>Ga0210410_10000519_pt1 | contig 42720 bp, 40 predicted proteins | sample IncBWC4MmetaG_FD_161058 | JGI IMG/M metagenome (GOLD analysis project Ga0210410, IMG submission 161058) | Forest soil microbial communities from Barre Woods Harvard Forest LTER site, Petersham, Massachusetts, United States - Inc-BW-C-4-M | ecosystem: Environmental > Terrestrial > Soil >...
AAACGCTCCGAAGAATGACACTGACCCCACTGCTGCGAGCGGCAGCCCAAACAATGAACAGCCCGCAGTGGTCGCAAAAATTGCCCCGGACCTAAAGGGAGTAGACCCTGAGGCTCCTGTAGAGGTCATCGTTCAGTACAGGAATGCAGCAGGCGCGGCAGACGTTGCGGCGGACGGAGCCACGGCCAAGGCTGAACTACCCTTAGTGCACGCGCAGTTGGTCACAGTCAGGGGAGGCAACCTCGCAAGCCTGGCCGCGCACTCCAGCGTTGCGTACATCTCGCCAAACCGGCCCGTGAGAGGCTCTCTCGACCACGTGGTCACGGCCGTGAATGCAGACCTTGCCTACGCCAGCGGCTGGGATGGCACTGGCGTGGGGGTCGCTGTCATTGACAGCGGTATCAGCCAGGGAATATACGACCTAAATACAGATACTAATTCAACTTCACGCGTCGTTTACAACCAAAATTTTGTGCCCGGCGACACTTCGAGCGGCGACCCTTTTGGCCACGGAACACATATCGCCGGAATCATCGCCGGGAACGGCTACGCCGCGTCGACATCAAACTACCCAGGTGTTTATCGCGGAATCGCGCCGGAAGCGAAGATTATCAATCTGCGAGCGCTGGATTCCACCGGAGCAAGCACCGACAGCACAGTGATAGCGGCCATCCAACAGGCCATTGCTCTCCAGAACACTTACAATATCCGGGTCATCAATCTTTCGCTGGCCCGCGGCGTGTACGAAAGTTACACGCTCGATCCGCTCTGCCAGGCTGTGGAGTCCGCGTGGCAAGCGGGCATTGTCGTGGTCGTCGCAGCCGGCAACATGGGTGAGTACAACGGGGCCGGCACAAACGGCTACGCAACAATCGGCGCCCCGGGAAATGATCCTTATGTGATCACCGTGGGGGCCAGCAACACGCACGGCACCGGCCACCAAACGTCGCAGACGATGACCAGCTACAGTTCAAGGGGTCCTACAGCGTTCGATCATATTGTCAAGCCAGACCTCGTCGCTCCGGGCAATGGAGTCGTTTCGCGCATGTCCTCATCGGGCAACGCGCTGGTGACATCGTACCCCGCCCTTGCCGTCTATCCATGTAACTCTTCGAAAAGCAACTGCGGCGCGCAATACGGCACAGCTCGATACATGCGCCTTAGCGGGACCAGCATGGCGACGCCGGTGGTGAGTGGTGTAGCGGCTCTCCTGCTGCAACAGACGCCTTCGCTGACGCCCGATCAAGTCAAAGCCCGCCTGATGAAGTCCGCCTGGAAAGGCTTCTCGTCAAACGCGACCGCGACGAATTTGGGCACTGGGGTGGTTTACCAGATCGAACAGGACCTCTTTACGGTCGGAGCGGGTGCGGTTGACGCATCTGCAGCACTGGCAAACACGGACCTCGCTCCATCGAACGTGGGCTCCGCCAAGTCACCCACCGCCGTCTACAACTCGCTGACCAACACCGTAAGCGTGGCCGGAGACCCCGCGACGATCTGGAATAACTCCGTGGTCTGGGGAAATTCCGTGGTTTGGGGAAATTCTGTCGTCTGGGGTAACTCGGTCGTTTGGGGCAACTCGGTGGTTTGGGGTAATTCTGTTGTCTGGGGAAATTCTGTGGTCTGGGGCAACTCTGTTGTCTGGGGCAATAGTGACGGCTCCCTTGGCGATCAATAACCGGCTGGCCTGGTTGTAGGTACCGAGAGGAGGAATCAGAAAAATGCCAAGCCGAGCCAAAGTCTACATCGCAACGATCGCCGCGCTTGCCACGGCCGTGCTGGTTGTAGTGGCCGCTCGATGGAATTCAGAAAACTTTGGTCATTTTGTACAGTTCTTCGCTTTGGCGATGGTGGCCTCGGCGATGAAAGTCCGCCTGCCGGGCTTTAAGACCACAATATCGATAAACTTCGTTTTCATTCTGATTGGCATTGCACTGTTCAGTTTTGGTGAAACCGTGTTGATCGGCTTGGGCGGAGCGCTGGTGCAGTCCCTCTGGAAGACGCAGTCACGGCCGAAGGCGGTGCAGGTGCTGTTCAATGGCGCATGTCTGACGGTTTGTACGGCGGCGGCATTCTGGGGTTCGCACGGTATCCTGGCATTGCTCGGTTTGAATTCTCTCGCGGCGATGATGGTTCTGGGAGCCTGCGTGTATGTGGTGTTGAACACCGGGCTCGTCTCGCTGGTCATTGCTTTGGCTGAAGGGCCATCCATCAAACAAATCTGGCTCTCATGCTATGAATGGACATTTCCTTATTTCCTGGTGGGCGCGGCCGTGGCGGGTTTGGCCAGCGCTGCGGGGCACGGGGCCCCTTGGGGCGTGACCCTGCTGGTTGTGCCGGTAATGTATTTCGTCTACGTCTACTACAAAATGCACATCTTCCGAGCCGTGCTCGAAAATATCTCCCAGGTGAGTGGCGAAACCGAGGCGGTACTCGCGGGCGCATCTCAAGGCCGCTAAGTCCATTTCCGGCATCTTCAGAAATACCATTAAAGATGCCGGAACTCCCTGCCACAACCCCGGCAAATTCGCCTTAACAAAAACGGCGGAGTCGACTGCGTCAGCTCAAGAGATCCAAAGCATTACTTCAGATGCGAGCGCACCAGACGGAATCTCTGCGCGCAGGTTCATCAGGCAATAGTCACCCGGCCCGTGGGCCGCGATTCTTGTGCTCAGCTGCTCGCACGCTCCGCCACCAGCATGGACTGAAGAATCTGATCGGAGACTTCCTTGACAGAGGCGGGCGAGTGAGACAGAAACAACGTGTTGGTTTTGTCGTTCTCGCCAATGGACTTCAGCGTGTCAAAATACTGCGTGACCATCACCAGCTGCATGACTTCTTTCGCGGACGCCCCCTCTACTACCTTCTGGAATTGCTCAATCGAGGCTTGCAGCCCTTCGATGATGGCCTTTCTTTGATTGGCAATCCCTTGTCCCTGGAGAGCCTTGCTTTCCGCTTCGGCCTCGGCCTTCTTGACCACCAGAATTTTCTCCGCTTCGCCCCTGGCGTTGGCGGCCACCTGTTCGCGCTGTGCGGCGTTGATATCGTTCATGGCCGACTTCACCTTGGCATCAGGAACGATGTCGGTCACCAGCACGTTCACAATTTCGTATCCGAATAACGCCATATCCGCATCCAACTCCTGCTTGACGGCAGCGGCGATACTGGACTGCGTGGCGAAGACTTCGTCCAACGTCATGCCCGGAACATGCCCGAGGATCACCTGCTCGACATAGGATTTAATTTGCGCGACTGGATCGGACAACTTGTAGTAGGCATCGTAGACTTTTTCCGGACGCACGCGATTCTGGACGGAAATCGGAATGGTGACAAACACGTTGTCTTTGGTCTTGGTTTCCATGGTCAGAGTGATCTGATTCACGCGCAGACTCACGACGCCCGTCACGGAATCGAAGAACGGCCGCTTCCAGTTCAAACCGGGCTCGGCGACGCGAAGAAACTTGCCGAAGCGGGTGATCACGGCGACTTCGGCCGTGCGCACGGTGAAAAAGCTTGCCATGATGAGGTACAGCACGACGAGAGCCGCGATTCCCAACGGAATCCAATACAAGTCAGTCATTTGATTTCCTCCACTGCTCTTACTTGTAACCGGCTTGATTATACTGGTCAGTTCGAGTTTTGGGTCAGGTTCATTGAGAGAGTTTACATGACATCTCGATTTTGACTTCCAAGCCGACGAATAACTGGACATCCAAGACCATTCACAGAGAACGGATAATTTCCGCACAAACAAACTGCGAAGCTGTCTACAAGTGTACAGACATGCTTCTTGGCGGCATCTAGGATAGTTTTGCAGGAAAAGGACTGCTGTGTTGGACCGTTCAACCTCTTCAGCGAGCAGCTTACAGCCTCCTCGTCACACCAAAACAACTGTATTCTGGAGGTCGCTATGGCCATGCGGCGCAGAACCGGTCTGATCTTTGTTGGAATCGCCGCGTTGCTCTTGCTCGCGCTTGTTTTCATTGGACCGACACTTATTAAAGTCGATCGGTACAGGCCTCAGGTGATCGCTTTTCTCCAGGACAAAACTGGAAAGCAGGTCGAAATCGGGCGACTGGCGCTGACTTTTTTTCCTCTATCCATTCACATTGATAATTTCGGCGTGAAGAATCCACCCATTTTCCCGCGCGGTTATGTCGTCCAGGTGGCGCGGATCGATGCTGAACTTAGCGTCGGTGCGCTCCTGCACCATCAGGTGGTCATCAAATCCATCGTACTTGAAGACCCGATCCTGAATATGACTTCGGATCCCGATGGCCCGTGGAATTTCGAGAATCCACAGGCGCGGGCCTCGCAGAATACCCTTCCTCTCGGAGTGATTTCGAGAGTACAAATTAAGCGAGGGCAATTGATCGCGTCGAATCTATTACCTTCCGACGCAGCGGGCCCCATCTTTTTCGAAGCCCACGACATCTCCTGCGACCTGGAACAGGTGAACCTGATGGGAATTATCAATCCTTCGTCTTCCTCGAAGGATGGCCAGGGTAGCCTGAAGGCGGGTCTTCTGCGCTTCGGCTCGGTCGAGGCAAGAAATCTGGAATCCAAATTGCGTCTAGAGTCGAGGCACGTTTTTTTTACGGAGGTTGAAGCGGAAGTCTATGGCGGACGTGCCGTGGGCGACCTCACCTTTGACTTGTTGGGGAAGAACGTGAACTTCAAGACCAGTGCGCGACTGAACGGAATCAATGTGGCCCAGCTTCTGGCGGCCTTCCCAAACGGTGCTGGAAAGATGACCGGGAAGATGGAAGGGGATATAAAATTAGCAGGAGAAATCTTGCACTCGCTCCGTCCGCTGGCGGGAATACATGGGGCCGGACACGTGACGGTGCGCAACGGCCAGGTCCCGAGTCTCAAGCTCAACGCGAATTTGATGAAACTGGCGCACTTCAATGATCTCGGTCCGGCCAAGAATGATCCTTCCGCGTTTAACTTGATAACCACCGACCTGGAACTGGACAATCAGCGGATTTCGAGTCGCGTTATAGATATTGACGGCTACGGAGTCGATGTAGATGGCTCGGGCAGTGTCAGCGTGTCAGGTTCCGACGAGTTGAACTATCGCGGGTTGGCGGAGATTACTACCAAAGAGAGCTTCTTCACGAACACCGTCGCCCGCCTGTCGGGAGCCTCACTAAAAGACGGCAAGTTGCAGTTTCCCTTTCGGATCGGCGGAACGATTAATAGCCCGGTATTTTCCAAAGGCAAGGGCGACAAGGACGTAGACGCTGTACAAAAACCTCAGTAGGCGAAACATGCCTGAAAGTTCCGGACGAGTGGTCGACTACTCGGATAGTATCGCTGGAGTGCAGGCCGTGCCGCCGAGCCGGCGGCCACTTGGACGTGTAGTCGAATTACCGCACATCTGACGCACTAGGACTTCGAGTTCTGATAAGCGCGTCTGCCAGGGCATACGCTAAATAGGGTCGCTGCTGTTAGGTTGAGATGGCAGGGAAATGGATATTCAACCTAAAGCAAATGTACAAAACCAGGATCGCGCCCAGTGTGGAAAAAATGAGGCCGGCGGGATGATATCGTTCGTTTGTCGGGCGCGAAAACATGTGGGTGACGGCGCCGCCGATGATACCTCCGATGATGCCAAGAGCGACCGTCCAGAAAAGCGTTATGTGCACATGCATGACGTCTTTCGCGATAACTCCCGAGATTAGCCCAATAAGAACGTACCAGATTAAGTGAAACATTCTTGTTCCTCCATGGTCTGCCTTCAGAACGTCGTCGAGTATTAGCCCGGGTCGGCAACTAATCCGGAATCCCCAATTTGGAAGTCTGGCCTCACAGCGTAGAGGCTATCGAGGTTGCGTACTGTTCACTTTTATACAGTCTGTGGAATTTTATGGATCGGAGAGAGTAACCCATCGTCGGCGACTAAGTGTGATAGATTCTCCCGATGCGCATTGTTTCGCTGTTGCCGTCGGCTACGGAGATGCTGTTTGCGCTGGGATTTGACCGCGAAATCGTGGGGGTCAGCCACGAGTGCGATTTTCCGCCGCGGGCTCGCGCGAAGACCGTGGTTATCCATTCGCGCATCCCGCACGATACCTCGCCTGGGGAGATTGACCGGCTCGTTCAAGAGTACGTGCACCGCGGCGAAAGTTTGTATGCCGTGGATGCGGAGGTACTGGAGGCGCTCGGCCCGGACCTGATCATCACGCAAGATTTGTGCCACGTGTGCGCGGCTTCTCCGGACGATCTGGCTGCGGCACTTGCGCGGTTCGACCGGCGGCCACAAGTGCTTTGCCTGAATCCGCAGGATTTGGGGGACGTCTGGCGCGACATTCTTCTAGTAGGAGAAGAAACGTGCCGCGGACCGCAGGCGGAAGAACTGGTCACGCAGATCGGCGCGCGGCTGGCAGCGCTGGAGCGGCAAGTGCAAGCGACGGCGGAGCGGCCGCGCGTGGCGTTCCTCGAGTGGCTGCAACCGTTTTATGTGGGAGGGCACTGGGTTCCGGAAATGATTCAAAGGGCGGGCGGGGAGGACGTGTTCGGCAGCGCGCGGACTCCGTCGTTTCGAATCAGCATCGAGGATGTGATTAAGGCCGCGCCGGAAATTCTGCTCATTGCTTGCTGCGGCTACAGCGCCGAACAAGCGCGCAGCGAATACGTGTCGATGACGTTTCCCGAGGAATGGGGCACTATTCCCGCGGTCCGCGACGGGCGCGTGTTTGCGCTCGAAGCAAATAGCTACTTTTCTCGTCCCGGGCCGCGCCTGGTCACCGGTGTGGAAATCCTGAGCAAAGTGTTCCATCCGGCGATGGAAGTCAGCCCGGAAGCTGAATCTGCCGTGAAGCAGGTTTCCGCCCGCACGCGTGCGGCTTTCGCCTAGTCTCCGTTACGACGAACTCCATTTCTGCACACCTGTACCATGGGGCTATTGACAGCCTCCTGCCTGATATATAAGAATCCTACATGTAGGGGGAAGACTTATGATCGGGCCAGGAATCAAACGCGGCACGGCGGAACTGGCGGTGCTCAGCGTTCTCGAAAGCGGGGCACTGCACGGGTACGAGATGGCGCGGCGCATCGAGCAGCAAACCAAAGGCGCGCTGCGATTTACGCTGGCGGCGCTCTATCCCATGCTGTATCGCATGGAGCAGCGCGGGTGGATTCGCGGCGCGTGGGAAACGAGCAACAACGGGCGGCGAAAGCGGTGCTACCGGCTCACAGCGGCCGGGAAGAAGAAGCTCTCGCCGCTTCGCAAGGAGTGGGCGGAATTGTTTGAGGCGCTTCGGCGGCTGACCAAGGTGAACCATGCTTGATTGGAAGGAAATTGTCCGGCAAAAACTTGCGGGACTGGCACTCCAACCGGAGGAGAAGAGGGAAGTACTCGAGGAACTCGCAGAGCATCTCGAAGAGACTTATCAATCGCTGCTACGCCAAGGGATTTCCGTGGAAGACGCCGCGCAACGCGCTCAATCTGAGGTCTCCGACTGGAATGATTTGCGTCGCAGAATCCATTCAGCGCGAGCCAAGGAGAACAGCATGACAAATCGCGTGACGCAGTTCTGGTTCCCCGGATTCCTTACTTTTACAATTTCGATGGGATTTCTCGCAGTGACTCAGAAATTCGGTCCTCTGCCGTTAATGCTGCGCCTGGACCATCCTCCCGTGCTCATGTTCTATTTGCCGTGGTTGGTGTCGTTGCCCTTGGTGGGCGCAATGGGAGCCTACCTTTCAAATCGTGCAGGGGGTTCCTTCCGCCTGGCGCTATCGTCAAGCGTTTTCCCGGTGTTGCCGATTGCGGGCTTATTCTTGGTTGGTTTTCCTTTGAGTTTGCTGATCGAACACCACGTTAGCCACAACATCATGGTAACGGCCTTTCTGATAGCCCTGTGCTTATGGGTATTGTTTCCCGGAGTGGCTCTCTTGGCGGGCGGTCTCGTGGTGCGGCTGTATGGCATTCGTTTGATTCCCAGCGCGAATGGGTCCGCGAGATTGCAGGCATCCTCCAGTCAGAGTAAGGCTCAATGAAGGGTATTTGGAGTTGGCGTTCGTTCCTGTTTCAGGTTCATCTTCTTGGAGGATTGATCGCGGCCGCATTTCTTCTCCTTCTCGGCGCGACTGGATGCGTGATGGCGTTTGAGTCGGAGATTGACCATCTGCTTCATCCAACTCTCTTCCGTGTGACTCCCGGCGGCCAAGCGCTTCCGCTGACAAAACTTGCCAGCCAGGTTGTTGTGGTCATGCAGCCGGGAGAACGCATTGGCGTATGCGTGCTTCCCGTCAAACCTGACGTGGCCTATGCTTTTACGCTTGTAGCCCCGAATCGGCTGCCACGGCAAGTTTTCGTCAATGAGTACACGGGGCAGGTGCTGGGTGCTCTCAGCGTCGTGAGATTCGTACTCGTTGCCCACAAGCTCCACGAAGCGAGTGGCACGGTGATGGGTACTGCGGCGATCGTTTTAGTCTCGTCGGTGTTAAGTGGACTCTATCTCTGGTGGCCGCTGAAGCGAGTCAAGATTGCCGTACGAGGCACGAGGTGGCAATTCTATTTCGATCTGCACAATTCGCTCGGTTTCTTTTCCTCATTGTTCCTTCTTGTGTTTGCTGTGACCGGAACTTATATGGCTTTCGAAAACTGGACCGTCCCGGCGACCTATAAAATTAGCGGTACGAAGCCGTTGCAAGAGGACCCCGTTTCTAGTCCTTTGGCCGGAGCTGGCCCGATTTCGCCAGACACTGCCATCTCCGTCGCCAAAGATTTTCTTCCTACGGCGGTTCCGCTTTGGATCGTGCTGCCTGAAGAACAGACCGCCTCGTATCTTGTTAAAATGCGCTTCCCTGAGGATCATTCATCGAATGGGACGAGCATCGTATGGATAGACCAGTACTCAGGAAAGGTTCTTTCCGCTTGGAACTCCCGAACGGCACCGCTGGGACGCAGGGTTGAGATCCTTAACCGGAGTGTTCACACCGGAGACTTCTGGGGATATCCGGGTAGATCGGTTGCATGTCTAATGTCCTTGGCGCTGGTGGTGCAGACGGTTACAGGTCCTTACCTGTGGTGGAAACGTCGGCGGGACAAGAAAACCCTCGCGGCAAATTAATATTGTTTTGTTTGAGAATTCAATGGACCGTCGTGCTGAACTTGTCAGACAACGCCACCGATTCTATTCATTTTTTCATGATGAGGTCTCTGGCGCCTGACTTCCCGAGGCTGACCGGTTCCAGCGGCGATAAAAGGGAAGGCCGGCGAGGATCAGGAGCAGTCCAATCGAGGAGCGGCCGGGGCGTTGGAGCCAGATATTGAAGGTGAGGGCGAGGGCGCCGGCGACAAAAATTCCGGGGACCCAGGGATAGCCCCAGCAGCAATAGGGGCGGGGCAGATCGGGTTCGGTTTTGCGCATGCGGAATAAGGCCACGACTGCCGAGCCGTAGAAAATCCATCCAGCGAAGATGAAGAGGTTGGTCAGCTCTTCAAACGTTCCCGAGAGAGCCATAATGCTGGCGAGCACGCCCTGAAAAATGAGCGAGCGGCTGGGGGTGCGAAACTTGGGATGGATGCCGTCGACAACCTTGAAGAAAAGTTTGTCGCGGGCCATGGCGTAGCCGACGCGCGCGCCGCTCAGCACTGAGGAATTCATCGAGCCGATGGCGGAAATCACCATGGCGAGAGTGATCCAGGCCGCTGCGCCGCGGCCGGAGACTTGTTCCACGACGTCGGAAGCAATGTGCGGCGAGGCGGCGACACTTTCGAACGGCAAAACCTTCAAGCAAGCGGCGCTAAAGAGAAGATAAACGACGGCGACGAAAGTGACTCCGCCGACCAGAGCGCGCGGAAAATTCTTCTGTGGATCTTTTACTTCCGAGCCGACGAGATTGAGATCTTCCCAGCCGTCATAGGCCCAGAGCGCGGCTGCCAGCGCTGCAAGAAACGCGCTGAGAACTGCGCCGCTTCCATCGCCGACGGCCGGCCAAAAAGGATCGGGAGGGCGCGCCGCGGGTGCAGGCGAAAAAAACGCAACGCCAATGACGATGGCCACGGACATGATTTTGATGGCGGTCAAAAAGACTTGCACTGCGCCGCCGAGGCGCACGCCCAGATAATTCACTCCGGTCATGATGAGCAGCCAGACGACGGCCAGTGGCTGCGCCCAGGTGAAAACAAAATCGTAGGGTTTGATCCAGCCGGTGAGGCCGGGAATCGCAATGTGCACGGTGAAAAGAGGCACGGCGACAAACGGAAAAAGGAAACTGAAAAAGCGCATCAAGCCGGCCGCAATCGAGGCCAGGGAACTGGGACGTCCGACGATCGAGTGCGTCCAGCCGAAAAGGAAGCCGTAGACCGGGCCGAAGCCGCGGCGCAAGTAGGCGTACTCGCCTCCCGCTTCGGGGATCATGGAGCCCAATTCGGCAAAAGAAAAAGCTCCGAAGAGCGAAAGGATGGCGCCGACAATCCACGCGGCAAACACGACGGAGACGGAGCGGCCTTCGCGGGCCATTTCGGCGGGCTTGAGAAAAATTCCCGTACCGATCATGGTGCCGACAACGATGGCAGCGGACGCCCAAGCGCCGAGGCCACGAACAAGCTCCAGACGTTTTTCTGTCATGTCACCCCGCTAAAATCTTTTCCAAGGGCTTCAGTTCTCTCAAGTAGGGGCGCAGCCCGCCGCGGCGGGCGCCCCTACAAAGGATTCTCGCTGCGCTCAGCTACGATACCAACGCGGCTGACAAGCGAGCCGACGACAAAGGTGACGATCGAGCCAATCATGAAATACCACGTATACGCCACGCTGGTAAATTGGAATAGGCATAAAATCGTAGCGAGCCCCACAATCATTCCGGCCAGGGCGCCGCGCGCGTTGGCGCCGCGGTCGGACGTGCCGAGAAGAAAGAGGCCGAGCAGGCTGCCGAAGGGCAGCGACGCCACGGTTAGCCCGGTTTCGAGCAGCGGACCCCACTTCACCAGGCCGAAGCCCATCAGCACCAGGCCCCACGCGAGCGTCATGCCGCGGGCGAGGCGCAGGAAGCGTGACGGGTCTGCTTCTTTACCGCGGAGAAGCGAAAAATCCAGCACGCTCGAAGCGGCGAGGGAATTCAAAGAGCCGCTGGCGTTGGACATGGCCACGGCCACGATGGAAGCCAGCAGCAGGCCGGCCAGTCCCACGGGCATCTCCCGCACCAGAAAGAGCGGCAGGATGCGGTCGGTGCGTTCGCCGGGAGCCAGGAGCGGAGAATGCTGCGCGAACACGTAGAGGAGCACGCCAATCAGCAGAAAAACGGTGAATTGGACAAGCACGATGACGCCGCTGGCGAGCAGGGCGCGGCGGCTGTCCCGCTCGGTCTTTGCCGCGAGGAGGCGCTGCACGATGATCTGATCCGTGCCGTGGGTGGCCATGGTGAGAAAGGCGCCGCCGATGAGTCCAGACCAGAAGGTATATTTTGTTGCAAGATTCCAGGAGAAGTCGAGGACTTGAAGCTTGTGGCCAGCTGCGGCGGCGACTTGGGTTACTTCAGTCCATCCACCGGGAATGCGGTGAAGCAAGACGAAGAACGTCACCGCGCTTCCGGTGAGATAGAGCAGCAACTGCGCCACGTCGGTCCAAATCACGGCCTTCATGCCGCCTTCAAAGGTGTACAAGACGGTGAGCGCGATGACGATGACGACCGCGAGTTTTTCCGAGGTCCCCAGAACGACGCTTACCACCAGGGCGATGGCAGAAACGCGGACGCCTTCCGCAATCGCGCGGGTGACGAGGAAAGTGCTGGCGGCGACGGCGCGCATCTTCTGGCCAAATCGTTTTTCGATCAACGCGTAAGCAGTGAAAAACTCGCCGCGAAAATAGCCGGGCAGCAACAAGAGCACAATGAGCACCCGGCCGATCAAGTAGCCGAAGACCAGTTGAAGGAAAGTGAGGTTTCCGCCATAGGAAATGGCCGGCGCGCCAATGATCGTCAGCGTGGAGGTTTCTGTGGCGACGATGGAAAACGCGAGGGCCCACCACGGAGCGGTGCGGCCGCCGAGAAAATAATCCGAGGCGTTTTGCTGCCTGCGGCGGAAGCGCATGCCCAGCGCCGTGACGCCGAGCAGGTAGGCGATGACGATGGCCAAGTCGAGCGGGTGGATGCGCATCAGTTTTTTTTCAGCAGCGGCTTGCCGTGCCCCGAAAAGTGTGACGAGAATAGTGGCCGCAAGTCACCTCGTCAAGGAGTCGGTGGGCTGGGCGCATTATTTTTCGCAACCGAACCGCGCTGCCGCAGTTGTCGATCATCATTTTTCACGTATGCTCTTTCCATGGAATATATTCTGGGGATCGACGGTGGCGGCACGAAGACAGAGTGTGTGTTGATGAACCCTGCGGGGGAGATCGTCGCCCGGAGTTTTTCTGGCCCGTCGAATCCTTACCGGGTCGGTGTCGCATCGGCAAGCCGGGAAATTCAGAAAGCAGCGGACCTGTGTTTACAGGAAGTGGGAGCGAAACGAAATGCCGTCGCCGCGATCGGTGCGGGATTGGCGGGCACGGGGAATCCGGAATTGAAAGAGGGGATGCGAGCGTCACTTGCGGCGGCGTTCCCAGGAGCCGCCGTCAGCGTTTTTACGGATTTGGAAACAGCGCTGGCGGCAGCCGGGGAAGGTCCGGTGATCGTGCTGGTCGCGGGAACCGGGTCTGCTGCGATCGGGCGAAATGCCCAAGGTCAAATCTGGCGCACGGGCGGACAAGGCCCCCGGCTTGGTGACGACGGCAGCGCTTTTGATATCGGTAGCCGGGCGGTCGCGAGGGCGATGGGAGAACAAGTGCGGTTGGGAAAGGACTCGATCCTTGGAAGTAAGATTTTACAGCAATTCGGTTATGCCTCTTGGCAGGAACTGCGGCAGCGTGCCACCTCGGAGCCGGACAACGTTTTTCCGCACGTATTTCCCGTCGTGGCTTCATTGGCGGATGCCGGAGATATGACAGCGCGCGAGATTTTGTTGCAAGCAGCGGACGAATTATCCTCTTTGGCGAATGTCGTCGCGGAGCATTCTGGCCAGCGACGAGAAAAGATTAGGATTGTGAAAATGGGAGGAACGTTGGGCCGCTCGGTTTACTTTGATTGGCAGATTGACGCCGCCTTGAAAAAGGCCCTGCCGTGCGCGCAAATCGGCAGGATGCGGATGTCTCCGGCTGAAGCGGCGGCACTCGCCGCAAGGGTTTAAAGTGTCTGACGAACCGACAGAGCGCGAACGGGCGCTCACCGCGACGGGCGAAGAGCTTGCCGGGCTTTTGCATCATCCCGCGGCGGAGGTGCTGCTCGCGCTGCTGGATAATCCGTCGCTGGACGAAGCGCAACTCTGCCTTCTGCTCGCGCGAAAAGACCTGCCGGGAGAAGTGCTGGAAGAAGTGGCGAGGCGCAAGGCCTTGCTCAAGAACTACCAGGCGAAGCGCGCGCTGGCATTCCATCCACGCGCGCCACGGCTGGTCAGCCTGCGGCTGCTCCGCGATCTTTACCTGATGGACCTCGTGCAAGTCGCGCTTACCCCCGGGGTCGCATCCGAATTGAAGCGCACGGCCGAGGATCAACTGCTTGCGCGGCTGGCGCAACTCCCGCTCGGCCAGAAAATCACGCTGGCACGGCGCGGGCCCGCGCGGGTGGCAGGGGCGCTCCTTGCAGATGGCCACGCCCAGATCATTTCGATCGTTCTCGACAATCCCTACATGACGGAAGCGCAAATCCTGAAAGCGCTCTCCCGCGAAAGGCTACCGATCGCGGTGATCCCGGCGATCGTGCAGCATCGCAAATGGTCGATCAGCTACAATATTCGGCTGGCACTGGTGCGCCACCCGGCTGCGCCGCTGGCGACGATTCTTTCCTACCTTCCGCAGTTGACCGTGTCGGATTTGAAGGAACTGGCCGCGCCCGGCATTGTTCCGCCCGCTCTACGCAAATACTTGCAGGCCGAAGTTCAGCGGCGGCTGCGCGCCGGCACTGTCTCCAAGATTCCTCCAGCGCCCAAGGGGGATTAAAAAGCCTCTCACTCATTCGTGGCCCCCCGGTTGTCGACTTGACTATAAAGTTGTCTAAACTCAAATTGCCGGGAACAAAACAACGCCTTCCGGCGTCCGTATGTTTTGTGGTGAAACTTAGCGTATGCTGGAACCCTCGGAGCGGCGATTTCGCCCAAGCGCCGTGGCAAATTCTCCCTGGCAGGGGGTTGCTCCAGAACTATGGGCAGTGGGGACCAGCCGTCACGGCGGCTCGAACGTCGTTGGGCGCCGCGTTACTCGTTCCGCGCCGACCTCGAGATCGAATGGGGTTCCGCGGTCTTGCGTGGAAGCACGCGCGATATCAGCGCCAATGGAATGTTCATCGAAGCCATCGACCCGTTGTGGATTGGTGCGGGATTCTCTGCACGATTGAATCTCAATCGTCCCGTGAGGCTCGATTGCTCGGTAAAGCGAATCGAGCCGGGGCGCGGCATGGGCGTATCCGTGGCGCTTGCCGAAACCGAAAGCCAGCAGCTCTACCAGGACCTTCTTTCTTCACTCTCCAGCACCGACTCTTGACATCGTCTTATACTAGGGTGGTTCCCGGCAGCGCCGGGACTGCGTGTGGGGAAGAATGACTCGCTGCCTTGATTGTGGCTCACAGCGGATGGCGGACCAGTGCCCGGCCTGCGGGCTGACGTCCGCGGCCGCGGAAGTGATGTTCCGCCGGCGGTTCCTCAAGCGCAGCGCTGTGTTTCTTGCCGGGTCGCTGGCGTTCCCGTACATTAGCCAGATTTTTCCGCCGCTCGATCTGGACCTCATGCTGATCCTGTATGGTTTGATCTTCTTCGCGGCGCTGACGATTGCGGTGGTCCTCGACCGCCGCGCGCGCAACCGGCAGGAGCTCGAACTGCTGAAGCGTGTTTATTCCGGGTTCATACCTCTGCCATGGATCCTGGCGGCGACACTTTTCATAAACGGCAAACTGGATTCGCAAAAGTACACTTCCTATCATCCCACCACGGTGGATGGCCGCTACAATATGCCGGGAGTTGTTCGCGGCACTCGGCGGCTGTTTGTGCAGTCATGGCGAGAAGGGCAGAAATACGAGCGATTGGCCGTGGATGCCGATGATTTTGACCGTTTTCACGCGGGCGATGCTGTGGTCGTTGGCGTGGAGCCGGGGGCTCTTGGGATTCCCTGGTATTACGGGGTGTACCGGCGCTGAGAGAGTTTTCAGTTTTTAGTTGTTAGTTTTAAGTTGAACCAAGAAGCTCTGGGACTCGAGTGTGCCAGACAACCATCCGTCATCCTGAGGTTCGACGATGTCGAACGCGAAGGATCTCAACCTAATGTTTCGGCGAGGTGCGGATTAGCTGAGATCCTTTCCACCGCGGCGGGATCAGGATGACACGGGTGGGCGTCCATGGTGAGATTCGGAATAGCGACACTTGTTTTCGCGGCCTCCGACTAAAAACTTAAAACTAACAACTTAAAACTGAAGTTCAGTACAAGGGTTGGCCGTTTACCTTCAGCGGGATTTGCAGATCGAGGAAATAACCATTCTTGCCGAGGCGGAATCGCACGCGCTCCATTCCGCCAACGTCGCGCGCTTTCCATTCCGGGGTTTCGAGCGGCTCCTCCGGCTTATCGGCGAGTGACCATTCGACATTGTCGCCGGCAGGCTTCACTGTTTGCGGATCGATTTCGTAGGCTTCCTGCTCCTTCATATCCACGAGCAAGTAGCGCTTCCAAAGGTGCACCAGCAGCAGTCCTTTTTTCTCCGTGTGATAAATGTTCCAGGATTTCGGCGCCTCATCATTGAATTTCACGATGGCGAATTCCACCGGCTTCCAAATGTTCTTGCTCACGGCAGCCTTGCCTGCAGGCGAGACGCAACAGAGGGATAGAATCAAAGCGAACTTGGCGAATCGCCGGACCATTACCCTGCCAGTCCCAGACCAACCCACAAAAGTGTCATAAGGGCGGAAAGACACCAGGCTGGCCACCGCAATGATCCTTTGCCAAAGAGGCTCATGAGCAGCCCGGTTGGCCCCGCAGAGAATCCGACTCTGACTAACCAAATAAGCAGGCGGTCATCAACATAAGATGGGCCAATTGTGTAGGCCCAAACAAAGGGGGCATACCACAAGAATTCCGATAGGGCGGCGACGCTGAGCGCCCCGACGGCAACGTAGCTCCGCCAAGCTGGAGCGCCGATCCTGGGCGTTCTACGCCGCCAGCGCTGAATCGCCCATATCAGAATGGCTACCGGCGACCCAAAGACAAGAAACGAAACAATTAGCTCCGGGAGGTACAAAGTCATGGGCTTTTCCTTACCTCACTTCTGAGAACGACTTGTCGAGGAGCTTGATGGCTTCATCGACGTCGGGCTTGGTGGTGTTCAGCATGGGAGCGAGGCGCAGCGTGTTGCCGTACAGGCCGCCTTTGCCGATGAGCAAGCCGTTCTGGCGGGCGCGCTCCATGACTTGCGTCGTCGCTTCCGGAGCAGGCTCTTTGGTCTTGCGGTCTTTCACCAGTTCGAGCGCTTGCATCAGCCCCATGCCGCGCACGTCGCCGATGAGCGAATATTTGGCTTGCAGCTCTTCCAGCTTCGCGCGGAAATAGGTGCCGACGACGTCGGCGTTCTCCAGCAAATTCTCTTCCTCGATGAACTCGATGGTGGCCTTGGCCGCCACGCTGGTGACCGGATTTCCGCCAAACGTCGCGATATTGGCGCCCTGAAAGCCGCCGGCTATTTCCGGCGTGGTGACGGTGAGGCCGATGGGCACGCCGTTGGCCATGCCTTTCGCGCTGGTGATCATGTCCGGAATCACTTCCCACTTCTCGATGCCGAACCATTTTTTGCCGGTGCGGCCCCAGCCGGTTTGCACTTCGTCGGCGATAAAGAGCGCGCCATATTTCTTCACGATGGTGAAGACCATCTTGAAATATTCCTTCGGCGGAGTGATGAAGCCGCCGACGCCTTGAATCGGCTCGGCGATGAACGCGGCGATGTTGCCGCTGGTCCCGGTCTGGATGAGATTTTCCACGTCGCCCGCGCAGGCTACTTCGCAATCGGGATATTTCAAGTGCAGCGGGCAGCGGTAGCAATAAGGATTCACAGCGTGCGAAATGCCCACGCTGATGACGCCCGCTTTGCGGTAGGGCGCGTGCGCGGTGACGGCTTTGGCGAGCGCCGAGCCGCCGGAATAGGCGTGGCGCAGCGCCACCACGTCAAAACTGCCGGTGGACATGCGGGCTAGGAGAATGGCCGCTTCGTTGGCTTCCGTGCCGGAGTTGGTGAAAAAGCTGGATTGCAGATTGCCCGGAGTGATTTGCGCGACCTTTTCCGCCAGTGCGACGATGTGCTCGGTGGGAAAGAGCGTCGAGGTATGCTGCAAGCGGTTGACCTGCGCGTTCACTTTGGCGGTGATCTTCGGATTGCAGTGGCCGACGGAAACGGTAAGGATGCCGCCGAAGAAATCGAGGTATTTGTTGCCGTCCAGGTCCCAGATGTGCTGCATCTCGCCGCGGTCCGCGACCAGAGGCTGTTGGAAATAGTTGGTCACCGAAGGCCACAAGTATTTCTTGTGCTTGGCGACGACCTCATCGCTGCGCGCGCTGCGGGCAAGTTGCGATGCAGGAACGAATTGTGCAGGTGTGGTCACGGCGGAGTCCTCTAGTCGTTTGAAGCGGCCATTTCATGCGGCCGCTCGCGCATCGAGTTTACGATGCGCTCAGCGCCGCGGCAAGCGGACGAAGGCGCGAGTTGATGGTCGCGCGTCAAGACGGAACAAGACTCGGACCTGTGTGACTTCGCCGGACATCTACGGTTACCGCATTATTCAGATACTGACCTGCAACACATAAACTCACTTGCTTGTTCTAGCCTGGCCAGCGGTGAGGCACGATGTTGATTTGTGCCGTCTTGGGAAATTCTGGCAAACGAGTGTGCGCTAACATCCAAATTTCAATTTCGGCGTTAATCGCTAGTATCCGAAGCCTCTTCTATTTTGTCATCTCAGAGTGGTAATCTCGGGCGATTGGAGTTGACATGAAATGGAACATCGCCTCTTTCCTTACGCTCCGTGGGCTAGCGGGGGCATTGATGTTCGTCATCGTTGGTGCGTTTTTACTTCATACTGAGCACTCTAGAATGGGCAGTGTTGAGACACTCCTCAACATTTCAATTTTGTTCGTGCTGATGCCCTTTGCGTGCGTCTGGGCAAATCGCAGACCTGACCTCACTTCCAAGTCTTCAATGGCAATTTCAACTGCGACGCGGGGAATTGAGACCTGGTCTGGATTTCTATCAATACTATTGGTCGTTGGATTCGCCGAGAGCCTCTTTAGAAGTTGGTTTTATCCTCTTGGCATTTTGCTGCTCATTGCCGCACAGGCCCTTAGGCTCGTGGACCAATATCGAGGCAATCAAAGGGATCACTGAGAATTGTCTGAATTGGCCAACACACATGGCATCAATTGAATTACGGAATCGCGGCCAACTCCTGGTTAGTCGCGTAATCGGAAACTGACCTCTGCTGCCCAATTCCCGGCCTGTGTGTTTACGGCGAACTGTGATACCGTAGGAAGGCGTGAAGTTGAATTGCCTGAATTCCCTGCAGAGCGCGGTTTGCTATCCCCCCCTGTTCTGACTTCAGCCGATTCGAAGCCTCACACTTGAGAATCGATTCGCGATTCTGAGCGATCGCCACACGCCTTGGTGTTGGATGGAGCGCCGCTCGGGAAAGCGCATTGTTACGGCACGGGAGAAATGGAATGAAGAGCCTTTTTGTTGGAAACATGAATTTTCAGACCACCGAGAGCGAACTGCGCGCACTGTTTGAGCCGTTCGGGCAAGTAACGCGCGTGCACATGGCCATGGACCGGGAAACCGGCCGCGCGCGCGGTTTTGCATTCGTGGAAATGCCGAACGACGAAGAAGCCGCCAAAGCCATCGCCGGGCTCGATGGCAAGGAAGCGGGCGGGCGAAATCTCAAGGTGAACGAAGCGCGGCCGAAGGGCGAAAGCGGGCCACCGCGCGGCCCCAAGACTTTCAGCAAGGGCCCCGGCGGATCTGGCGGCGGCTATAACAAGGGCGGCAAAGGCGGCCGCGAGCGTTTCTCGAACGAAGATTATCGCGAATCGGCCAGGCAGCCGCGCGAACCTCGCTGGTAACGAGCAGACAAAACACTTATGACAACGACTTTTCAAAAGCGCCAAAAAGAGATGAAGCGGCAGGAAAAAAGCAAAATGAAAGAGCTGAAGCGCGTGCAGCGCAAGCTCGATAAAGCCGCGCGCAAGGAGTCCGGCCAATCCGGTCCTGAGATTGAAACCGAGCCGCAGGAATACGAGCCGGAAGAATAGCCGCTGCCGATCTTCACCACTTTTTTAACTCATTCAGCCTGAGAAATCCCAGCGCGTTCCTCAAACGCGCTCCTCCTTCGAAAGAATCCAATCCAGCGCTTCATCCAGATTGCGGAAGACGCGGATTCCGCGTTCACCGGCTTCTTCACGCAGGATTTCAAACATTCGTGCGAGCCCATAAGCTGCGTCACTCGCCATAATGATAGCCCGGCGGGAGTTCGGCAAGAAAATCGATCGTTGCGCGAGCCTGCGAACACCATCGGCATCAATAGCAAACGCGGTGATGTGGCTAAAGTCCAGTAGTTGAGAAAAGCTGGGGTCAAAATCGGGATCGCTTGCGAGCTTCTCTTGATGCGCTAGCGCGTCGGCCAGCGTGAATGTGCCTGCTCCACTGCTCATGACCAGCCGGCGCTCCTTGTCGATCTTGTAGAAAGCTGGCATGGCCTCTTACTTCATCCTATTGTTGCAGAGGGGAAGCGGGCGACACAAGCCCACCGCATTTCACAATTGCTAGACGTAGAATGGCCCCATGGTTCGATTTGAAGAGGACGCCAACGGCCGTGACGTAAGTCTCCGCGCAGGGGATGAGTTTGAAGTATCGCTAGCGGAAACGCGGACGACGGGCTTCAAGTGGATTGTTGAAAAAGGCGGCGATCCGGTATGCACCTTGCTGAGTGAATCGGCGGAAGCGCCTGCCGGACCGCCCGGCCGGGCAGGAACCCACACCTGGCATTTTCGTGCGGCGGGCGCGGGCCAGGCGACCATCCTTCTTCATCACCGGCGGCCGTGGGAATCTGGCGCGGAGCCAGGCCGCATCTTTCGAATCCAAGTCCACGTCACGGAATAGAATTGATGCCGCGTGCGCGCTCTTGAAGCACGCACGCTGCGAATTTCAACACGACTCTCAGGCGACCAGGCGGATGGTCCAGAAATCGTCGGCCAGATTGCTGTCCGTGAGATAGTTGTAGGGAATTGTGAAATAACCCGCCATCCCCCATCCGGTTCCCCAGGAATTCCTGACGATAAACCAGTTGTGAGCGTCATCGTAGCCGACGGCCAGGACCGCGTGGCCGCCGATCTGCTTTTCTCCCGGCGCGGGCATGGGAGCGTGGCCCGTCTGCGCGACTTGCGGGCTTTCAAAACTTTCATACACGGAAAAGCCAAAAACGAAGGGATAGCCCGAGGCCAGGCAGCCTTTCATCTGGTTCAAAACCTGCGGAACGCGCTGATAGGAAGTAGCCAGGTTTTTCGCCGCATCGACGTAACAGGGCGGATCTGGCGGCTTATCCGCGAACTTGGTGATGTCATAAGGCCATTCCGATTCCGGGCAAACCCCGGTTGTCGCGATGCTCTTGACGCCGTCGCGAATTTGCGCGCCGCTGTCCGAGCTGACGGTGCCTTCGATGACCCGCTCGTTGTAATAAATAAACAACCGTGACGGAACCCAATTGGCGACTTTCTGTTTCATTTGCTCGAACTGGAAGGCGCCGGCGATGGAGTTGCCGGTGCAACTGCCCAGTTGTCCCTGATCGTAAACCGGCGGGCACTGCGCGCGCAGATCGACGCTCTTCGGGAGTTTCGCGCCCAGAACGGCTTGCGGGGCGGAATACATGAAATCGCGATGGTCGGGAAGATCGGGCACCCAGCCGTATCGCTTGACCTTGTGGGGATTCGGATTTGGCATTCGCAAACTCCTTTCACGAGCTAGTCTTTAGTCTCCGGTGATCCTAGGAATCCTTGGCGAAAAGGAACGGAGCCGCACGTCTAACCATTCATTAGTGACATGGTGACACGCAGCGTTTCAGGCACGTCACATAAATGCGATGCGATTGTTACCCGAGGTGAGGCAAGGACCGGCAGGTGAAACGTTTAAGCTGTTTTTGACACTACCGTCATATCGCTGCCCTAAGCTGCCTGGGGCGATCGACAACAACCACGGTGACCAGAACGACCGGAGACCCCCTTGCAAGCAGCGATGCCCCCATCCAGAAGATTAACTTCGCGAATTCATGCCCCGGGAGACGTGTGGGTGTACTGGCGGTGCCACGGCCGCGAAGATGTTTCTCTCGTTTGCAATTTGAGCATGGGAGGGCTGTTCATCGAGACGTCCTCCCTGAAGACCGAAGGCGTTTGTGCGCGGCTCCATTTTCTGGTGCAGGAAGGGCAGATTCGGGCGGACGCCGTTGTGCGGCACGCAAATCCGGCGACAGGCTTGGGCCTGAAATTTACCGCGCTAAGCGAACAGGATCGGCCCAAGCTGGCTGCATTGCTGAGCAGACTTCGCAGGCAGCAGCATTCTCCGGAAAAACTGTGAACTAAAGTTCTGGCGTGATGATCTCGATCGCTTCCGGCGGTACAATGTACACTCCGGATGTCGCCACTCCGTGCACGAGAAAATCCAGCTCCGACTCGCCGTCCCGGAAGATATTCCCGTTCTCCGCCAAGTAATCGAGGCGTCCGTGCGCCGATTGCAGACCCAGGACTATACGCCCGCCCAGATCGAAGGAGCGCTAAAGACGGTGTTTGGTGTCGACAGCCAGCTCATCGCCGACGGTACATACATCGTGGCAGAGGCTGAGACCGCTCCTGCCGGACAGTCAGGCCAAAAGAGTGCGGCAAGGGCGTCCATAATTGTCGGCTGCGGCGGCTGGAGCAAACGCAAGACGCTTTATGGCAGCGATCACTGGACTGGTCGAGAGGACGAACTGCTGGACCCACTCCACGATGCGGCGAAGATCCGCGCTTTTTTCATCCATCCGGATTGGGCGCGGCGGGGAATCGGCAGCCTGATCCTGCAGGCTTGCGAAGACGCCGCCCGATCGGCAGGATTCACGCGTTTTGAAATGGGCGCGACATTGACCGGGGCAAAACTCTTCAGCGTAAAGGGCTATCGGCCCGTCAAACCGATCTCCATTCCTCTCCCGAATGGCGAGTCTCTTCCAGTGATCCACATGGAGAAGCGCGCAGAAGCGCAGGCTAAGTCAGACCTCGCTAGGAGAGACTGAGGCTAGGATTTTCTCTCCCTGGCGTCAGTGCCAGGGGATGGGCACATCCAGAACCCATTCCCAACCCATATTATTGTCAGTGATGGGCCGATCGCGGCCATAGTGCTTGCGCAGGGACTCAGTTCCCTCAAGCCCTACTTGTGTCGGCGGCAGGTTAATGCTGTTCGCGAAGAGCACATATTCCGCCAGGGTGTGCTGGGCCGCCGGGTCCTCGGGATCGAAAAGCAGGCGGCCATCGATCCTGTACTGACGCAGTGTTTCGATCCAGCGGAAGGCATCCACGCGGATCGGTGAGTCGCTGACCACCAGAAAATTGATGACGCGCAAGCCGTACGGAAAAACATGCAGCGCCGTCGAGATGGCTTCGGCGGATTCAGTCGTATTGAAGTAATAGATGCCCCCGGGATTCATATGCTGATGCGCCAACTGGAAAAACTCGATGGAGAGGAGTCCCGAAGCATGGTCCCGCCAAAAATAAGTGCTATTGCAGATGATGGCGTCGTAGTGCGTATCCGGATGCGCGATCAGCCAGCGGCGGCCATCGTCAATATAGATGTGCACCTTGGGATTCTGGAGCAAGGAACGCACCACGGGATACTGCGGAATCAGTTGAAGGTAACCGGGATTGATCTCGACGATGTCGATCGATTCGACCTGCGGATGATTGGCGAATACCTGTGCCCAGGAACCTGAGGACAAGCCAATCATGAGGATGCGCTTTGGCGCCGGATGGACGGCGCTCAATATCAGTGCGCGGATGATCAGATTTGCGTCGTGGCTGGGATTGATCATGAAATAGCCGTCGTACACGCCGCCGCCAAAAACGGCAGCCTCCTGCGTTATGCCAATTACCCCATTCCGGTTTTCAACGACATGCGCGAAGGTCGTTTTCGCTTCCATGCGATTTCCGAACGTCAGCTTCTCGTAAAGCAAATCAAACCCCGATGACGACAGCGGGACAGCTACAAGCGCGGCAACCAGCAGCAGCGTGGCCCAAACCGGCGGGAATTTGGATTCCTGGCGCGCCAGAAAAAGTACGATTCCTCCCGTAAGAACCGTCACCAAGCCAAGCTGCAAGGAAATTTGTCGAAGCCCGAAATGCTGCATCAAAACGAAGCCAATCCCCAGGCTACCCACAACCGATCCAAGGATGTTTGAGACGTAGATAAAACTTACGCCACTGCCGGCTTTTTCATCTGCCGTAACAGCGAGTTGGCACAAGAGGGGCAGAACCGATCCCACCATAGCCGCCGTGAGAAAGAAAGCGGGAGCCGGCGCGAGAAATGGCAGGTTGTGGAAGCGCGCTCCGGCAACCAGGGCTGGAAGGTACGCCGAGATGCCGCCGGCCACCACCAAGAGAACGCCCATGGCTTGCACGACCGTCCTGGGGCTGGAGTTCTCCGTTAATTTTTCTGACAGATAGGAGCCTGCGGCGACTCCCGCCAAAAAGGTAGAAAGCAAAAGTGCAAACGCGGGCGCTCGATCCGCCGAGGCCATGGAGAAAACCCGAAACCAGGCGATTTCAAAACCCAGCGCGATAAAACCTGAGAGTCCCGCAAGGAGCATGGCCATCGGGAGTTTGATGGGCGAATCCCCGCGTACCGCGACCTCCGGCTGTGCAGGCTGAACCGCTGCGATATTTGACAAAAGTCCGTAAAGATACGCCGTAGCGCCAACCAGAATATTCAGGCAAGCGGCAATCGCGACCGACCGGGCCTGGCCGAACTGGCGGAGCAACACGCGCGCGCAGAGATAACAGGCGATGGCCGAGCCCAGCGTGTTCACGAAATAGAGGCGCGACACGGAAGCCCCTACACGGCCGGAACGGCGCACCAGGTGTTCGACCAGGATCGGCAACGTCGCTCCCATCAGTATCGTGGGGATGAGCAGCAGGGCGAGACTAAAGATCAGCACCGACGGCAGGTTTGCGCCGGCGGTGTAAACAGCTGTCCACCTAAAAATGCGCAGTGAGAAAAGGCCAAAAATGGCGATACCCAGCTCCGCAAGGCCGAACAAAAGAATCCCCTGACGGGAAAAGCGCGCCGATAGCCACCCGCCGAGCAGGCTCCCGAGCCCCAGGCCGAGCATGAACGCGCTGACCACGACCGCGACGGACTCGGCATTTACTCCATAGATGGAAAATAAAACGCGCTGCCAGACGACCTGATAAATCAGCGCGGGCATCCCGGAGAAGAGGAAGAGGGCGCTCAGCAGGAGGTTCTCCCATTTCTGCTCGCTGCGGTCAAAATAAAAAGCGGAAACGAAAAACAGCAGCATGTCGAACAGGAGCAGCAGCAAAACGGGACCGGTGACCATATTCCTCCGACGCGCTTAGGCTATAAATCGATTAAAGAGGATTATCGCTGCATCCGGACGAGCGCAGTGGTTTTCGTGCCTGAAAATTGTCCAATGATTCATTGCTTTGCAGGCGAAGATCGCGGAATCGACGAGTCAGCCGGCGAAAGGGCCTAGGTTGAGGCCGCCACGGCCGCGTCGCTCTTTTGTCCCGGCCGTTCGAGCCTAAAAAACGTAAAACATGCCGCGAGGGCGTAGAAAACCGCCGCCAGCAGCAGCAAGGCTTTGAGCCCAATAACAAATGAAAAGTTTTGCGCGAGCCCTCCGGCTACGGCGCCGATGATATTGCTCCCGAATGCGTTGGACTTGTTCTCGAATTTGCGGAACGTTTCCGTGAAAATCACTCCCGCGAAGAAAAGCGGAATGCAGTACGCTGCCGCAAGCAGAGTCCCTGAAACGCGTGTGCCGAAGGGTAGTGATTCCCAGGGGGCGAAGAAAATAGCGATCAACGCCGCGATCAGCAGTCCGTATAGCGGGCCAAGCCGGACACCCGGCACGCGCTGGACGAATACGTTGGCCAGAACCAGCACAATCATAATCGCGGAGAGCACCACACAATTCACCTGCCACGTGGAGCCGTAGTAGAGCGCCAGCCTGCTGATCATCTGGGTTTCCAGCAGAAGAAATCCGGCTCCAAGAAAGAAAAAATACCAGGTCGATCTCTTCGCCGGTTCCAGGCTCTGGCGTGTCGCCAGGAAAGCGATGACCAGCAGAATCAGCGAAACCGTAAGATAAGTGCGCGGGATGGTGTGCTCGTGGTGGTACACGTACGGCCAGTCGTCCGTGACGGGAGGCGGGGCGCCAACCGCGTCCTTCTGGAACGCCGGTGGGTTGCTCTCAATGAATTTCGCAAGCTCAGGCTGCGCTGCGCGTTCCCAGACGCCTCCGTCATTGGAAGCCAGAAACACCGTGCCCTCAACCAATCCGCCGATTTGCCTCCCGTAGAAAACAACGGGCGCTCGCCCGAAGATGTCGTCAAACATCGAGTAGAAGCGATTTCCCATCCACGTCCACGGCGGACGCACTTCAAATCGCACCACCAAAACACCCGAAGGCTTTAGAAGGCGTTGCGCCTCGCGAAGTGACTGTTCCGTATAGACGTAGTTGTCGATTCGCATGTTGCTGTAACCCGAAAATTGAGTGTGCGAATCGAGCAGCCCGAACACGATGACGTCGTACTTCTGTGGAGCTGAGCGCAGATAAGCGCGCGCGTCATTCAGAATCACGTGCACACGGTCGGAGCTATACGGCTGGTCCGGGTGGAGGCGCTTGCCGAGGGAATAAATCACCGGATCGATTTCCACCGCGTCGATTTGAACGGCCCCGTTGCGGAGTGCCGCCGCCGCGTCGTTTCCCGCGCCCGCACCCACGATCAAAACCCGATCACGCGCCCCGATGAACTGCCACGGCGCATCGTAAGCGCTGTTCTTGTACCTTGCGGCGAAGCCGGGATGCTGCGCCAGATAATCCGGCGACACATTCGCCATCGTCATGTAGCCCGTATTGTTCACCAGCAGGTCGAACTGCCGGTCACCCACGCCAACAACCTGCAGCTTCTGATAGGGCGACCAGTGAATTTCTCCGCCCCGAAAATCGGCATAGAAAAGCAAAAGCAGGCTTGCGACGATCAGCAGGATCTCGATGATCCCGACGCGCGTACCGCGGCGGCGCACCAAAAGAAACAGTGCAAACGCCAGCCCGAACCAGAACACCGGGGCCAGTCGCAAATACGCCATTCCGGCAAAGAGCCAGATGCCCACGATACTCCCCAGAAGGTTTACCGAATACGCGCTGACAGGATTCTTCGCTGCGTCGAGGTACGTGCCCACCCACCGCCCGACCGGCACCATCGTCGCGATAATCAGCAGCAGGAGGCAAGACACCAGCGCCGCGGACGCCAGGAAAGCGACAAAAACATAGGTCTGGCTGGGTGGCAAGAGAAGGGACCACAACTGCGCGTCCGTGGACAGTGACAGTGCCGACGAGAGAATCTCCAGCAGGACTTTCCACCGCGCAAAGGGCAGCTCGGCCAGGATTACCAGCGTTCCAAGCGCCGCTACTCCGAAGAGATATCCTTTTTTCCGCGCCGATTGAAAACAGCCCAGCCCGAAACCAAGGAAGCACGCCACCAGCGCCAAATTTTGGAAGTAGGCAAAAACACGGATTTCCGTGCCAATCCAGCGAATCAGCAGGATCTCCAGATACAGTGAAGAAAAGCTGACCAGGAATAGCGGCCACAACACGCGGCCCCGGGGATTCTCATCCAACGACAGGGCTTGTAGAAACGTTCTTGGGGTTCGTGGAGGCGTGTCGCCAGAGAGCGAGGCTACACCTGTCAGCTGGGATGCCATAAATCTCCAAAGAAGAATTTAAATGATCAAACGGAACTTAAGCCCGTTCCTCAGGCCTGATCCTTAGGCCCGATTCTAGGAATGAACAGTGGAACCGGACTTCGCCAAGCAATTATAAAGGAGTTCACCGGGCGGACTTCGAGCTCACATGCCGCGTGTTTCCATGCCTTAACACACCGAATTCGCCGCGCGTACGGCCTTCACATCGTTGAGCCTGCCGAGCGGAATCCAATCGTGCAAGGCCCAGGAACAGCACGTGGGAACACTGCAGAGTGAGCAACGCGTCCATGGCGATCGTGTGCATGGCGCTCCGAAGTCTACAAGGTACGCAAAGCTATGGGGGATGCATTGCATTATGCTAGTACATTAGATTTACCCATCTGACGAATATGGCTACGCCTTCCGAAGACGATTTGAAATCGCAGAAGCGAGCGGAAAAGCTGCGAAGAATACTGCTACTGGCTTTCGGCGGTTTGCTCGCGTCGATGATCGTGGCGGGTGTGGCCGCGCTGCACTCGTTGCGACAACTCGACGGGATCGAACAACAAATAAACGAACGCTATTCCGCGCACACTCAGGCGCTGACGACGATCCTCATTTCCGTGCATGTCTATCATGACCAAATGGAGCGGTACTTACTAAGTGGAGAACATGTCGAACCCGGTAATGGTGCCGCCGATGTGCAGGAGTCTGGTGAAAGCGTTCGCAACGCCTTGAAATCTTATCCCGTGGACGCAGAGCCGGAAGAGCAGGCACTGCTGTCTGAAATACAGCAGAAATTCACGGAGCAGGAGAACTCCTTCGCCATATTAGTTACGTCCAACACGGGAGTAAAATCACAAGAAAGGCAGCGCTTCGTGGGCGAACAGATGATGTCGCGCCACGCGTATATTCTACAAGTTTCCCAAGAAGTCTCTTCCTTGAACAACAAGAAGTTGACTGGTGCGAAGCAGTCATTGGCCGCCAGTTTTCAGATGGTGCAGACCCACCTGGTATCGACGGTTTTGCTGTCATTGTTGGCGGGGTTGCTCCTGTCTTTGTTGGGAGGGTTTTACATTTTGAGGCTGGAGGGGCAGGGCCGCGCTCGCTATCAGGAGCTCGTTGCCAGCCGGGAAAAATTGGAATCGTTGTCGGCACGGTTGGTGGATGCGCAGGAAGAAGAAAGACGTTCGATTTCACGTGAATTGCACGATGAAGTTGGCCAGACGCTGGGCGCTTTGCTCGTGGATTTAGGGCAACTGTCCAAGCTCGTGCCAGCCGATGACAATTTGCTGCGGGGACAAATCGCACGGATCAAGTCCGCTGCAGAGACTGCGGTGAAATCGATCCGCGACCTGGCATTGTTGTTGCGGCCCCCCATGTTGGATGATCTGGGGCTGGTTCCGGCGTTGGAATGGCAAGCACGAGAAATTTCGCGCCGGGGCGAGATGGAAGTTGACGTCCACTCCGAGATGGTGTCCGAACAGCTCGCTGACGACACAAAGGTTTGCCTTTATCGGCTGGTTCAAGAAGCACTAACTAATGCAGTACGGCATTCAGGCACAAAACACGCGAAGGTCTCCATCGTGCAGAACGAGGGAACGATTCGAGTGCAAATTACTGACGACGGAATTGGCTTTTCTCCGGAACGCCTCCGGGGCATGGGAATTTTGGGGATGGAAGAACGGGTTAAGCGACTGGGAGGGAGCCTTACGATTGAGTCGGCACCAGGAAAAGGCACAACGGTCCTTGCGGAGCTCCCTGTAAGAGCATTCAACGCCGGCCTGAACTCATGAGGAAAATCCGAATCGCACTTGCAGATGATCATAAGTTGATGAGGAGCGGACTGCGCGTCTTGCTGGAACAGCAGCCCGATCTGACGGTCGTGGGGGAAGCATCCGATGGGCGGGAAGCCGTTGCGCTGGTCGCATCACAGCGGCCGGATGTGCTGGTGATGGACATCGGGATGCCGAGCTTAAATGGAATTGAAGCCGCGGCGCAGATTACTCAGAGCAATCCGGAAGCCGCGATTGTGATGTTGAGTATGCATTCCGATGAGAGCTATGTCTTGCGTGCTCTGAAGGCAGGCGCTAAGGGATATCTGCTCAAGGACTCTGCAGAAGCGGATCTGATACGAGCTGTGCGCGCGGTCGCCGAGGGCAAGTCATTCTTCAGCCCAGCGGTGAGCAAAGTTTTGCTGGACGACTACGTGCGCAAGCTGAAGCGCTCTGGCACAGAAGATCCCTACGACCTGCTGACTCCGAGAGAGCGAGAAGTATTGCAGCTAGTCGCGGAGGGCAAATCGAACAAGGAAGTGGCACAACTGCTGAATTTGAGTGTCTATACCGTGGAGACTCACCGCTCGAACATCATGGAAAAACTGAATTTACATGGGGTTCCCGAGCTGATTCTCTATGCCGTGCGCAAGGGCATCATTTCATAGAGAGTTGCACGGCCCCTCCGGCTAGCCCCCTTTCTACCAACGAACTCCAGCACTACCCAATCACGGGGTAGAAAGATACCTACCGCCAGGGAGAGGCGCTTGGCTACCTGTCGGCGTCTTATTATGTGCAACCAAAGAAGTGCGCACACCAAACCGCATTGGAAGGGTTGCGCAGAAACGCCAAAGGACGGACACATGAAAGAAAAAGCAATTTCAAGACCCGCCGTGCTGGCCCTCGGATTGGTATTGGGAGTCGCCGGAATGGGTCTTACACATTCAATTCAAAAAGTAGCGGCAAGCACGAAGGCAGCTTTGACGGAGAAAGCGGACACGAATCCCCCAGCCACTCTGAAGTTGGCTGATGTCAACGAAGGACCAAGCAAGACGAGCTTTGCTCCCATCGTGAAGACTGTTCTGCCTTCGGTTGTAAATATTTCCTCATCCAAAGTCGTCAAAGCCAGCACCGAAGGTATGGAACAGTTGCAAATGGATCGGATGTTCCGCCAGTTTTTCGGCCAAGGTGGCATGGAAATGCCCAAGGATCACCATGAAAAGGCTCTCGGCTCCGGCGTGATTGTCAGCCCGGAAGGCTACATTCTGACGAACAACCACGTGGTGGACGGGGCGACTGATGTGAAAGTCACGCTCTCCGATAAGCGTGAATTCCAGGCACGCATCGTCGGCGCCGATCCGAAAACGGACGTGGCCGTGCTCAAGATTCAAGCCACAAACGTCGATCCGCTGACGATCAGCGATTCCTCCAAGGTGGAAGTGGGAGACGTGGCGATTGCCGTGGGCGATCCGTTTGGCGTCGGGCAGACGGTGACGAAAGGCATCATCAGTGCGAAGGGTCGCGGGGGCCTCGGCATTGAAGATTATGAGGATTTCCTCCAGACGGACGCACCGATCAATCCCGGCAATTCCGGAGGTGCGCTCGTCAATGATCGCGGTGAACTGATCGGCATCAACACCGCCATCATTTCGCACGGTTCGGGAGGCAGCCAAGGCATTGGGTTCGCTATCCCCTCAAATCTCGCGCGCCAGGTGATGGACCAGATTTTGAAGAACGGCAAGGTTGTCCGCGCATATCTCGGCATCCTGCCGCAAGACGTTACCCCAAGCATGGCGAAAGCGTTTGGGCAGAAAGAAGACAAGGGCATCATCGTCGGCGATGTTACCCCTGACAGCCCCGCACAAGCGGGCGGCGTTCAGCGTGGCGACATCATTCTCGAACTGAACGGCAAGCCAATCAGTGACAGCAACCAACTCCGCATGTCCATTTCCATGATGACGCCGGGCACCAGCGTGGATCTGAAAACTCTGCACAACGGCAATGAACGTCATGTCGCCGTGAAGCTCGCCGAATTGCCCACAGAGACTGCCAAGCTGAATTCGCAGGAGGAAGGCGGCAACAAAGCCCTGGACGGAGTGGAAGTCTCCAACCTCAACCCCGAAATCGCGCAACAACTGGGCGTGCCGGGAAACACGAAAGGCGTCGTTGTGACCGGTGTAGATCCCGACAGCAAGATGGCGGAATCCGGGTTAAAACAGGGCGATGTAATTCAAGAGGTAAACCGCCAGTCTGTGAAGAATGTCTCTGAGTTCCAGAATGCTCTTAAGAAGAGTGGCGACGACCCACTGTTGCTTGTCAATCGTGGCGGCAGAACGCTTTATATCGCCGCCTAATCCACTGCTTCCATCTCCCTGTGCCGGCCAATTGACGGCTGGCATAGGGATGGAAGCGAACTGCCAAACCTGAGCAGCAAATCAGGATAGGTGCTACACACTAGAAAACGAGAAAGGTTGGAAGGAAATGAAATCCCGCAAGGTTCGCCCGGAGAGCGACGCTGAAACCAAGGCCTTGTCCGAAGAACTCCGGGAACGGTTCGACCTGATCTTCAAAGAGATGGACCGTCAGCCGGGAACGCTCGAATCCCTCTTCACCGGAACCGGCGAGTTTCACCGGCTATACGTCCAGCCCTTGCTGGAGGCCGGCCTCACTCTGCAAGATTCATTCGCGCTGTTGGCCGACGGCATACTCCGCCCGAACTAAATTAACTACAATTCGGACGTTCAGATAAGCGGAGCTAACTACCCAGGAGCCGCAGCATTCCGTAAACGTCGAAGAAGCCGTGCGCTAGGACAACCGGAAGCGCTCGCCGCGAATGCGCATAATATAAGGCAAAAACCAGAAACTGAAAGGACAAGGAAATTGCACCTGCCCAACCGTAATACAGATGGTAGGAAAACTGTACAACCACGCTAAGGATAACCGCCCATATTGTGGAGCCTGTCAGTGCAGTGACCTCGGTCATCAAATAAGCCCTGACTACCAGCTCCTCAAAGAAGGGATTTAATAAGCAAAACGCTATTCCCATCACGACGGGTGGGTGTCCGAAAACGTCCTTTGCAGTCGACCCTGCTCCCGACATTGCATGTTGAAATGTGCGAACGAACGAATATCCGAATCCGTATACGACGTATGAAACGATAGCCAGGAGCGTGCCCGCCCCGACATCCATTGGCGACCATCGCAGGCCGATACTGCTGAAACCGAGGGCCCGGCGTGACAACACGTAGCCAAGCAAAAGTAAGGTCGAGACTTCTTGAACTAATAGTGCAGCCCATCTGAATGTAGTAACAGGGGAGTGGCTTTGAGGTCCATTTTTCAAACTGTACAAGCTGTACAGAACAGAGCTTCCAAAAGCAACAATCAAGACAAGGCCAACTTCAAACCACCGTCTTCGCTTTTCGGTTTGAATTATGATTTCAGCGCTTGGAGCGCCCGCGTCCAGGGAAGATTCAGGGTTGGACATACCTGAGTTATACAATAGGTTGTGAATAAGGCTGCTTCGCGAAGTGGATTTGCACACACAATGAGTAATACTTCTTAATGGCTAGTGGTTGGGTGCGTCCGAACTCGTGGTGTAGTAACCCGAGCGGGTCGTGGCGCTGTAGCCGTGGCTGGCACTCACCCTGAGAGTGTGGAATTTTGAGGAAGCGTTGTTGCCAGTAGGAGCGTACACGAGGGTGTAGTCATGGCGTGCTTGCTCAGTCATGCGTGTTAGCGTGAGTTCCATGGTGTAAGTTGAAGTTGCGTAAAAAATCCCGCCACCAGTTTTCGAGGAGTAGTCGGTCAAATTGAAGAATTTACGTTTCGATTTGGCGGAGCCTGAGGCTAGGGCGTAGACGGAGATATTGTTTTGAAGGAGGAAGTCGCGCACGGCCTCCGGAGAATGGTGATTCAGCTTTGGTTCGTCTAAACCGTCGGTAAGGACCAGAATGATTCTGCGACGGTCACTGGGCCGTTGCTGAAGAAGTTGCGCTGAGGAGTAAAGCGCATCTTCAAGCGCCTTGCTTGGTCTAGAACCAGAGTTGGTCGGTGCAGAGACCGACGGCGGTCCTGTGGTCGAGACCGGATCGGTAACCACAGGCTCCGGAATGTATGGACGAGGGAGTTGCGCGGCGGACTGGGCGGATTTTAAGGCAGCCATAAGCTTCATCGAGTCACTGGTGAACTCGTCTCCTGGATAGAACAGCATATCAAAGCGGCAGACCATGGCTTCGTCTTGGTCAGCGATGTCGCCGATGATGGAACGCACACTTCTAGCCATCTGCGTTCCTTCCTTCCACTTCAGGTCGTCATCGACGAGGATTAGGAGCGAAAGAGGAAGACTCTCATCAGTGAAAGAGAGAATACTCTGTTCGACTTCGTCATCGAATACATGGAAGTCGTCCTTGAGTAAACCAGAGACAAGTCTGCCGCGGTCGTCTTTCACCGTAGCACTCAGAACGACGAGATTTGACTCGACCCTAATTTTCTGTCGCAATTCCTGCGTTTGCTTGGATTCCTGCGAGAGACCGGTACAACAAACCAGGTTCGTAATCACAAAAGTGAAGATGGTTTTCTTCCAAGCCATTTATTCACCAGAGATACGACTAGACCGTGAATGAGACGCCACGAAACGTGAGGGGGTTGTGCCCGCAGCGGCAACCGCAAACTGACCAATTTCCCGCAAATCAGCGGATTCACCCGCGAGGAGAACGCCCGCGGGTATAATACCCCGCTATGATTCCACGCGTGGGGCTCTTTCGGCGGGCGTACCGGATGTTTGCGCGCGTATTTCCCCGGTGCGGCATGATTTCGCAAGCCATTGCCTTCAATCTTTTCCTCGCGTTTTTTCCGACTTTGCTGATTGCCGTGGCGCTGGCGACGAGCCGGATTGGCGGGAAAACCAGTTTGCTCGAATTGATCTCCGATCTAACCGAGTTTATGCCGCCGGGAAGCCAGACCATCGTTTCCGAGTTTTTGGTCAATCGCGGGCCGGAAGCTTGGAAGATTGCCTTGCTGGGCTGGGTAGGGACACTGCTCGCGGGTTCTCAGGTCATGAAGCTGGTGATGGAAGGAATTCACATCATCTACGGCGATAAAGAAAAGCCCGGGTTTTTGCACCGGCAGATCCGCGGTTTGATGCTTCTTCTCATCACCATCGCTCCGCTGCTGGGCGCGGCGATTCTGGGCGTCCTCGGAAGGCCGCTGCGGCACTGGATCGCCCATGAAATCGGCAAACACACCATTCTGCAGGGATGGTGGAACGTTTTTTTCCCTGCCGCCGCGTTTGTGCTGGCGATGCTGGCGCTTACGGTGATCTATCGCGTGGCAAGGCCGGGCGAAACCAGCTTGCGGAACGTGCTGCCCGGCGCGATGGTGGCTACGCTGTTGTGGTGGCTCGTGGACGTGCTTTTTGGAATTTATGTGCGGCGCGTGCCCTACGGCGTTGTCTACGGAGGTTTGGCTGCAGTCATTGGTTTGATTATCTGGATGCAGTTGTCTGCCGTGATTATATTTCTCGGTGCGGCCTGGAATGCCGAGCTGGCGGAAAGCCGCAGGGAGACGAGCCGTGCATGAACGGCTTGTCCGCGTGGAATGTTATTCCGGGTATCGGGCGGACGAGAGCCCCCGCATGCTAATTCTTGCCTCTCGCACCCTGGAAATCGCGTCCATTGAGGACCGTTGGTATTCTCCGGGAGAGACCTATTTTCGTGTGTCCGTGACGGGCGGCGACCGCTACGTGCTTCGCCACCAGGAAGCCCAGGACGTCTGGAGCCTCGTCGGATACCGGGCTGCCGTAGTGGGTCAGTTTCCGGAAATGCGACCACTCGTCCGCTCAGACGGACTAGAAAGGAAACTTCCTTGAGCCCAGACGGTCAAGGAGCCGGCTGACTCGGTGCCGCGACGACCTCTAGCTTGCGCATCAGGGCCTTCAGTTGCTCCTTGAGATCGGCGTTCTCAGCTTTTAAGGCGTCTAGCTGTTTGCTCTGTTCCGTGGTGCGTTCTTCCAAACCCTTTACGGCTGCCATGACGATCCCATCCAGGTCCGTGGAGGTAATGGTGGTCGGACTTCCAATCGTCCCGATGCCATCCTTCCCAAAGGCAGCAAAGAAGTCTTGAGCCATCGGACCGTAGTGGCGGAATTGTTTCGCGTCCTGCCCGATGAGGTTCCAACTGCTAAGGCTAATCCCGCGGATCTTTTTAAGAACCTCTTCGCCGTCCACCGGCTGGATGTTCTCCTTTTGGTGGCGATCGGAGACCACGGTCAGGCCCACCTGAGCTTCGATGATCGTGACGGAACTATTGCCCAAGCGGATCCTGTTACTGGCATCCACTATGGCCCCGGCGCCAATGGCCGTGGCGTTGGTTATATCCCCAGCAGAAACATCAGCGCCCGCTCCTATAGCCGTGTTGTTGAAGCCGGTGGCGTTGGTCTGAAGCGCTTGGTACCCACTGGCGGTATTGCCGAAGCCGGTGGTGTTGCCAAATAGCGCTTGGTACCCATTGGCGGTATTGCCGGTGCCAGAGGTGTTGCTGGAGAGCGCAAAGTCACCACTAGCGGTATTCTGGCCCGGGAGGCCACTCGACCCTGGCAGACCTTGGGGTCCCTGCGGACCTGCTGGTCCGGCTGGTCCCGTCTGCCCTTGCGGTCCGGTTGCACCTGCAGCACCTGCAGCCCCAGCCGCCCCTGTCTGACCGGCTGGCCCTGCCGCTCCCTGCGCAGCCAACTGTAGCCAAAGGAAGTTGGAAGACGAAGGCTCTGAATTGGTGTTCGATGCCAGCGCGAGCCAGAAAGAACCTCCATCGGTTACCGCGTCATTCGCATTGTAAGCCGCCGTGCTCTGCCACGTACCACGGTTGTTGATCCCCGCAGCTAGGATCTGCCAATTCGCGTTTGTGGGCGAAGGCTCGGAATTTGTGCTGGGCGCGGTCGCCAGCCAGTACGAGCCCATATCAAATACAGCATCGCTCTGGTTATACGTAGTCGTGCTGTTCCACGCGCCTCTGTTGTTGATTCCTGGAGGCCCTTGTGGACCGGCGGCGCCTGTGGCACCCGCGGTTCCATCTAGCCCCGCTGGTCCTGTTGCTCCGGTTGCGCCTGTAGTTCCCTGCGTACCTTGAGGACCCTGCGGTCCTTGTGCACCAGCAGCACCCGTCAATCCAATAGATCCCATTGGACCTTGGGGCCCCGCTGCTCCTGGAGTTCCAGCCTGTGCCCACACCATCCAACACGGCCCAACTCCGTTTGCAGTACCGCTCAACGCACATTGACTGTTGTCCGGGGTTCCACTACCCGGTCCGTTCGCAATAACCGCCACGTACGAGGACCCATTGAACGTCACCACATCATTTACGGCGTAGAGCGCCGTAGGGTCAAACGTTTGGCGGAAGTTGAACCCAGTGCCGTTAGTTCCGGCTGCTCCGGGAGCGCCGGCTGGTCCCGCTGGTCCCTGTGGACCGGCCGGGCCAGTGGCCCCAGTTGCTCCTGGCACTCCTATGCCACCAGCCGGGCCTGCTGGTCCTTGTGGGCCTGGAGGTCCTTGTGGACCTGCGGGTCCCGTTGCGAGTGACGGCATGAGAGTGAAAGACAGATGAGTATCTCGATATCTGCCTTTCACTGGGTCAACATCCAATACAGTTATTGTTCGAGTGTCAGTCTGCCAACCCGCGGAGTTAGCAGACACAGTGATTGTGTGAATCCCAGGAGTTATCTTGCGTAACTCCATGGGTGTGACTTTGCCAGTGTCAACACCATCAATGAACACACTGGCTCCGTCTGGAAATGATGTGATGACAACCTCATGACCATCGTCAACTACGGTCTGCGCACGCAGAGCCGCCGGTACAGCGAGCAGACAAACGACCGCGGCAATAATGGCAAACCAGGGAATCCTACGAGGTTGGGTCATGGTAAGGCTCCTTAAATCTTCGGCCGGGACGAGCCGCACGCTCGGGGGTACTGTCTATCGTTAACAAGGTTCTGGAACCTCCGCTATAGTACCGACGTACCAAAATAAAATAGAAACGGGAGCGCTTGTAGAAGCTTATCGCTTGAGTCCTTCCATGAAAAGGCCCTAGCCGCAACAAGAAGTTCCCATCGAGCGCTCCGTGTTGAAAAAAGAGCTTAATTCCTATCTACTTTAACGGATTGTCCTAATGGGGAAAGCCAAACTAATCCTGGGATTGGCCATTCTGGCTCTGGCCGTCTTCGTGGGCTGGCCCATAGCTTCGTGCGAGTTGGCCAACATCGAGCTGCGCGGAGATATGCGGGACCTCGCGGCGCAAGTCGGAACCCGAATCGGATTGACGCCTCAGAGCACGGATGAGGATTTCCGCAGGGCGGTCATCCGCAAAGCCCAAGAGCATGAGATTCAGCTTGAACCTGAGCAGGTGACAGTGCAACGCACTGGTAGCGACGACGCCCCGGTCATATACCTTGCGGCGGACTACAAGGTGCGCGTAAAGATGCTCGGATTTTCTTTTACTTTCCACTTCACTCCATCGACTGCGAAGTGAGTCTCAAAACCAGATGACCGCCGTGTAGTTTCCGATTACCCGTTACCCAGGCAGGTGAAAATGATTTCCGCAAATTAGCCCCAGCAACCAATCGGCCGCACTCCCCAGCAAATTGTCATTTACCTTTGGATAGTCAGGGTGTGTTCCGAACATGAGTCGCTAGCCATGCCCTCATTGTCTGCAGATATTCGGGATCGATCTCGCCATACCCCTCGCTGGACATCAGCCGCATGACGTGGTCATCGTTAGGAAATTCCCGAATCGTGAATTTGTGATGGCCTTCTTCTGCCAGAACTCGCCGGATCGCTGCAACACTCTCCGCGACCGGTATCAGCTGGTCTTTATCTCCGAACAAGAAGAGCGCTGGCACTCGCACCATTCGCAAGGTGGCAACCGGGTCGTAGTTCATTTCGTGCTGGAACCATTTGAAACCGGGATGCTCCGGCTTGCTGAGTTCGGCGGGCGTCTGAAGCGGCCCAAACAAATCGTCTTCTTGCGCTTTCACCTGTTTATACCAGCGTTTGGTTCGCCCTTGCTCCAACTCCGCCTTCGCCTTTTCGTATCCCCCGCCGGTGGAGAGGTAGTTCCAAATGTCCCTGCGCAAAACGCTTGCTTCCTGAACATCACTTTCCGTCACGCCCTCGGAGCGCAGCTCATTCGCATAGTAAACGATCATCTGTTCGCCGGGAGAGACTCCAGGACCGGACACGGCAATCACGAAGGACACTTCCGGGGAACGCGATGCTGCCAGCGGCCCCAGCCAGCCGCCTTGGCTGAGGCCCCACACACCGATGCGCTTCGCATCGATTTCCTTCCGCGACTTCAAGTAGTCGATAGCAGCCAGGCCGTCGTCGCAAAGCTCCATGAACGGGACCGTGCGGAAATTTCCCGTGGATTCGCCCACGCCCCGTTTGTCGTAGGCCAGCGCTGCCATGCCCTGTTCTGCAAACCAGCGGGCCGTGAACAAATCCCTCCTCTGCGCACCGGAGCCATGGAAGAGCACGACGGCTGGGTGCAGGCGGGAACCGCCTGGAAGCACAAGCGTTCCTGCGAGCGTTATCTTCCCACTAATAAAATGCACAGCTTCTTCAGTGACTGTACTTGCCTCGGAAGTTTTCTCAGTACCCGTGGAGGCTCGCTGAGTGCAGGCTGTGACGGGAAGAACGCAGGCAAGGGCGAAGACCGAGCGCCATCCACGGTGGTGACTCATGACAGGGAATCTTGGATGTTTTCTAACGCGCGACACCTGTTTGAGAGCAAAAGGCGCCATATCCAGTTGGACTCGCGACCACGTAACTCGTCATTTGTTTCTCGGCAAGTACGTCAGCATCGCGCTCCGAATGCTTCTTCCGGGAAATTCGTCATTCGTAGCGCAGGGCGATCACTGGATCGACACGCGCGGCGCGGCGCGCCGGAATGTAGCAGGCCGCGAGCGCGACGAGAGCGAGAATCACGGCGACCAGGCCAAGCGTCATCGGATCGCTCGGACTCACGCCAAAGAGCAAGCTAGCCATCAAGCGAGTGAGAACGAGCGCGGCGATGAGGCCTAGCGCCAAGCCTAACGCGGCCAGGCGGCCTCCCTCCAGGAACACTTGTTTCAAGACGTCCGTGGGCGACGCTCCGAGCGCCGTGCGAATACCAAACTCGTGAGTGCGCTGCGTTACAGCGTAGGCCATCACCCCGTAGACGCCGACCGCCGCAAGCACAAGCGCCAGCACCGCAAACGCGACAAGGAGGGAGAGATTCAGCCGCGGCTGGGCAACCGAAGTTGAAACCAGCTGATCCATTGTAGCGATGTTGTAGGGCGGGAGGCCCTTGTCGATGGCGAAGATTCGCTCGCGGATGGCGTTCGTCACGGTGCTAGGGTCCTGCGAAGTGCGCACCGCAAGGGTCATATCGCGGGGGGCAAAAACTCCGAAAAGCGGCTGCCGATGCGGGAAGTAAATCTGTTCCCGGCCTTCGACGTCAAGCGCATAGTGCTTCACGTGCCCGACCACGCCAACAATAGTCCGCCAGCGTGGCGTCGGCGGATTGGAGTTGGGTATGGTATCGATGCCCACGCGCCGGCCAATGACATCTCCTTGAGGCCAGAAGCGATGCGCGAAATTCGTATCCACCACAGCGACCAGCAGGGCACTCGCGTCATCCGCTTCATTCAGCAGCCGTCCTCGCACGAGCGGAATTTGCATCGCCTGAAAGTATTCGGAGGTTGCCGCCCGCTGGTCGATTTCCATGTACGGAAGATTGCCCAAATTCGGCAGCCTGGGGATATCAGGAATCGAGGTGTCTTCGAAAAAGACCGATCCGGAAGTATACGAATCGCTGAGCGGCAGTTGCGAAACGGCACCCGCGGATTCAATACCGGGTACCGTCTTCACGCTGGCCAGCAGTTCGGTGAAGAACTTCTGTACCGGCGCTCCATCCGGGTACGTTTTTTCGGGGAGTGAGAGCTCCATCGTGAGCAAGTGTTGCGTTTGGAAGCCGGGAGAAACGTCGAGCAGACGGTTGAAGCTACGGATCAATAGGCCAGCCCCGACAAGCAGCAGAACCGCCAACGCCAGCTCAGAAACTACAAGCCAGGAACGCAAATGCAACGTTTTTCCAGAGACCGAGGTGCCGCGACCAGCTTCGCTGAGAGCCTCGCGCAGATCGTTTTTCGCGAGGTGCCAGGACGGCACAAGACCGAAGAACAGACCGGTGAGTAGTGAGACGCCAAACGTAAAAACGAGGACCATAGAGTCAAGCTGGACTTCGTCCATGCGCGGAGTATTAGGCGGGACAAGCGCGCGTAGCGCGTTCACGCCCCAGTAGGCAAGCACAAGCCCGAGCAATCCGCCCGCAAGCCCTAGAAGCAAGCTCTCGGTGAGCAATTGTCTGACCAGGCGCGTGCGTCCCGCGCCCATCGCCGCCCGGATGGCCAGCTCCTTCTCGCGCGCGGAAGCGCGAGCAAGCAAGAGATTTGCAACGTTGGCGCATGCAATAAGAAGCACAAACACAACCGCGCCAAGCAGCACGAGCAGAGCTGGTCGAAGTCTGCCGACTAGCTGCTCCTTCACCGGCACCATAAACATGTCGAAATTTTTCGATTCCGGGCCGTAACTGCCCGGATACGCTCGCCGGAGATCGCCGGCGAGGGTCACGAGCGTAGCCGCGGCTTGGACCGAATTCACGTTCGGCTTTAGGCGCGCAACGACGTGCAGATAGTGAGATCCGCGACTCTGGGGCTTCGCTTTATCTAGCCCAAGAGGAACCCAGAGGTCCTGTTTGCCACCGAGGGAAAACTGTTTGGGCAGAACACCCACGATACTGTATGCCTCGCCATCGAGTTGTATGGGCTTCGCTACGATGTTCGGATCGCCGCCAAACTGGCTCTCCCAAAGCGCATAGCTCAGCAGAACATAATGAGAATGTCCGGGCTGGTCCTCCTCGACGCTAAAGTTGCGGCCGACGACGGGCACTATGCCGAGCATCGGAAGTACGTCAGCGGTTGTGCTCGCTTCGGATACTTGCACAGGCGGCGCATCCACGCGAGTCAGGTTCGCTCTGCCGCCCAATGCGTATGCAGCAACTTGCGCGAACGATTCTTTGTGATCCAGCAAGTCCCAGTATTCGGGCTCGGAGATCCAGTTCTGCGGAATGCCGTCCTTCGCGAACTTCCCCCAGATGTTGACGAGCGAAGGAGAATCCCTGTACGCCAGCGGACGCAGTAGGACGGCGTTTACTACGCTGAAGATCGCTGTATTCGCGCCGATCCCGAGGGCCAGAGTGAGGATCGCCGCTGCGGCGAAACCAGGGCTCCTCCGGAGCATGCGAACGCCGAAGCGGATGTCCTGGAGTAGGTGCTCAATCCAAAGGAAACTCCACACTTCCCGCGTTTCTTCCTTGACGCGCGTCACGTTGCCGAATTTGCGCATAGCCGCATGGCGCGCATCTTCCGGCGACATGCCGCGCTCGATGTTGTCCTGCGTCTCCATCTCAATGTGCTCGCGAATGTCCTGGTCCAGATCGTCAATCATGCGTTTGCCGAGCCTCATGATTTGTCCCCCTGTTCCGCAGGCCGTAAAATCTGAGCGATGGCACCGGCCAGCTTGTCCCATTTAGTGGTCTCGACCGCAAGTTGTCGCCGGCCTTTGGCCGTCAGCCGGTAAAACTTGGCCCGGCGATTGTTCTCCGAAGTTCCTTCCTCGGCGGAAATCCATCCCCGCTTGATAAGCCGGTGCAATGCCGGGTACAGCGATCCCTGCTCAACCTGCAACACATCGTCGGAGTTGAATTCGATCGCCTTGGCGATCGCGTGGCCGTGCGCTGGCCCCAGCACCAGCGTGCGGAGAATCAGCAAGTCCAGAGTCCCTTGCAGCAGTTCAATGCGCTTACGCTGTTCTTTAGTAGACATTCTAGGTGACGATACGGCTCTTCCCATAGAATGTCAAGGCGAGCTATCCCGGACGCAGCCAGCCACCAGGAAGCCTCAGGACGTCTGGGAGCCTAGTCGGATACCGGGCGGCGGTATCTCGGGATCTTTTGTCGTGACATGAGAAGGGCTCTCAAGAGCGGGACAATACCTTAGTTGAGATTCGCGTATTCGGCTTGAGCCTGCTTCAGAATGGGAATGTCCGAGTCCGCATCTTTCCAGAGCGTAAGAAAATCCTGGTAGGCGGATCTTGCCTTGGTTTTATCTCCCGCCAGTGCGTAGGCCCTGCCCAATTGCAGGCGCGCCAATGCGCCGATGGGATCGCTGACCACGATGCCGCGGTGATCCACAATTTTCTGGAACTCGGCAGCGGCATTGGCCCCTTGATGCACGGCCAGATAGGCCTGGCCGCGCACATACATAGGATATAGGGCGCCAAAAAAGCCAAAGAAGCTGCTAGTAGGAGCTCGCAATTCGTTTGTGGTGGAGATATCCAGGGATTCGATGGCTTGCGAAGCCTCACCACGATGCAGTTCGAAAAGCGCGCGGAGCGTCGGCAAATAACTGAATCGCACGGATGTGTCTTCTGGAAAACGCTTCTCCAAATCATTGGCGAGTTTCTGAGCATTGGACAGATCTCCAGCGAGAGCGAAAGCAACGGCGGCCCCGTACTCGGTGTCACGAGCCCTTGAGAGCTCCAGAGCCGCGTCAGCGTGTTGCCTTGCTGCCAGCGTATTTCCAAAAAGGGATTCTCGTAGCGCCGCTGCAGCCTCGTAGAGCGAGGCGCGCTCACGTTGTCCGTCCTGCTGTGCCAAATCCACGGCAGCGCGAGACATGGTCCTCGCTTCCCGCAGGCGGCCGGAATAGGCCAATGCAAAAGCTTCGTGGTCCGAGATCCAGTCCAGCACTCTGGTTTTTCCCCGGGCCAGAGCAACTTCCCGTTGCATTCCGGCGGCGTCGCCCTTCAAAAAAGCAATGTCGTATCGCTGGATAAGAAAGTCAGGAATCTCCAGT
>Ga0210410_10000520_pt1 | contig 42680 bp, 49 predicted proteins | sample IncBWC4MmetaG_FD_161058 | JGI IMG/M metagenome (GOLD analysis project Ga0210410, IMG submission 161058) | Forest soil microbial communities from Barre Woods Harvard Forest LTER site, Petersham, Massachusetts, United States - Inc-BW-C-4-M | ecosystem: Environmental > Terrestrial > Soil >...
AACGCTCCTGAAAGAAGTTTCCATGGACTACTACTTTCTGATGCTACTTCATTCTGGGACTTAGATGCCGCTTCTCCCGCAGTATTCGCTGCACCCATCATGCCCGTTGCTGCATTAAACGTACTCGGTGCGCCCGCGAGTCCCTGTGCTGCTTCAAAATAATTCTTACGGCCAGTAGCATAGTTCTCTTGCTGAATATTGTTCAATTCGCTGGACGTTTGGGCTGCTCCTGCATTAGCTACGCCCATCTCTCTGCCAATTTCTGATCCACCAGCAACTGCTAGGTTTCCCCCACCAACTGCCGATAGCGCGTTACCTGTTGCTGCTGCTGCATTCTTGTAGGCTCTGCCTGTCGTTTCAATGGCCGAAGCATTGCGTGCTGCTAGTTCGGGTGCCGAAAAGCCCTGTTGTCCAGGTCCTGCTGCTACGATGGGCGCATATGATGTCATAAGGTCATTGAACACTTTGCTGGAATTGCCGAATACTTGACCGGCCTGATCTTGCGCTGTCTTAAAGAAGGACGATTGCTGATTGGCCACGTCTTTTTGGGCCTGGGGCGCTCCACCACACATAAGTACCACCTTTACAATAACTTACGGAGTTCTCCTGCTACGGCAGTAAAGCCACATTTGGCCACACAAAACGCCACTAGTTCAGGTGAACTTGATTCAAAAACTATTTCGCTATATCCGCTATCGGCGGCACGTTGACAAAATGCTTCAAGATTCTCAAGAAGGAGACGAGCATTGAGCCTTTTCGCGTCGTTCGAGACAAACTGTATATCCAGACGTAGCGCCTTGGAACATCTAACGAAAGCCACTGGCTGCTCATTTTCCGTGTAAATCCTACATTCTGAGTTCAGACCGTAGAAGAAGTCGGCGCTGGTCGTGTCCTTGTGGAATTGATCGGCAGCTAGGGACGTCTCAAGAACTCCCCTATCCTGTTCAGTAATCAGTCGGTTTTCCATAAAATGCCCTCTATATCTATTATAACATAGAATTATGCAGGGGTTACAATAGGTTTCGGCATAGCAATCGGTACAAATGTGTAAATTTCGCCAGTAGTTGCAGTCAGCATCTCAGCCGCCGCCTGTTCGATGCTCTGCCCAAGTGTTACTAGGTCTTGTATAACAGATGCAAGCAATGGGTCAGGGGCTGCTCCTGAAAGTTGAGAACCACCCACAGCAACGAAGGTTCCTGCTATGAGATCAATAGAGACGCTGGTTATGGTTCCTGCACCATTTTCCGCAAAACTGCCATCAGCCGCTAAAGTTCCCGATTTAAATGTAGTTACAATGACTTTATTGGTCATGTCAACATCTAGAGCGATGGCCGCAACAGTATCTTGGGTATCTGTGGCAATGACTTTCCCTCCAAGAGTGGAAGTCCGCACTTGTGATGCGGGTAATATTATCGGCATATTTTCCTTTTTATAGCATCTCTGCTCTAATATGTATTGCAAATGTCATGCCCGCTGCTGTGCTTGCATAGCCCGTAGTCTGGTATTTTACGGCTGTACCTCCTGCTGCATTTATTACTACTACGCCTGCCACTGACAACCCAACTGTATTTGCGGTTAAAGCACCAGTCTGTCCCTGTCCCACACCCGCTGCTATTGGAGTAACATCCATTGTTATCGTTCCAGAAGTGATAGAATCCGTATAAACGACTTGTACAGTAGGTAATGTTGATGAAACTGATGCTGCCACGTATTCTACTAAATGGGCACTAATTCTATATAAATTAGTCAAAGCGTTAGTAGTGAATAAAGTAGTAGATGCTATATCAGCAACAAATCCCGCAGTATTTGCAGTTCCAACTATTCCTGGAACACCTGTACTTGTGACTGCTACGTTATTCAGTGACTTTATTGGCCCTGTAAATGACACTCCAGCCGTTGCTACAGTCATTCGTGTGGTCATTACCTGTTGGGCTGTGCCAGATGCTTGTAATGTTGGAGTTTGGAAGATTAGAGAGGATGCCACAGAATTTCCTGTTCCATCACCAGAATTAATTGTTAGATTAGCTCCACTAATATTCGTATCCGTACCACCCCTCGACCCCTGTGCCTGAATTGTTTGGGCCACAGGAGTGGCTGAGTTCACATCACCAAACTGTAAAGTAGCTGCTGCCGATCTAGTCAGGATTGTATCTTTATTAGTTGCGTCTAGTTTAATCGTAGTTACATCTAGTTCAGTGGCCGATGCCACCCCCAAAGTAGGTGTGACAAGCGTAGGAGAGTTACTAAAGACTACATTTGTAGTGCCAGTAGTTCCAGAAACTGTAGTGCCTTGGATCTTGGCGATGGTAGCAGCTTGTGAACCACCACCACTTGCAGTGGTCACATCGCCTGTAAGCTGTGTTATTCCATCAGGAGCAAGTATGATTCGAGACATGTTACTCCTAAACTCATGAAAATAGGACGTTAAACCAGCAATCTGCCGAACCTATCGTCTTTGTCGGACCCGTAGAACTGTTGCAGATGGTCATTCCTGTACTAAAGAACTTACCAAACCGTCCTGAGTCATACGAGAAGTTCGTATTGGCAGGGCAGAAGATAAGAAGAACAGGAACGGCGGTATCAGCAGGAACTGTGGTCGTATTGTGTACCTGAAGGAACTGCGAACTCGCCTTGCTATTGAACCCAGTGACCCCATAAAATGTGCCTGGGCTCGCTTTGATGATATGTGAGTTCTCATATGCCGTACTATCGACCGCCGAAAAGGATAATGCTGCCGTTGCTCCTGGTGCTGAACCTGTGAATGTGGGATTATTCGGAGAAATTGCCACTACCAAAGCTGCATCTGCTGCAACTGCTGCCGTAGAAGCTGCTTTTATCGCTGCCGGACCATTCGTACCATCTGTTATCTCTATAGGCCAAGCATTCGCAAGGCTATTTGGTGCTCCCTGATCGCCTGAAACGTGAACCGTTCCTGTGTTGATCGTGCTGGAGACGTTCGGAGAAGCAAGTCCCTGGATATTAAAGGAGCTTGTTACTGAACCCGTTCCGGTAATGGCTGTCGATAGTCTTTCACGGAAGTAGTTGAAGCCCGTGATATTGAACAAGAACGCAGTAGTACCTACAGTCAATGTAAAAATGCCATTAAAAGTGGTCTGGGTATTGACGTTAACGCCTGCCAGCGCAACCCAGTTGACATTATCAATGCTGACTTCAAATGTAACAGCACCTGCTGTAATGGTAGAAGTTCCTACCAGATTCACCGCAACAGTATTATAGTTGAAGTTATTGGTCACAATGGGAATGACAGTGTTAATCGCTGTAGCCGAAGTCCACACGGCAGCAGCCACCGATGTAGAGCCGGACCCTGCTATCTGAAGCGCATTCTGATTAGATAGACGTACGTTGCCATACGCAGCGGTTCCATCAACTATTCCCGCAATTACAGAACGAGTTGGGATAGCAAGAGTACTATTTACTATCGGATCATTCATCCTAATAGCCGATTCGTTCACTCCAGCAGCCCAACTATCTGTTATAATGATCAGATTCGTTGCATCGGATGCTGTCTTAAAGGCATCAATCGTCATCGGCAGATTGGCCGTAGCTATTGACGGAACAACTGCTGTATTCGGATATCTAATTACATGGAATGGCAACCAACCACCATCCGGTGTGAAGATGTCAAAGAATATGTTCGCAGCACCAAACCAAGAGAACCGTATACGATACAGATTCAATTTCGTGAAGTTTACCGCTTCTGGTATGCCTATTCTCGTGAATTGTGAAGTTGATACTCCGGTCAACGGATCAAGATTGAAGCTTGCCAATGGAATGTGTGTATCCACCGCGCCGGTTCGGGTACTGACGTTGAAACCCGTTCCTTCATAGCCTACATAGAATCCATTATTCGCATCATAAAACCCTATACGTTGGAAATCGTGCGCAGTGTTAGCATCCGTAGGAGTCGTGAAGCCTGCTGAAAACTCAGCGAATATATCCGATCCTGGACGATATAAAAGTTTTTGAACCGTTACACCCTTAGCTTCACCTGCTGCTGCGGTTCCTGTGGCGAAAATGCCTTGTCCACCAACCTGGGTAATCGTGCCTGATCCTGATGTAGTATTCGTGATAATGGTCGCATCGGTCGCATCGGAGGTAGAGAAATCAACATCATATTGAGATCTTTTGCTGGATGTAACTACATCTCCGAGAACAGAACCTTCTGAAACGACCTGGATAGACCCAGATGGAGATACCTTAACGTTAACATAATCGCCTTGTGTAGCCGCTTTTCCAACAACCACCGAACGAGTTAATGTCGCCGAATCGGAATCCTGAATTGCAGTCCCACCGATTAGAGTATGGTTAACTTGCTCTACTGACCGCTGTAAGATTACTTGGCAGCGCATAATGCCTTGTGGTGTTGCTCCATTTTGATAGATTAAACGGAAATAACGAGCGATTCTACCGAAAACGATTTTAGCCGACAGTGCAGTTGAAAGAATTGTAAAGGGATATGTGAAATCCCAATTGGTATTATCTTCAGAAAACTGAAGTTGACCGCCACCGATTGCGCTAACCTGATCCGTAAATAAAGCCAAACGAAGTGATGTAAACGGTGCCATATCCACAGAAGTGCCTGTAAATACCGCGTTAGCACCCAATGGCGTGGTCGTAGAGTTATTAGGATCTATCTGCCCATCTGCAATAGGGATCACGGCCTGAAATGCAACTCCTGGACCTGCTTCTATGTGAACCGTAGCTGTGCCCGAAGTCACAGTATTGCCACGAATTCTTACTGAGTTAGTACCTGCTGCCGTAGAAATCCATTGACCATTGGCAGTTGTGGAAGATGTAATTGCTCCGCTTGAACTCTGATTGAGAAGAGGCGTTGGCTGCGCTCCTAAATTGACCCAATTGGTTCCATCGATGCTCACTTCAAAAACAATGATTCCGGTCCATGTTCCAAGAATGTTCCAACGTAAGGAGCCCACGCCCGCCGCACTGATGACAATCGATTCAGTGCTGGTGATCGTTCCAGTAGCAACACGATTAGGCATCAAGGATGGCTGTACCGCAAATGTGCCGGTGCCCACTACGGTTGCATTCAAATTGGCCGCAGTCGCCTGGGTCACAGCAGTTGTGGAACCAGAATCCGTAATTACATGCCCAATGACGTTCGTACCTGCCGGAAGGGGTGCATTGACGGTCGTATTGAACGTATCCGCACCTGTTGCTACGATTTGTGCTCCACGAGCCGTCGCTTGAGCATCCACCGTCTGACCCGTAGTGACAGTCGGCTGAGACGTATTGAATACGCCACTGATCTTAACCGGGTTGCCTGCATTGGCTGCACCTGAAGCGGAATCACCAGCGATGGTCCAAGGAGTCGTACCTTGCGTGACTGAGGAAGATCCTACTAAAGTCGCATTGACATTAACGACACCGCTGTTATCTGTAGAAATGTCATGCAACAGACCGTCAGCGCCTTTGCCGCCGATAAGAACAGGGTTGATGGGTCCGCCAGCAAGTCCACCAGTGGTGACGTTGGTTCCAGGGGGATATACACCCTGAACGAAAGGATCAGCCCATACAGCCGTCGTATTCCCTGGCTGAGAGATCAAAACTTGGCCTTCATGCGTAGGTACATTCCCTGAAATATCGATAGAGTTGATGTCACGTGCATTGACAATTCCCGTACCAGAGAAAGTGAGTGCATTGCCACTCGTAATTACCGTATTGCCTGTGAGATTCGGAGTTGCCACTGTAGGAGAATTCTCAAGTACTATGGGGCCAGTTCCAGTTGTAGGTAAGGTAACTCCAGTTACTCCATTGGCCACCGCAGCAGTAACTGGTATGGCCGTAATGATGTCCAACTCATTTATACCTCGGAGGTTCACTTTATTGGTTACATCAGCCATAAATCTCCTTCTATGCGAACGTAACCTGATTGGCTCCAAGGACGTGCCAGAAACCATTCTGAGAAACTATAACTAAACTCGACCCTGCAAATGCAGCAAAATGTGCCGTAGCTACAGCAGCAGTCCCGCTCCTTAGTGTCCCACCAGTGAAGGTAAGGACTGGAGCAGCAGTGTCGAGGGTTACAATTTCTACAAAGAAATCATCATCACCAGGGGCTGCAATTGTATAAGCTGTACCTATCGAAAGCGAATGACTAGCAGATTTTTGTGCATTGATGGGGCCATTGGCAACGTGGGGTCTTAAGCGATTCAAAGCTCCAGTGAAGTTGATATCATCTGCGAAAAAAGGCAATGAGCCTCTAGGAGAGGTGCCATTTAGCCACCCTGAGGGAATGTTAGGATTACCTGTTCCTTGTGACATGCCACTCTCCTATTTTATAGTGCTGCTGAATTCGTTATAAGCCACTGATTAGCTGATACTGTCATTGTTTGTGCCACACTGATTACGTTCAAACCACCAAATCCGATTTGGTCAACAGTGGCTAAGAATGTTCCTATAGTTTCACTGAAAAGATTAACCCAGTTTTCACCAAAGAAATCATAAGAAACATCGAAGAATACCGAAGTTCCATCATTTCTAATTCTTCCCCATCCGTAGGCGTAGCACCAATCCACCGCTTGGGTCTTTTCACTATTCGTTTCAACAAAAACTGTACCACTATCTGCACTTTGTGATGTATAATGCTCTACTCTAAATGTAGTAGATCCGCTGGTCAAAAGTACTTCAAGACCCATGCGTCGTGTTGAGCTAGCATTCCCAAAATAAATACCAGCAGTTGCTGCACTCTGCCTACTAACACCAGGGATCGCTCTCAATTGTATAGCCAAACTATACGGCGTAACTGGTGGTGTCTGCATAAGTGTTACCACTTGCAATGTTGCAATGCCCGGTATTGATAAGGTAATGGCACCATTTGAGACTTTTTGCTGTGCCGTTGCAGGAGAGCCACCATTGGCAAAGTTAGACTGTGTGAAACTTCCCAGTGTTGGCAAAGGATTCACACGGGAAGGGGTTCCACCTGCATTAGCTATGACAAAAGCCGTCGTGGCAATCTGTGTGGTATTCGTCGCCAAAGCTGCTGTGGGTGCTGTAGGAATCCCAGTCAAAGCTGGATTCGCTGCTAATACAACCGCACCCGTACCTGTAGTGCCTGTAACGGTCGTTCCCTGAATCTTAGCAACTGTAGTAGCTGTTGCTCCCGGACCTGTACCCGTGACATCTCCGGTAAGACTGGTTACTCCTGATCCTCCACCACCAGTAGCATTAATTGTCACATTACCCGCTGAAGCATTGGATAAAGTTACATTGGTTCCTGCAATCAGATTCAATGTGGTTTGAGAGATATTTGGAGTAGTGTTTGTCTCAAATAGAACTGGCGAACCTGCAAGTGCATACCATTTATTGGTTCCACTATTATATTGAAACTGTTGGATAGACACTGCATTTGATACAGTGCTAGGTGGTGTCGCTCCCACGAAATTTGTGGGCATAACCACAGTCCAACCGCCAGTGACATTCTGTTGCCATGTTATCGTTATAACCTCACCATTAGGTCCAGGAATAACACTGCTTGATGTGACATTGGCCGTTAGAGGCACATTGAAGCTATTAGCAGTCGTAGCATCAAGTGTAAGGACTCCAGCAACAGGAGTGGCCGTAACAGGAGCAGGAGCAGCCCCAAAACCGACATAAGCAGAAGCATTCCCAGAGACATCAGATTGCCAAGTGACATTAGTTGCTCCAGCGGGAGCTGCGGGCAGATCGTGGTTAAGATTTATCAATTTAGCTCCTTAGAATGTGCCAGTACCGTTGACCAATAGCCCGGTGATTTGGTTAATTGCGATATCGTAATCATCACTGACCGTCAAATTGTTAACTTGAATACAGGCACGAAGGATCGGCGTATAGAACCCTGTATTTATATTATACTCTATCACTTCGCCTCCCCGGAAGGAAGCAGGCCGAACTACAGGGGTTGTTTGTATGCCCACAACCGTAACAAGATTGCTTCCAGGAGTGGAAATAGCGTCACCCATTAATGGCGACAATACTTGAGGATAAATCTGTCGGTTCATTTAGATCGACTCCAAGGGAACATAAAGAAGTGTTACGGTAATTGCTGCACTACCCGCACTAAGGTTCGTCACAGTCAGGTAAGCTAAAGGAACCTGTGGATTATCTGCGTTCGCTCCAACCTGATCCTGATAGGACCATTGGAAAGGTGCTGTATCCAGTGCAACATCCGTTATGATATTCTGAGTTGTGCCTGCCGGTGGTGCCACATCCAGTCCTCTGCCCGCATCTCCTGCCTGTGTTGTTGCAGTGCCATAAAGTTCTAACCTAGCAGCCACAGTTGAAGAAATAAGGAGAGGTTGAAATGATTTTGAAATATTAAGGGCACTCACGAACCTAGCACCGGGTCCCAGTGAAGGAGTTGTCAAGGAAGTGCTTTGAGCCGTAACGGTAGAAGTTCCACCGCCACTTGTTCCGCCGCCAGTGCCACCAGAGCTGCTCCCACTGCCTGTCCCGCTTCCAATAGTGGTAATTACTACACCTTTTTGAGTAAGAACGCCTGCATCCTGTATAGGAAGAATGGGCAATAATCTATTCTGAGGAATTGTGCCTTGGTAGAATTGTCTTAAACCATCAGGACTGGCCCCAAGGATGGGATATGGACTCCGCATATGCGGACTGAACCCTGGTTGTAAGTCTACAGTAGGAGGGGAAGGCCGGGTAAAGGGAGCGGCAGGGACTGCTTCGTACCCTGCCAAACTCGTGTTTGTTGCGTCTTTTAGGCTCGCCATCTGCACCTCTTAAGTCATTGATTCTATTAACTTTCCTGCATAAAGGAGCCGTAAATCGAAAATGTCAGAATTTCGTCCTGAACTCTACTTATTCCGAAGTTAATGGAACACTGTAAATGACGGCATACCGCCGCTTGGTCTGGAAGTTCAGAGAAATAGAACCGCTGCCCACGTATCGACCGGCTTTCCGGCTGATTCGGTGGATCAGTGACCCAGTTCGTCAATGGTTCAAAAGGACCATTAAAGAATGGCAAGGCTTCATCAATAATCACGGAAATGCTTAATGGCGTTCCCGTTCTTACTGAATCAGTCGTTACAAACCCTACGACAGCTACCTGACCCGGTTGGGCAAGGTTTATGCTTCCAAGTACTGCATTGGCGAAGTAACTACTGGTGTTGTCCTGGAAGAAGTTACTGTCTCTTTTCAGGAGCACGCCTACGCCGCTTTGCACAGGAAGTGAGGTTGTGTCAGTGCCTGCGAAGGTCACGGAACCATTTCTTGCCAAGAGCCGTCCATTGACTGTCGTTCCGGTATTGACTGAAATACTTGTCAGTGCCAAAACTGTAGCATTGAGTATGTTCGTAGTGCCAATCGTGGCAGAGCTGCCCACCACAAAGACCACATCTGCTGCTGCCGCACCGCCCACTAAGGCAATTGTGGAGCCTGCACCTGTGATAAATGTACTTGAACATTGGAACACGTACCTGCCATTGCCATTGAGTGTCAACGTCAAGCCGCCCGTAATATGGAAGGTTCCCGATGACTCAGAATATGTTCCTGGAGTCAAGGTAACACTTCCTAACTCTGACACAATTGGTGTGGGAGTTAGGGCAGACAATTGACCGAAAAGTGTAGTAGCATACGCTTGATCCGCTACCGCTATAGGGTCATCTATATGTGTAGCACCATTCACCACTGGTCCACCTGTTACGGAGGAGCCTGGAGATAGGACTAAATCGCCATTGATAGTTGTCAATGGTACACTTGTGATCGTTGTTCCGGCCATTACAGCAACATTGGTAAGAACTCCGAAAGTAATGAAGTTTGAGCCTGCACCGCTCGAAAGTGTGCCAGGACCAAGGAGCAACTTATGCACTCCAGGGAGGACTTCAAGACTCTGAACAGCCTTAACGCCGCCGACGATGGTGGCAAAAGGTGACCAAGTCAGTCCAGTTTCAGGTGCTGGAGTCGGCATTAGCCGAAACCAACCAAACTTACCGTCTGAGACGTACCAAGCCTGATCTTCACCATCAACATGCCACGTAACGTATACGTTTGCAGCATTCCAACTCGTGCCAGGATTTCCGTCATTTTTGCGGAATTGGTCACCAATTGGTAAGCCGACGTAAGAAACACCAGCTCCGGGATCGAGGATCACGAACTGATTGTCTGTCGTATAGAACCCAATCAAAGCGCCGTTGACATCCAAAGCATTGTAGCTTAGTAGTCCAATACCCTTCAGCAAGATTACTGCCTTAGGGATGGTCACGCCATTCGATGTATTCACCAGAAAGATGTCCGACACAGAGAATACAATGACTCCCTGGTTCGTTGGTACTATCCTCTTAAGCAAACTAGGAAATGTATCAAAGTTTAGAGGTGCAACACCATTCACACCATTGCCTGCTGGCGTATCCGGACCACTTGTCCAATAACCTACGTTTCCAACGCTGAAGAAGATCCGACCCAAGTGATAGGTCAGATTGATTGCACCACCTGCTGGTGGAGTGTTCTCTCCAGCGATAGGTGCTGAAATCAAGTTATTCAAACCAGTATCAGGGGTCGTATCTGTGAATCCCTTCGTCAAATAATCGTGTAATGTTTCAGTATAAATCGAATTGCCCGTCCCAGGTATTAGGAAGGGTAATGAGCCGCCATCCACAGTACGGAATATGGCAACATAATCGGCTTGTGGGTCAATATTCGCAGGAATAAGTCCACTTCCTGGAGGAATTACCACACCTGTTGATCCTACAAAGTTCCCAGTAGAAACTGATAAGGGACTAGCATTAGAGACGGTGTTATCCAATGTATTGACTAGAGCAATAGCATATTGAAACCCGCCAGCTAGTGCACTAATCGTGCCCGGTGGTGGTGCAGCCCCTGGACCTTGATTGATCCAAATTAGATTAGGATTATCAAGTGTAAGGCTATTAAGTGTAGTTGAAAATGTAGGTCTAGTCGTTCCTGTGAATCCTGCCTCAAAAGGTGCTTCCGTATTTCCATTAGGATCTAAGATCGTTGAATTTGGCAGTGTGAAGCCCGTATTTGCACGCCATTGCATATCTGTAATGGGTCCAAAGTTATTCCAAACAAAGTTTCCTGCCGATTCAGTCACATTAGCTCTTGCAGGAGCAAGAGAAGTAGTATATGCAGGGAATGCTGGCGAAGTTGCACCACTCTCAGCCGGACCTGTGATTAATGTATTTCCATTCGCCGTCACCACAAAGGTTCTGCCCTGGTGGAACCAATAAGCCCAATCGAACTCGACTGCATAGGAACCCGCTGTCGGAAAGTTCACCACAAAGACATCTGTGGAGAGCCCGCCATCATTCAATGGGAGGTTCGTTCCGCCCATAATCGGATAGGAGTTCAAGGCTGTATGTGTAAGATGGTTAGGATCATTATGAGGACCAGACACCAGTGTCGCACCACCATTAACACCCCAGACCATGCCGTCATGATGCTTAACAGTAATCGTGTACTGTCCAGCTACTGGAACATTCCAATTAGTCGTGAAGGCTATCTGGAAATCTTTGGTAATGCCACTTGAGTTCGGACCTGGAAATGGTGATGTAGTTCCAGTGACCGCACCAGATGCATCAAAAGTATTCCATAATATCGCACTTGCTGGACTATCTGCTTGAATCGGGTCATCCACGCTAAGTGAAGTTCCCGAAGCCGTTGCCCTAATAGCGAATGGAGATGAACTGCTCGTCTGTTGAAATTGACCGCCTGCGGGACCTCCACCACTTGGCCATTGAGTTGCCGCAACTGGGGCATTCAATGTGATCTGTGAGAAAGGCGCTAACTGGAAGATATCTCCACCAGCTTCAATGATCTGACCTGCCGGGTAAACTGTGTGTGCTGCCCAAGTTAATGAATCTACTTGAGCGACTGTCCAAGTTACCCCGCCATCGGTTGTGGTGTTGCCTAATATCGTTGCCCAAGTTGGTTGCGCTGGCCCAGATTTGCCAGCAGTAGTAACCTTTTGAACATTACCGTTGATATCTATGATAATTCCCAAAGGAGAAAAGAACGTGTTGGGAACCCAAGCGCCTGCTGCACCCGTTGAAACTATAGGTGTATTCGGTGGTGCAACTATTCCCCAATTCTCCACAGAAGGGAGTCCAGGATGTGTTGCATCAGGTGTTCCACGATTAGTCCATAGTACCGTTCCATCAATCGTCAAGCCGCCTTGGAAGTTATTGCCTGCATTCGGCGTAACTGTGCTCCAAGTAGGTTGCGTAGCACCAGAAGTTGGCGTACCACCTGTAGCGGTTGCATTTATTGTCTCTGGATTAGAAAATGTACCAGGAATATTGAAGGTAAATGTAAAGGTATTTGTGGTAACTGTAAGAATTGTAACGGTTTGGCCCGATAATTGGGAAGTAACTATGGTGCTAGGAAATGTGACAGTAAGTCCTGGGGTCAACAACCCGGTAAGGGTGGTACTAGAAGTTGCCGTGATTGTGCCACCAACTCCTGAGATATTCGTAATAGGAAATATCGCTGCTGTCAACTGCTGGATGTTAGTATTAGGGTCAATAAGGAAGGTAGTCAAAAACGGAGTAATAGGTGTGTTCCACTTGGCAAACGCCATCCAAAGTGTAAGAGACTGTAACCACTTCTTATTATCAAGACCATTGCCAAAATACAAAGTGTTGCCTACAGACTGCATATACGTCTGACCTGCACCTGGAGTCTTGGTCCAAACGAGCGTCTTCACACCGGCAAATAGCGAGTATAGTGCATTACTCTGATCAACCATCACATCGATCTGCTCAGTAGAGGTATTGAATAGTCGAAATTCTTCAAAACGGTCTACATTGGCATAGGTATTACTATCAAATACTGAATTTCCTGGCCTACGAGCAAGAGTCAATCGATTCGTAATCTCAACATTAGAGCCTGCAATAAGCGCATCACCTGAAGCACCATAATATTTCTCTGCCTGACGAGAAGTCGCCGCATCGCGCAATGGACTGCGGTTGGTCCATAAGCCCGATGACCAGCGACCCGTATAGATAGGTGCGAATCTAGTGGGTTTTTGAGCCTGAGCCCCTGAAATTGACAATTGATTTGGCAAGGTAGCTCCTAAACTAAACTGTGACTACTTGGTAGAGCCATTCTAAATCCGTAAACGTATTATCAGCCGGAAGTGTTGAAATCGCTGTTTGATCGCCCGAAGTGGTTAGCCCTATCATCCCAAACCCTGCATTTGCCCCTGCTGAAGCTTGGGCAAATAGCAAATTTGAATTTCCAGCAACATTTGCTATATAGAAAGCTGCCGTGTAGTCATGAAGTGTATCTAATGCTAAATTTATAGGATCAGATTCAATGAATGTGGGGGTTTCTCCAGAGTTTAGTGCCAATGTCTGGGCTCCCAATCCTCCAATAGTTATTGGGGTTGATGAGATTACCGCCAGAGAATTTGCTAAAGTGGTCAAAAGCACCATATTCCCTAATACTAGAGGAAAACTATTATGGTTATCTGCAATGGCCATTCTCATTTTCCAATTATTAGCTACCGGATTATTGATAAGGTTCCGTCCATAAATTTTATTGAATATAGTAATATTTTGGAATCCAGAAGTTGCAATATTCCCAAGATTAATAATTCTCCATCCTAGAGTGACATTTCTTCCTGCTGGAATGGTTGAAGAAGTAGGTGATGCAATCGTAACATTTCCACCTGAGGTATTAGTTAGGGTGACATTCGCACCAGCAACCAAATTTAGAGTCAACTGCGAGGAGTTTGCAACGCCATTCGTCTCTACGATGAGAGGTGCCACAGTCCCAGATGAAATCGTAATATTTTGTCCTGCCGATGCCACTGTTACGTTAGTTCCTGCGATAATGTTAATAGCGCCAGTTTCCGTGTTTAAACTAGTAACACCTGATCCACCACCTGAATTCACAATACTAAGACTGTTAGGAATCCATGTTCCTAGATCGAAAGTTGCACCGGACACCACTACTTGGTACTGTGGTCCCCATGCTAATTGACCTTTAGCCGTGAATGCATTTACTGTGTAGTAACTGTTCACCGGAGTAAGGTCATCATTACCCCAAACCAATACCGTACCTGATACGTTCCCACTACCATCCAAGGGAACCCGTATCTTAATGCCAAAACCTACCTGACCGACTCCTGTAGCCACTTCATCTTGTGAAAGTTCCATGGTAAGAAATCCAAGGGCCAGCGGGTTTCCTTCCAGATCTTGGAAGCCACCACCGATGAGTTGGGTCTTAGTTAATGCCATGGGATCTCCTTATTGGCCGCGAGCGGCTGTGCCTTGCTGTATGTTCTGTGACATCATCATCGGTTGTCCTGAAATAGCAGACCATTGCGAAAGGAAAACGTTACGCTCAACTTCCGTCAAGCCCTGGTTAGCGGCTAAAAGTGCACTAACGAACTTACCATTGGCCTGCGCTGCGCGTGGGTCATCAGCGAAGAACCACATAAGAGTAAGAAATCCCCACTGGAAAATATGACTATACATATCGGGCAAGGGTGTAAGTGTCTGCGCAGTGCTCGTAAACAATGGTGCAGCACTTTGTATGGTAACACTAACCGAGTAAATCTTCTCAGGAATAGGCATGAACCGGAATGTTATATTACCCGTACCGTTATCAAACTCAGCAGAGATGTTACGGGGACGCCCTGCGGTAGAGTCTAGAGCTAACCCCACCTTCTCTTCCATCTCAATCCATTTAGCTATGGTAGGATCAAATACACTAGCATCCTCAATCCATCCAAAATTAGCCACTGCCTGAGCATAGTCTTGTGTGGCTATAATTGTCGAAAAAGTCTTAACTTGCCTATTCCAACGCCACCTAAAAGGTGGTCCAAGGAGAGTCTGCATCACCATATTGGCCGCTGTCATCGCTGGTTCTTGAAAGTTACCAAGGTTGGATACTCTGCCAAAATTCAACTTGCTAGAGAATTCTAAGATTTGAGCGAGTGTCACAGTTGAAACATTAGCCATTTAGTATCCTTTAGTTACCCCAACCCCAAGGTCTGTCGGGACGCGATATCAATCCAGAGATCCAGTTGGAGTCCATTACTGAGGTTCCTGGATAGAACCCATAGTCTTCCTTCTCGCGGTCAGACTGCTTAACGCAATCGGATAGATCTTTCATCCACAGAGCATTTTCGGCAGTGAATCTTGCACGAACCTTAGAGTCTGCGGAACGACGCACACATTGCGTATAGAAGCCTTGTTTGAAGTACTCAACATAGTCATCTGGAATCGGCTCTAGCGTCTGCTGTAATGATGTAAATACCGGAATACGTTGCTGCCCTATTGGCTGAAATACCCAAGCCGTTCCCGTCTGCGGAGGCAAAGGATTCACACGGAAGCCTTGGCTGCTCGGATCAATTGCGGTCCAAACTGTCGTTCCATCGGTGACTGTGCTCGCCACTGTATTCGGACTGGCATAGGTCGGGAAGCTCGGAGGATTCGTCCAAACTGGTTGTGTAGCGCCGCAAGTGCCGAATGTCGTTACAACCCAAAGATTGCCATTAGGATCTTTAATTCCTGTCGTAGCATTAGCAGGTTGCGTCAGAAGTCCGATTGGGTTCGTATAAATAACATTGGGTCCAGGATTCTGTAATCCTGAAAGATTCTTACCAATTCCACCTTGGTCACCACCAAGATTGCCTGTGGTCGGTCCAAGTGGGGTTGCTCCCCAAGTTCCAGCAAGTAGCATAGAATTCGGAAGCCAGCATAATTTGCCAGGATACCCGGTCTGTAAGAAGGTAACATCCAGGTCACGGACACACTCTACTTCATACTTTGCCTTAAGATTGGTCTGTTGGTTAATATTCACTGCCCAACAGTTCTCAAGCCAACCAAGATTTAATAGGCCGGGAATGAAGTAATCTTGCTGAAAGCTTATCGTCACGAAACTGGGTGTATTGAAGCGGTTGAACTTCCAGTTGAAAGGTGCACCATCGGCAGAGCCTGCCAACATTTTTGTAACAACTGTGTTCGCAATATCCAAGGCCGGTTGATCGGAGAACCCACCGGAAGCCAGAACTGGAGCAAGATCACCGAAAGTTGAGGCTGAATCCGCAATTTGAGAAATCGTAATCGTGCTATTAGCCAAAGTGGCTCCTTGATCTAAACGCAAATAGTGAGGGGACCCCGAAAGGTCCCCTTAGTGTTTAACGGAGCGTCGAACTGCGGGTCACTGTGCGAAAATGTTCTCCATCATCGCTGAAGCGCCACTGAGTTCCACCACTCGTGATTGAATTGGTCGAAAGTTGAAGTGCGGCTTTATAAACGTCCCCGGCCAACTTGTAGCCAGCTTCATCAAACGTTCCATTGACAGTGAAGTCCACACGCACTGGCGGCTTCCAGGTCTTTGCGCAACGCAAACAACGTTGCCAAGTATCTCCATTAGGAAGCATGTGCCTCATAAGACAATGATCGTCTTTCTGGCCTTTGCCCTGCATGAAGCCCTGAATACCATTTCCACCTTTACGGTGGGTGCAATTCATCTGGTGCGCAGTCTCACCCTGAAGGGTAGCACGCAATGTCTGGCCGTTCTGCTTCGACTTCTGAGTCTTGTCTTGAATCTTCATAGACCGTTCGTCACGGAGCTGCTGCATGTTCTCTGCATTGAACTTGCGTTCTGCGATAGCTAGGGTACGATCTTCGAGTTCCGCTGCCTTTGCGGCCAACTCGGCTCTCTTGATTTCGAGTTCTAGCTGCTTGATTTCGAGATCAGCCGCTTCCACAGCGGAGAGCTTGACTTCCTTAACTTCGGGTTCCACTACTGATTTCTTTTTGGTATCTTCCATAATTCTCCTCTTAAACTGCTTTGTAGAAGTTGCGATAATCATATAGAGTGCGCAGATAGCGACTACTCGCGGGTCCGACTGGCAAACCGAATTCTTCCCTTACGGCTTGTTCCGTCAGAACACCTTTTAGGATCAACTGCAACAATACTGTGCGCCAACCCCTGTAGCGTGAATTCACTACTAGGCCGCGACTGTCAAATCTCAAAATCTCGAATTCCGTCGTCCATCCGGCCTGGACCCATCCAGCTATTTCCAGAGGACCGATCAGTTTGCGCTGCACGACCAACACGAGTTTGTCCGCGTGCGGGTGCTGTCTGTACCAGCACTGTATGCCTATCTGGCGAAGCCGGTTGATGAGTTCTGCGCTGTGCATCGGACGTCCAACGCGTGGCTTCACATCCGCATATTCTTTGGGGTCGATGAACTGATACTGCTTCGACATCGCCTGACTCATTTCGAGCTGTTCTGCCAAGGCTTCTTCATTCTGCTGCGAAGACTTGGTATGGTGCTTCTGGCTGTAGATTTCCACTTCTTTAGCCAGTCTCGGGTTCATTTTCAGGTCCATCTCACGAGCATAAGATTGCCATGGAGACTCTTCACTGGTATGCGTTCCCTTAATCTTAGGTTGTACTTGCATTTCTCTCCTCATTTTTGCTTTGTGGCCCCTCAAAGACCCCTTACAGGCAGTTTAAAGTGCCTTCAAGGAGCCAAAAGCCTAGAAACTAACCTAAACAGGGTAATTATTCCTGTATTTAGTCGGTCGTTAGGTGCCGAATGGCCTATTCCGCACACAACTATGGACAAACAACAAGCTGGAGTGGGTAATCCGACCTCTCCAAGCCCTCATTTGCCCTTATCTAGATCATCTCTATACTACTATTATAGCACAGTTAATTGTCTTTAGTCTCTTCACAATACTGTTTGAATAGCTCTGAAAGCGCCCTTTCAAGTTTACGGACATGTCTACGCATGAATCGTACTTCGCGCTTCAACTGCCCATTTTCCACTGCCAAATCCTCTTGGTGATCCATGTTACTCCTCTGTGTGCTCGGTAGCCTCTTCTTCGGGCGACTCATAACTTTCTTCGGCTTCTTCCTTCGAGAGTTTGTTTCCCTCGAAATAGCCCTCAACTTCAACTCCATTAAAAGTACAGCAGGCATTCCAGTAAACACGTGCATCCATCTGCTTACAGTAGGTATCCCGACGTTGCGAGTCAAGCTCATTGGCCTTCTCAGCGAACGGACAGACCTGACAACCGAACTTAGCCTTCTTGGAGACTCCATATGCAACACTCTCAGCCGTAGCAGCTTTAGGATTCTCTGCGATATCCAGTTCAGTATCGCTAGCACGAGGAATGTCCCACTTAGCGCATCCGCCTGCATTGGCGTCTATTCCAGATTCTGGCTTAATGATCGTACATTTGTCTTTGCCGTAAAACTTATTGCACCCACCACAGACATATTTACCTGTAGGATCAAATGTGGCCGGGTTTCCAGTAGTAATATCGGCATAATTGAACAATTCCGCAAATGTCAAACGGTGGCGTTGCTCATCTACTTCCCGCTTTGCGCGTTTATCATTGCCCTTTTCAGGTTCTGGCTGCTCAAATAAGCCATCTGACCCTCTTTTGGGCCTATCTATAATTCTTTCCGTCATTTCGGATTTGGGCTCAACCTTAGGGGTTGCCTTGGGAGCCTTCTTCGTACCTGTAGCCAAGCTGGCCATTGCATCGCGTACATCCGCCATCGGGGGCTCCTTTCAAGGGTGCAACGGCAGGGGGTTAACCTGCCGTGCGTTTAGATACAGTTACGGACCAACGACAACCAACACCGTGGCATAGATAAAGCCAGGAAGCAAGCTATTGCTGTTGACATTCTCATCAGTGGTAGCAAAACGCGCTTCGATCACGGCTTGGCCGGGATTCAGAGCGGTGATGACGCCAGAGGTAATGCCAACACTGGCAATGTTAGGATTCTGCGAAACAGCAGAGTTTGCGCCAGGGTTGTTGTAGCTAATATAATTGACAACATTAGAGTTACCAGAAGTGAACGTGGCATCGGCAGCATCTTCCAGAACAGCGGTCAGAGTGCAAGTAGCCGGAAAGCCAGTAGCCGACACGGAAAGCTGCACAGTGTACTCATTGCCAGTAATATTCGTAACGCCAGTGCCAGACAGTTCAATTACCACTGCCGTACCAAGAGCATCCGTAGGATTATGCGAAGGGGTCGGATTGGCCATTAAGGCTCCTTTAAATCAAATGTTACGGGAGGGTCAGCACGATCAAATTGCCAGTCAACGTAACCGCAGTCTGAGCCAAGCAACGACCGTGAACCGTAACGGTATCACCAACATTGATAGCGGCTCCTGCAAGTATGCTACCGTTGAATACGTTCGTAGCTCCAAGAGTCATCGACGTGCCCATTACCCAATAGACGTTCTTCGCCAGTGCTCCACCAGTCAGAATAACCTGACAAGTAGCGCCCGTGGTCATCGCCGTGGTCGCCTGGAAGACCCAAACGTCAGTAGCGGAACCGTTTAGCGTAAGATTCGTCGAAGTCGTGATGCTAAAAGTTGAAGTAGATCGATAGATTCCAGGACCAAGAGTCAATCCACCAAGATTCTTATCGCCAGCATAAGTGGTTCCAGGAGTCCGAGTGCTGAGATCTGCGTAAGCTGCCAAGAAAGCAGTGATAGCAGTTTCAGTCGGCGAATCATCGAGACTGTGAAGAACGAACGGAGAATCCACAACCGTCGGAGGAAAGTTATTGATTGCAGTGCGACTACCAACGTCAGACGCAACGTGAGCAGCATTGCCAGAAGTGGCGGCGCTACCAGTCGAAGCAGCGATTCCTAGCATACCGAAGTTACCAAGGCCAGTTAGTACTGGACCCGGAACGGGAGTATTCACGGTAACGGTAGAAAGAACCGTAGCATATATTTTGTCCACAAGAACGCTATTCGTTCCATCAAATGTTGCATACTGGACTTCGATTTCAGCCTGTCCAGTGGACACGGCGGTGATGATCCCACTCGTAGCGCCGACCGTGGCGATAGAAGGTGAACGTGAAACATATTGGGCAATATTTGAATTACCAGAAGTGAAGGCCGATCCTGCAACATCCTGTATAAGTGGGGTAACAGTGGTCGTGGTCATCCCGACAACACCAAGTGTTACGGTGTATTCATTGCCCGTAATCTGCGTAATGCCAGTGCCGCTCATACGAACTCGTGCAGCGGTCCCAATACCAGTCGTAGGATTGGGCTGAGGAGTGGGGTTTGCCATGAAGGCTCCTTAAATAAAAACGTACTGATTATGCAAAGGTCACTGCATTTTGGCTAATGACATTCCATTTTCCCGTATGCGAAACCAAGATAATACTGGACCCTGCGAATGCTGCAAAATGAGCCGTAGCGACTGCCGCTGAGCCACTATTTAGAGTATTTCCGGTGAAGGTAAGAACTGGGGTCGCTGTGTCGAATGTAGTAATCTCAATCCTAGTGTCATCAACTGAAGGGGCAGCAATCGTAAGCGCCGTAGCCACAGTGACAACATAATTAGCAGATCCAGTAACAGGAACTGCTCCATTGGCTACAATTGCGGTTAAAGGATTCAATGAACCACTGAAAGTAATTCCACCTAATATATCCAAAGTATTAGTAGGAATTTGAACATTGATTCCGATGCTACCAGTATCTGGACCATTTAGACCTGAACCATAAACAGTATTGCCAATGCTCATCTGGTTACTAGCAGTACTATCTGGAACAAATGAACCAACACCTATTGTGATATTCCTAGATCCTGTGTCAACATCATTAGTCTGACCAATAGAAACGTTATTACTACCAGTAGTAATTGCGATGCCTGCATTGGCACCCATAGTAGTATTATTTGCTCCGGTAGTAATCTGTTGTCCTGCACCAAGACCTATAGCAGCATTATTGCCCCCGGTAGTCAGTGCCTTAAGAGCACTATAACCACATGCTGTGTTCTTAACACCAGTAGTTGCAACTTTCAATGCTTGTGAGCCAACTGCCACATTCTGAAATGTTGTACAAAGATTTAAAGCATCAAAACCTACCGCAGTGTTCTCTGTGGGAGTCGTGAATATTCCAAATTCAGTTGTAATGGATTGTAATGCTCCTGAACCTACCGCAGTATTCTTGGTAGCAGTAGTGAGACTATGTAGAGCATCAAATCCTAATCCAGTATTATCACTACCAGTAAGAGAAAAGTTTCCGCTACCAGTACCAACAAATAGATTATCAGTACCAAAAGTACTTAGAATTGCAGCACCAGACTGTGCAACCGTTCCAACAGTTGGTGCACTACTAGCAGGAAGATTGACTGCTGTGGCAGGTCCAGCTACAGGAGCAGCAGGAACCCAACCACCAGTAGTCGGATTTCCAATATAAAGCAGATCATTAGCGATATCGACAGCCAAAGCTGGCGTACCGGGCACGGGAATCGTGGGTACGCCACGTGTTATATAATCATACGCCATCAGTTGTTCCTTTTAAAACTAAATCTTAGCTGATTACGACGTTCTGCAAGGAAACAACGTTCCATTTCAAACTAGGAGCTGAAACGAAGTGAACGGTCGCACCAGGAAACGCGGCAAAAGTTGCAACGTTGTGCGGTCCACCAGTGGTTCCGTCCTGGATCAGTCCAGTAGCGGTAATTGTGTGGGCGAACGCTGAGTCACTAGTCACAGTGATGTTCACACCAGCAGCCGTAGGAGCTGCAAGCGTCAAAAGATCCGCAGAAGTCTTGGTGATCGCGTAGGTAGCCGAAGAAGTCGGCGAAATCGCACCGTTAGCGGACAGGGTCTGCTGAACGCCAGAAGCGACATTGGTCCAACCGGCAGCGGTTGAGACATACAGACGACCGTTTACCACATCGGCCAATAGAGCCGGTGCAGCGGGTGACTGGACGGTAGGTACGCCCTGAGAAATATAATCAAACATGAATGTCTCCTTAAAAGGATAAAACTAATAGAAAAGGGAGCCGGTTAGGGCTCCCTATCTTTATTGCTGCTACACCAACTAAAGCAAATCTTAGCTGATCGCACTCGCGGCGTCGATGAGACGAATCCTGATGATCGGATCGGCTCCCAAAGAGGTCGTAAAGTGCACTTTATAAGCGGTCCAGCCTGGGATCAGGCCTTCCGGGTCCGCTACGCTAGGTGCCAAGCGTAATATTATTCTTATGGTTAATGATCTTGTTGCACTGCTCGATGAACCTTTCAGTAGTCAAAGTTAGTTTCATTCTATTGCATAAACTACAACAAGGAACTAAATTCTCTTTGACATATCCTACTTTATTATCAATTCGGTCTATTCCATTAGGAGCGATTTCCCCACAATAATGGCACGACAAACTAGTAATAGCTTCAAACTCTTCTTCTGAAATCAAAAACTCGTAATCTCTCTGCCTTGCATTTCGTCTGTAATCCACAATGCGTGGTTTGCGCTTTTCAAAGGCATCGACATCACGATATAAACACCCACAGCTTTGAACCTTACCGGATCTTAAAGACCCTCCAGTAACATTCTTCTCTTTACCACATTCACATTTACAACGCCATCTTGAACGTTTGTGCTTCGTTGGTAATTGAGCAATCACTGTTAATCTGCCGTATATGTTTCCAATCTCATCTACGCTGTTATAGGCGGGAAGACCTTTACGTCCATCCGTACCTTTTTGGCAATTCTCCACGGCACGTTCCCGCTTCAAACAACCACAGCTAAGCAGTTTACCCGACCGCAATACATGACCCAATGCGATGCGTTCTTGTCCGCAGTCACAAATGCAATTCCATTGCGCGAGTGTTTTGTTTCCTTTTTTAAGAGTTTCAGCTTTGGAGATCACGATCAATCTTCCGTAGCGGTTTCCTGTTTCATCAATATAAGTGCTTTTTTCCATAAGTTTAGACTATCACATATCCTATAAGGATGCAACTCGTTTAGTCGTTCAGGCTGCGTTAGCTTGCCCCCTGTTAGCATTTCAGCTTCCAAGTCAATTAGAGTTGCTTTATTTTTTACTGTAGATTTAAGCCTACAGACGCCACACCGAAGTTTCTAGCGTTTTGTACTATGGACGGTTTTATGTTCTGCCATTCGCCGTCGCCATAAGCGGTATCGCCCTGTGCGCCAAGCTTGATGCTGTAAACGCCGTCGCGCCCGAAGATATAGGTGCGAAGAGCGGTCAATCCGGTCACGGATTGGAAGTTAGGAGTCGTGGTGACGAGCTGCGATTGGAAGAACGCCACGCCAGAAGACGGGAATTCGATCATTTCAGTCAGGTCGGTAGAGATAAGATCTTCCATCTTGGCCAGACCAATGGAGGTGTGCTTCGCGATGTCGATGGGGCTGTTGTTGCTGTTGTCAGCAAGAACGTCACCAACGGCAAACGGGTGAATCACGCCACCGAACAGCTTGGTAGCTTCATCATACGGACGAACTGCACGGCCAGCCAAGCTCTGAACCGCATTACGAATCGCGGACAGGGACAGGGTCGTGAAAGCCGTCAACGAAGTCGCAGGCAGTTTCACGAGAACCGAGCTATCAATCGAAGGAGCGCCGTCAACCGTGGCGCGAACCACAGCGGACAACGACTCGCCCAAACGATACGCCATTTCCTTGGCAACGTTCTCAACGGTGTTGTCAATCGCGGTAGCGAGAGCCAAAGAAGAGAAGTTAGCGAAGTCGGCGTATTCGCCGATGGTGGCAGTCGTGTTCAGGACGTTAGCAGTGATGCTCGTTCCAACGGTGCCTTCGGTGACCTGAGTCGTGTTGGCAGCGAACGGAACGTACATGAACATTTCATATTGGTTACCAGACTGGACGGGCAGGTTCAAACGCTCTGAACAAGCCACGAAAGGAGTCTGAGCTTTCAAATTCTCACGGAATTTCGCGTCGTAGTACTTGCAAGTTGTTACTCAGCATGTCTATGCCGGAATTGAGCATTTCTGTCAATTTCATGTCATTATGGAACTATTCTGACATGTTCGGACTATCGTATCACTCCTCATAAAAGTGTCTTTTCGCTTAGTCTCTCAGCGTGCCTTTCGGCTTCGCCCTTCTTGGCATTTCAGCGTTGAAGTCAATTAGAAAAGATTTAAAGACCGCCAGTAAAAACGGTCGATTGCGGGAGGGTGTTGGTAGTGTTTGCAGCAGGAGTATAAGCCATTGTGAAATGGTTCCCTTAACGCAAAACAAGACCGTTATTGGCGGTTTGCTTGGCGCTTCTCAAATGCCTCTTTCTCCAATCGGTCGATCATGGCATCAAAACCCTTTACGGTCTTTGAGGCATGGAGCAATTGGGCGGAAGACATTCGATTGATTTCTTCCAACGTATAACCGCTCTTGGGTGGTGTGCCCACGCTTGCGGCGGACTTGTTTGACAAGCCAGATGCGATTGCGGCAGGACGGCGATTCGCAGGTTTCGGTTCAGTAATCCGACTGACTTCTTCCTGTGCCGGGACAATTTCCGGCGTTTGTGTCACGGGCTCAATAGGGGCTTGAACCGGGGCCACAGCCTCACGTATCATTGGTGCTTCAAGCAGCAATCCGGCTGCTTTTAGCGTATCGTATGCGTACTGGATGTTTTCTCTTACCATGGCCAACTTTTGTTTCAAGATCCAGTTGACAATGGTTTCAAGGTTTTCTCTACATGGGTAATAGCCAGGATTGTTGGCGACAAAGGCGTCGGCTTCAGTCTTGACTGTCAGTCTTTGATTCGTCTCTTGCATTTCTTGCAAGGTAGTACGGAGTACTTCAGGCTTCATGCCCAATTTCGCCTCGAACAATCTGTTCGTAGCGGCATCGAATCTTTCTGGGTCCAGAAGGTCACGCGAGAGTTCAACACGCTCATCAGCGGTCAATTCCTGGCTGCTGAATGTCGGCTGTTCAGCAAAGCGGCGTGCATTCTCTGGCATCTCTTCGGCAGGGTCCATCTGACCTAAGCGGATCTTCTTCGTCAGATTCCGGTTAAGCTGAATCAAATGTTTATTAGCTTCGGCAACCTTAGCAAGAACTTCTTCAGCATTACGGCCTTTGAATACTTGCTCACTGCCAAGCTTTCTTCCGTGCTCATCTTGGGGAGTATAACGATACTCAAAAGATGGCTCGGGAACTGCCACAGGGGCAGGGGCGATTTCTACTGGAGCTTCCACGACTTCAATAGGTTCGACTTCAACGGACTCAATAGGCTCATTGATTTCTGACATTAGAATTGCTCCTCTTCAAACTGTTGTTGCATACTGTTATCAATGTCTAGTAAACCCTCTGTTACATCCTGGGGTTTTTGATATATATTGTCTGCATTGAACATCATTATTTCTTCATTGATCTGGTTGGTGACGGATTCGTAAAACTGTGCAGCAGCCTTAGCCATCCGGTGGGCTGCAAGAACTTCTTCATCATTTGCCGGATTGGCATTCAGAAGGACAGTGATGTAAGCATCACACTTAGCTTTCATAATCTTTTGTAGTACTCGAAATCCATCAGATCTAAGCATTGAAAGTAGGCTAGTCCGATCACCATTAGTTATATGTTCTTCCACTTAATTCTCCTCAAAAGAATATCGGGCGGGTGTTTTAGATGTTCCCGCCAACCATCCCCATAACTATATTATATCATCGACTTAGACAACTGTACCCTCACCTTGGGAGCCCAATCCTTGAGTCTCACTAGGAGATCCCGTTAGAGCCTCTGATTTAGCATTGGCACCGGCTGCTTGCCTGACTAAATCGCGCTTAATACGGTTGTCATTCTGCTGATCTTCTAGTTGTGACTTCTGTTGGAACTTCTGATCCTGAGACTGTTGGGCGACTGCACCCTTAGATTGCTGCATAGCCTGCTGTGAAGCTGCTTGCTTTCGCTGGATCATCTCAGGAGTCATCGGTTTGATAATATCCTGTTGATTCTTCCATTCCGAAGACTGCATCCACATGCTCAGAATTGCCTTGTAGTCAATATACTCTTGTTGGTTTTCCGCCAGACTTTCCTGAATCTGTGGGTTCTCAAAGATTTGAGTAATCAACGTGAGCGACTGTGCCATCGTCTTCTTTGCAGCGAGACTTGCACCAGCTAATACTTCAAACTCATCTCTAGAATCCCAGAAATCCTGCATATCTAGGTTCTTAATTAATTCCTTACCAACTTCTTCACCTAGTATTTCAACGATTTCCTTGTCCGCTATGTATTCAAATACGAGTTCATCAAGGATATAAAGGAAAGGTTCAAATACCTGTTCAATGAAGTTATCCAAAGGGCCATCTAAGCGTGTGGCTGAAGCGCCCGCGAGGGTAGCTGCACCACCTGCTGTCCGTCCCATGCTGCTGCGTGGACCGGCTGTGGACCCTTGAACCAGCATTTGGTCGGCTCCTGAAGAGCTTTCCGTTGCCTGTTGGTTCTCTTGAAGTGCTTGCCAAACCTCAGGCGGAACTCGTGGAGTTTCCATGAGTTTATATGCCTTAGTGATATCTCCATCGACTGTCAGCATCTTACCTAGGCCGGTTCGGATCATTTGTGTTGGTGAATTGGCATCTCTGCTACGCAGATACACTGGATTTACACCAAAACTAAGAATCTTCAGGATAGCATTGATCGTTCCTTGGTCAACACGTTGGTTCTGACCTACGATAAGGCCCAGACCCATGCCGTAGAATGCCTTAGGGCGATTCCACCAGTTTGAGCTAAGGAATGGTATCTTCTTGAACGGATTATCCCCTGTGAAGAGAACTTTTTTACGGTCAAGTACCAGAATCTTACGCTTTTTATCCCAGTACTCCATAACCTCTACCTTGTTAAGTAGCAAATCAGGACTTACTGTGATACTTACTTGCTCTGAGTGAAGTACAACACCTTCTGTATAAGTGGCTTGAGTGGATGCGAGCAATGGTGCGACACCAAGAGTGCTATTTGGCATCCAGAGACTTTGTAAGTCAGCGGGCCAATCCCATCCCTCGATAGTCACACCATCTTCATCTACGCTGGACTTTTGAAGGTCAAGCATCTGGTAGTAATCCATATAGCGGATATCCACCACAAAGTCAGCCTTGCGGATATCTCCTACTTCGACCTTGGGGTCCACAAGGACCTTATCCAACGGTCTGTGCTCAAAGAATGGCCTAGGAACCATTGTTACGGTTCTTTCGATATCTGGAGCATCATCAGTGATAATCGTTTCTGAGTCCTGCTGTCCAACTGGACCAGACTTCAGAACAGCCTTAGCTGCCTTTCGTTTCTTACGTTCGACTTCAACGTACTCTATGCCCCACTTATAGATAGCAGTGCCAAATAATGCTTTGTTCTCCATGCCCCACTTGACTTCACGCTTGAAGTTGCAGGCATCCAGGAGATACGCGAACAACGCCGTTTTAGCTTCGGTCGTGTTCTGGGAAGTTCCGGGACGTGGACGCAATGCCAACGGCGGATCTTCGTAAAATAAACCCTTGTACAACTGAGGAACCACAGAGTTGCAAATCTTAGCGACGGTGAACCGTTGCACATTGGGTTCGAGGACGTAAGTATTCTCATATGTCGAAAGTGGTCGCGGCGATTGGAATAGAAGCATTCATGTTACTGCTAGTTAGCAGGTCAAACTATTTCTAGTTGACTCTTATGGTTGTAATTCCCATAAGATCGGACTATCGCATAACCCTGTATTGGGTTTTCACTCGCTTAGTCTCTCAGGCTGTGCGAAAGCACTTGCCCCTTGTTGGCGTTTCAGCGTTCAAGTTATCAGAGTGAATTTAAAGCGGACCATCTTGTCTAAAATCCGCGTCTCTCCACAATAATGCCCAAGATTTCTGAGAAATGTATGCCTCGGCCTTTGCAGCCGAACCCACCACCAGAGCAAGGTCACCACTAAGAGTTTTGATTTCCCCTTCCTTACCGTAGTCTTGTTCAGTAAGGTTGCGTCCGGCGTTGCCGTCGGATTCTAATGGGTTCATGCAGTACCCTCCAATTTCATTTTACGTTTTCTTTCTTGGAAGGCCAGATTAGCCTGCCGAATCTTTTCCCTAGTTTCGGGAGATACTTCGTGTCCTTTATGTGCCCGTGACATGTTCACTCTCTGCTCGGGAGTACGTGTACCCATCTTTTTGCCCAGTTTTGCGATGCTTAATTTCTCTCGGTGCTCTTTGGTCTTAGGGATTCCGGTGCCCGCTTTGCTCATCTTGGCTTTTGTTTCTTCGGAATGCTTTCTACCTCTTCCCGCTTCTGCGAGTTTGGCACGCCATTCAGGAGTAAACTCTCTCGTGTACCCGAAAGACCCTCCACCGCCTGCTGCAACGTTATAACCAAGCGCCTTATCTTGAGAGTTCATGACTTTTATGAAATATGTCTCAAGGCGGTCGGTTAATAACTTCGTGAGGCTCTTATCCTGTAAATCCAATTGAATCAACGGCTCAATTACAAAGGCCGATTCTCCATATTTACGCAAAGCATTGTAAAGATGGGGTTTACGAGTGTTGGTCTTAGACTTCAAAGAGCGCGTGTAATCAGCGCGTAGGTATCGCTTCAGGTTCGTACCGGCGTGTTGACCGACGTAAACCTTCCCATTAACTCGGTTTGTGATGAGATATATGAACATAAACCTTAATTATAGCACAAATGCACGTTTTACGTACTGAATACGTAATGCTTTTTGTTGCGTTTCATCAATACTTATATATAAGTATCAACACTTTGCAACAAATAGAAAAGGAGGACCGATTGGTCCCCCTATACTACTATTATACTACATCTTTTTTGCAGGAGCCGTAGGCGGTGCAGGCCACGCGGGCATCTTGTGAATTTCCAGGCCGGTCGAAACAGCAGCGGTCTTGGGATACGCGGGCATCTTCTTCATTCCATCGGTGGACACGGCTTCGGTCTTCGGGAATGCAGGCATCTTTTTAACGCGAGTTCTATCATTCATCATTGAGGGATTCTCCTAAATATATACTAAATAAATTTTATGGTGAAAAAACAATCGGCTGAGCCAATCGTCTTGGTGGGACCAGTTGAACTATTACAAACCACAATACCTGCTCCGAAAGTATCTCCGAATGTGTGCAGATCCAATGAAAAGTTGGAAGTGGCAGCGGCGGTAAAGGTGTAAAGCGGCACGCTCGTATCGGCAGGAACCGTTGCGGAGTCAAACACTTGGATAAATTGGGCACTTGCCTTGGAATTATATCCTTCTACTCTAAAGAACGTCCCACCAGAAGCCTTGGCTATATGGCTATTTTCGTAAGTTGCGGAACTCGCTCTAGATAGATTTTGGTAGGTACGGAAAGCAATTGACATATTCTATTCCTTTGATTCTAAAAGAGATCGGCGAGCGGGTCCACATCATGAACCACTTCGGTAGTGCCTTTCATGGCTTCAAACTGAGTCGAAGGATGGTCATCATGGGCCATGTTGCTATTGTTTGCATCGTGCATAAAATATTTGCCCATACCATAGATTCTATTATAGTTATCCTTGGCTGCGGCTGCTTCTTGGTCTTCCCTGATATCCATTGGCTTCTGTTGTCTGGTTTCCATGTCAGCATAGGGACCGAAGTGCTGGACCATTAGAGAGACGCCCGAGACAATGTCATCATGGGCTGCTGTGCCTTGGCCGAACCTTTCGAGTTCTTCGTAGATGACTTCCAGATCTGCACAGCCCTTTGAGAAGAACAGACGTTCATCTCCAAGAAGCCGTAGGACTGGCTGAGCCTTAACCTGTTTACTGCTGGCTGCACTGCCTTTGCCCAATCCTATATATTCAATCGGAATCAGGATGCGGAGTTTATCCAACTCTCTGCGGGTTTCCTTGCCCATCCATTTAACTCCTACTGAGTCTTCCATGGCAATGCGCTTTGGTTTCCACTTCATGGCCATATTGGCGATCATGACAGGCATTTGGTATTCATTGAAGCGCCCACGGTTCATATCAATGACATAAAAGCGGCCTGCATGGATCAAACCAACCATAATGACGGTGTAATCTGCCCAACTCTTCAAAGAATAAGCCACATCTACGACCATCACTATATTGCCTTGTTGCGGCAACTGTTGGTGATCCACAGTTCGACGTACCAGCAGTTCTCGTGGGAACTTCACCTGATGGATCAAACGGGGATTATTCAGATACTTGATGGCGAAGTGTTTATCGCTCTTTTGTATCTTCTTTAACTTCTTGAAAGGCAGTCGTTCAGGGAACCAAAGTTCATAATCTTCTTCTTTGCATTCCGCTTCGACTTTACCTGCCTTATTGGCCGCTTCAGTCAGCCACCAACAGGCGCGCACATAAATGCGCATACTCGCGGTGCTATTGAATCGTCCTGATGCGATAGAACCTATTTGCAAATTCTGAGTATTCTCTTCTTTAACGAGATCATCATCATACTTAAGCATCTGCCCATATAAGTCAGCATCATCATACCATGTTCCAATGTAATCAATGAACCCATATGGATGTAACATACCTTTACTTATACTGACCTGCTTATTGACTTCTTCCATACGGGTCGCTGTATTACTGTTCTCGTTGGAAACAACGTCATCCAGCTTTAAAATGCCGTAGTGAAGTCCTGCAAGGGTCTGTTCGATACTCGCGGCCATAGCTGTTGGCTCTTTGTCGATTGGAGCGCAGGCATTGGTCTGGAATTCAGTCGAAAGGCCATCATCAGGCATAATGCAGTGCTCTACGAACAATGATTGGAATAAAGAAGGCATCCATTGGCCAGTTGCTTCATTCCTGAATGACTTTATTTCGTATTTCTTCTTGCCCTTCTCGGTTTTAACACGAGATTCCACCATCTTGAAGTGCTCTTTAAGCTCTCCGATGAACATCGACGCCAATTTCAGTGTGGCCGTCATGATTAGTACAGTGATTTCAGGGAAGCAGATAACCCATTGAACGCAGTCTGCGATGTCTAGGGATGACTTAAAGCCACCACGCGGGGTCATTAGGAGCCCTTCCTTCTGCCCTTGGTAGGCATCGGCGAAGGTTCGGAAGCTCACTGTCGGGTCTTTGCTGATGAAAAATCTGTTACAGATGTCCTCATGAGTCTTTAGGGTCGTTTCGTTATACTTAACTAAGAGTTTACATAGGAAGTATAGGTTGGTCTGGGCCAGAAAGCGGTAACGCAGGGCGTCCTTGATGTCTTCTTCAGTAAGAGCCTTAACTCCAAGGGCCTTTGCCCAAGACTGTTGGACTTCCTTTTGCTGTTCTGGGGTCAACCGTTGGAAGGACTTGACTGCCAGCTTGAATCTCTCGGTTTCATCCAGATCCTTGTATTGATAGTTAGGATTGGTCAGGCATTCCTGATACGTGATTTTCAACTGGTCAACTGTCATGATTCCCTATTTCACTATGTCTTTAAACTTCTGTACAAACTCTTTTAGTTCTGATACTTGCTTTTCTAGTTCAGCAATTCGGCTATCTCGTTGGTCAACTACAGTTATTGGCCAACTCAAATATGGCGGATTATAGGGCCAGTTTGGGACATATGGGTTGTAAGGTTGGTCACCTCCAAACCCTGTGAAAGGTATATAGCACATCTTTTTTAATCTCCTCCAACACGAATATCTGCCCAAGAGGAACCGCGTTGGCGACTCGACTCTTGGGCACGTTGTGGGCTGCTGTAATGCGGGTCTATATGGCCATCAGCCATTCGGACTCTCCGCTCGCACTGGGCGTTACAAGCTACAGCATGCCAAACTGGAAGGAAAAGCATGCGCACTGCCCACAAACTCTAAAACTATTTCTTTTTCGACTTAGGACCGCTATGCTTGAAGCCTGACATCACTGAGGCAAAGTTTGCCATCTTGGAAATATGTGAATTCTTGCTGTTCTTAGCTGCGGCGATCTTGGATTCGGGAATCTTCTGATCCCGAGGAATATTTAAAGCGTCGTGAAGGCCCCCGTGCTTCAGCTTGTGAATTGCACGGTAAAGTCCTGGATTCTTTGCTTTAGCCATTACATTCCTCCTGCGGGCGCTGCTCCTGCCGGTGCTGCTGCTGCGGGGGCTCCAGCGGCTGCTGGCATTCCGGTCTGTCCGGCATCTGCGGCTTGTTCGCTAGGTCCAGGAGTGGTCATATGTTCGGTCATATGGTCCATCATCTGATCATCTGATCCCGTGGCGTGCTCTTCTGGAGCATGCGAGGGGTGCGTGTGATGGTGCGTGATAATGTGCCCACCGGACTTGCCCTTTTTCACTTCGATGTGCTTGATTTCTTTCTTGGGCTTTTCTTCGTGGTGTGCTCCACCCATACTGTCCATTGCTGATTTATGATCCATGTCTTTTCCTTTACATACGAGAGTAATTGCTTTTAACGTAGTGGAGCATGCCTGTATTCGGGTTATACTTAGGATACAGTTTCTTGAACTGTGCGATCCCATGATGAGAACCCATTGGCAGGTCTTTAATGTGTCTAAGGTATAGTAGTACTATACTTGGTGAGCGGCTTATACCTCTATTGCAGGCTACCAGAACTCGGTCACCAGCATCCAAACGTTCCTGGATGAACTTCAGTGCAGGATCAATCACTTCATCTCTAATGTAGTGTGGCTCATCTGCATCTATGAGATTCAATGCCATATGGTTCTCAGTGGGGCGTGCGTAGAAGTAATCCTTATCCTTGGGTGCTGAGCGGCCAGTGTAGCCTACTACATCTCTATGACCGCCCTCACAATCCCTACACGCACGGCAGAATGACCAACCCGGTTTGTCTTTACGCTTATCGTAATCTTCATCGTCGCCGATGTATAGCCGGTTGATTATCTCTGTTGCCATTTGTCCTTTTTAGCGAACCACGCAGGCCGTCTCCGCGACTACGGAAGCTGTTCTGCCGGTGTTATCTCCATCAAGTTGAAGGCCAATATTAAGTGCCGTAGCTCCAGGATACACATTAGGAACCCCGATAGTGGTGTAGCCTAGCGTGTGCCGTACTCCCGCAATCCATATTGCAGTATAGGTAAGATGTGTCGAAGTCAACGCAATTTCTGTCATAAATTCATATGAGACATATGAAGGAGACGTGGTTGGCGTAAAACCGACTGAAACTCCAGGTTGCCATGCTCCTAAACTATAATCAAATACACGGACTTGCTGACTATGTAGCAGCCACTGAATTCCTGCATCAAACACTGTGCCATTTAGCGTAAACTGTAAATCAGTTTCAACTGCCACTAGATCATCTATCGCTGATTGCGTCACAAATGTCCAATTTGTACCTTGGCTCATGAACGTCACTGGAGTACCAGTAACCGCTTGTTCGATGAACAGCGTATTATAAGGCTGTCCTGCCGCTCTAACTACCGGAGCAAACGCTATAATCGTTTCAGCAGGAGCGTTATCCCTAAGTGTAGGGCAAGTACCGTGCAAACCATCTGGGAGAGAGTTAGGACCGCCAGTATCCCCGGCATTTTTAGGTGCGAGCCATTTCCATGGATTAGGAATTATAGGGGATGGATTTGTTAATACTTTAGAAAAATCAAGTGCCATTTATTTATTGTTCCTTAATATCTACCGACTCAAATACGGACTTAAGAACACTGGAAGTGTCCTCAACCGTCTCTTCATCATCTTCCAATAAGGCGTACATGTTTGGTTCTTTTCCATTAGCTTTCCCGCTGAAAACCTTCTCTGTGAGTCGTAGGTATCGCTCTCCAAGAGGTGAATCCTGATGGTCTAAAGCTAGGAGCAACATTTCGCAGAGTAACCTATGCCTAGGCAAAAGTCCGGGTTCATTCGCCATCCGGTTCAAGTTGCGACTATGTTTTACGTCTTTTCTCAAAGTCGCTCCTATACGTAAACGATGCTGGTACAAAGACAAGAATTAGCTACCCAGAAGCGCACTCTGGTCTTGCGGTCATTGGTACTACAGATGCCCAATATACTATGACCGATAGCCAGCAGCGCCTTGTAATCCGATGGTGACGGTGCAGCATCCCAATTAGGATGTGAGTGGATGTCACCTACAATGTCCAAACCTAATCGTTCAGCCTTGTCCTTCACTCTTTGGTATTCTTCATCGTGCCATTGCACAGACGCCGTGGTCTGCTCCGCATAACTTTTGGTGTACTCCATACTATTTACTGTAACCGTTCCACCAACTACTGATCCGATTAGCAATGCCTCTATCTCTAGGTCCGTGTTCCTAGCCTTGGATCTGAAGTAGTTTAATTGATTCCTTTTTATCTGAACGATTATCTCTAGCATGGCACCCTTCCGCTTTACTAGACAAATAAAAAATGACGCACCCAATTAAGGATACGCCATCTTCGTTTGGTTGCCGTAAAACGGCTGTGGACTAGTGTTTCAGTCCCAATTTTGTGAGTGGTAGGTGGGACCCGTTTTAAGGGTTCGACCACCTATCCTCGGTTTGCCGTTAGAATACGGCTGTGGGCGAACTGCCTGTTGCGCCCCAACTTGTGGCTCAAATCTTGTGGGATGAGCGAATGTTATGCATTTCTATACGAGCTTCCAGACTCGCTACTCTGTCTGACAATTCCCTAACTATGTGGTAAAGATCCCATATGAAGGGCTCCGTAGGCTCAACTTCTGCGGGAAGTTTCTCTGTAGTAGTCTCTGCGATCAGCTCTTCAACCGGAGCGACTGCAACATCCGGATCAGCCCATTCTCCGATGCTCGGTGGAATGCTTAAATCTATTTGAGCCACTTCTTCGGCGACTCGTTGCGTACCTGATACGCCTTCCTCAACTTGATCCGGTCCCATACTATTGCCTACTTGTCTCGGTCTAAGACTATTCGCTGTATTGCCTGCGCGCATAATTACTCCTAATTTAAAGAGGAGCCGCTGACTGTGGAAGGAGCCAGCGGCATTTCAGCTAAGGGCTACAGTTGAGGTTTGTAGCTGAGGAGTATTAGCCTACCTCGCAATATAAGTAGACCAGTATCGCGTTTGGTAGTCGCAGGGAGCACCCTTGGTATTCTTATAAGGCCCTACGTCTTTATTTCCTCTATACTTATATTGTACTACGAACTTTTGTCTATTAGGCCTAAATAACTTCTAACTAATTGATTCTAAAGAGATTAAATCATTGAAGAGAAGCTTAAATTCTCACTATGACTATATGATATTCTCCAACCTTGAATATAACTCGCCATGGTTCCGTGTCCGCTGCTGCCGTTGCCCGAAAACGAGCCTATATAACGGTCGCTATAGGAATCAGCGTATGGGTTGGTTCTCGCCAGGACCATTACCAACCTCCACAGTTACTGAAGTCGGCCTGCCTATACGTCGAACTTGCGCTGCTAACCCAACCTTCTGACCATGAACTAAACGGCCTGGAAGGTCTATAGGGGTTATACTGTAATGTCTTCCAAATGCGAGCCATTAGAACCATCATAGCCTCCCACATCGACTGGAATTGCAGTTATGGGACACTGACACACAGCCCGACGTAAGTTGAAGGCTGAAGAATGACCATCACAGCCCTCCACAGAAACTTTTGTAATGGGCTCTACCGCAAGCTGACCCTGCATAATAGGTACTTTGGCTACAGTACCATCCTTCATTTACGGATCTTTTCCATAGAGAACTGCGACTAATTCCTATTACTGATATGACCATATCCTTATATTAACAAAGTTAATAAGGTCTGTCAAGATAAATTATTTTCAGAAAACACTTGACATTCACAAAAACTCATGTTATTCTAGAAGTGTAGTCAAGAAAAAGCCTCTGTAGCTGGTCAGATCCAGTAATACAGGGGAGCCCGAAAGGGCTAAATGTACAAGGGCTTTAAGGCTTGGGTCGGGATAAATACTGACTAAGACAAGTCATCACACGCTGGAGAGCGAACCCTTTACACGTACTGAGTACGTTGACCTTAGGTGGTCATGTCTCCAAACCAAAAGCAGTTGCTGCATACGGGTAATGCTTGTGCAACCAACTGAACACAGTTCCGCCACACGGGTTGAACGAGCCTTCGGGCTTCTTCAAAAGTGCTGGAAAAAGAATAAATCGGAAACTCAAACTGGAACGGTGTAAAAGCCGGGAACCTAGTAGCGTGACTGTAGTAAGAGCGGATAATTAGAATCCGTGGGAACCGATCCAAAAGAGACGCCTTCAGCAAGCGATGGCCGCGTGAAAGCCGGGGCCAGTGGTATAAGTTACACAATCGCAATAGAGAGCCAGACAAGTGTTACCCGTTTGGTGCGGAGTTGAACTCCAAGAAACATCTCGTAGCGTGCAAAAGCTTTGGAACACACACTGCTTAGCTAAACTTGTACTGGGACGTTGAAATCCACGTAAATCGGCCTAGGACATAACAGATCTATAGGCTAGTTTACAATCTAACGATAAGGCATTACCGCTTCTACCATCATCGTGCAATAAGTACATGGTGTGTCGATCTGAATACAGAGCAGGGGATAAGACCTAAGAAAAGGGCAACCACTGAGAGACTGTATATCCAGAGAGAAACGGTACCCTATTGCCCTGACGGTTCTTTACAGACTCTAATGTTCTAATGTTAGTATTATACTTGACACACAGTATATGATGAGATAGGCTCTGCATATGAACCTTACTACAAGACAGATACGAAGAATGCCATCAACACCTTGCAACTCCCATAATAGAGGCTATTACCGAAGTTGCTATACTAGTTATTGGTTTTTTAGTAAGAGTGATTCAAACTATTATAGTGCTTGTGGAGGTTGGTAAATGATTGAAGGCCAAGAGTTTAAACAGCTAATATTGAACCCACCAAACAATGTAACACTGGTTGTGGATGGGAAGAGTCTTGGTCAGATGGCAAGTTTTCTTGACCGAGTTACGGACGTGGGCTTCGATATTGAAACGAATGTAACCAACGACTTCTACTGGCGCGGAGTGCGTACCCTTCAATTCGGAAACAAGGATGAGCAGTATGTCGTGGACTTACTTGCGTTCGTGGATGGTAACGGGGAAGTATTAGCTAACAGTCAGGGTCATTATGGGAAAAACATGACACAGGGACTCAAGCTGGTGCTGGAAACTTGTGACTCGGTACTCCTTTCTAATCAACACATTAAGCTAGGAATCAACCTCTCATTTGAAGCTACTCACATGTACTGGAACTTCGGCAGAAGGATCTACGGACTGTACGATGGTATGTTAGCAGAACGCTGCATACGCGCAGGAGAGATAAGTCTAAAGAAGTACTCAGAGTTCTCCATGGAAACGCTTATGCAGAGGTACTTCGAGGTCCAGATCGATAAGGAACTCCAGACATCGTTCGATCTTCACACGCCATTGACTCCTGAACAGATACAGTACGCAGCGTTGGATACGCGCCTACCTTTTGCCATACGCACTGCACAATTGCGCCTAGCGCAGAAGGACGGACTGTTAGAAGTCATCCAGTTGGAAAATGATGCTATCGGAGCGTTCGTGGATATGCACGTTCATGGCCAGAACCTTAACGTTGCCAAGTGGACTGCCAGAACGGATGCTAAGAAAGCAGAATTGGTAGAAGTGATCGCCGCAATGGACAAATATTTCATTCCAATTGTGGGAGATAAAACGAAAGACATTGTAACTAAGGAACAATCCGATGAACTTCATGCGCAGTGGAAGGCGCTTATGATTGTTCCAGCTAATGAGGTTAAGTTAAAGGGCGAGGTACGTAGACAACAAGATCCTGAACGTAAAGCCTTGTTACGTAAAGCATTAGACATGCTAGAGACAGCCCGTAAGGAAGAGAAAGAGAACATAAAAGGGATTCAATCGGTTATTAGCAAGCGACTGACATTCTTACGTAAGCTACTGCCGACATGTGAAGGTCAGGCACTAATTAACTATTCATCTACGGATCAGTTGTTGACCGCATTGAAACAAATGTCAGGACTGAGCAAGCTGAAAGACACGAACGATGACTCCTTGGCAGATTTCGCTAAGATCCCTGTTATCAAGTTGTTACGAGACTTCCGTTCGATTAATAAGGAAGTGGACACCTATGGCATGACGTGGGCTACTACCTGGATGACTGGACCGAAGAAGGAAGAAGGTTTCCTGCACCCAGGCGACGGTAGACTCCACAGTGAATTCAATCAGTACGAAGCCGAAACAGGCCGAACGAGCAGCAGCAAGCCGAATGCTCAGAACATTCCCAAGGGTAAAGAGATTCGGGAGTGTTTTGAAGCGGATGGTCCGAATCCTGATATACAGATTTCCATATGCTGTGAATCTGAGACGACTTTTGACACGGTTATGAACGAAGGTCCGAGATGTTTGACTTGCAGGCAACTTTGTCAGACTAAGGCAGAGGATTACGTATTGATTACGTGTGACATGTCAGGCGCTGAACTTCGCATCCTGGCAGAATTGGCTAATGACAAAACCTGGATAGAAGCGTTCCAAAGGAATGAGGATCTACACTCTATCTCAACTGCTATTCTATACGCCCAAGAATGGCCTATGTTGGCCACGGACGCCTGCGGGTACTACGCACTACAGCCTAATGGTGAAATCAAGAAAGGCAAGTGCGGCAAGGGTTGTCCGCAGCATGAAGACCTACGCAACGGCACCAAGTCCTGTACCTTCCTGTTAGTGAACGGTGGCGGTCCCAATAAGCTGGCCGTGGATACGGGTAAGACTGTAAACGAGTGTAAAGACATCATGGAGAGGCACCGCAGGGCATTTCCTAACATCTGGAACTACCTAGAAGACGCAGGCAAGCGTGCGAAGATCAAGAAAGAAGCCAGAGACTTCTTCGGACGCCGTAGGATCTTTCCTAATCCGAACTGGGAGACAGCCAAGAAGTATGCGACGGAAGCTGTTCAGGAATCGGCCATTAGTAAGTTCATAGAAGAGAACGAAAGGAAGCCAAAGAAGGACGAGAAGATAGAACTGCTAAAGGTACAGCCTTCGGATGGTCAGATCCAGAAGGAATACCGAGGACTTCTAGGAAGCATTGAGCGCCAGGGTAAGAATCATGAGATTCAATCGGGTAACGTCTCAATTATCAAGATAGCCGTAGGTTCAGGATTCGATAAAGATGGTAAACCGTTTCTTTTCCATGTGTTACCTAAGTATAAGGCACAGTTTAGGAGCATGATACATGATGAACTAGTGATCCACGTTCCTACGCAATACGCGGAAGAAGTTGCAAAGCATATTCAGGATTGCTTTAAGAGAGCCGCTGCTGTTAAGATGAAGCGAGTAGAGATGACTTCAGAGTACAACGTATCGAAAGTTTGGAGCAAATGATAGTAGCATTTTTCTGGACTAGGGCGAGGTTGCTCAAATACTCCACGAGCGGGGAGCTGTGCAGTTTCGGGTCATGCTCTAATGGAAGGGGTGACAGCACTCATGAGAAGTATTCTCGTTCCTATTTTGCGTTCTCGACTTGTGGAGGTTGGTAATGAATCTAGTGACTGCCTTTCGTATATGGGATCTGGGAAGTTCTTACCCAAGACTTGTTAAAAGCTGGTGCGGAGATTTTCCTATGTCAAAATCTTTTGGTGTACGTTATAGTGCCCCCTGGTGATTCCGCTTGACAATCGGCCTGTGATCTGGTAATCTATAGATAGTTGAGGAGATAACTATGTTTCTATTTGCATTGTCGGGTTTGGCGCTAACACTATTGGTACTCGGATGGGACGCGATTGATGTCTCTACGGCTGTGCCTGCGGCCTTGATTGTTTACGGTATAATAGGATTTGCGTTGCTTATTGTGGCATGCTGCACACTGGTCAGATACCTGTGATCCTAACCGCTGCATATCGATACTATTGGGCATCTATGGAGTTAATGGGTGATTGGATGAGCCGTAGTAGCCATCAGTTTACTAGCAGTATTATGTATTCCCGCTCTTGTAGTACTGAATTTTTTAGTAAGAGTAGTGGAAGATGATCTTAAACATCCCATACCGACAGTGGTACATTGATCGCAGACCGTCATGGTTTATGTGGAGTCGCACTAATTCAGAGTTTACTAGTTATATTAGAGACTCTCATGACAGCGGTCGTTTCGCAAGATCGGTCTGTCATACGGCCTATTACTTTAGCGAATGCGGTGGAAGATGATACTAGTAGCTCCTTTTCGGATGTGGATTCGTGATCCAAATATTAGATGGGGTCTTAGCAATTGGACAAGATGGAGCACTTGTGGAAGTTATAAATCTGTGAACTATCCCAATCTGTTTAGTTACAGTAGTGGGCACCGATAATCCCAGGTCTAAATTCCTGGACGCCTCTAAAACGGCGTATACGGTACGTATCTGATGATTCGCCGGAATTGGAGATAGTTGTGAGGTCTATGATCCTAAGCATCCAAATGCGCAGAGATAGTTACATTTACTGCTTTTCCAATGGCTATGCGCTGAGCTATAGTACGTTCAATAAGAGCTACAGCAACACATGGCCACTAAGCTATTGCGGAGGACTATGATACTAAAGAACTGGATGAGGCACGATTATCCGAGTAGTTGCGGCGAGGATTACACGGGACGGTCATGTAGACATTCTTATAGTAGCTTTGCATGGAGCAGTATGAGTCAGTACCAAACCGCTGGCTATAACGGAGATCAATGGCTGAGTTACTGCGGTAGAGAGTAAGAGAGTAAATATGATACTATATACATTTGCGGCATGGCCAAGTAAGAGTTGCTTTAAGGTCTGTAGTCTTACTGGAGATGGCGGATATGCCTTTAGTTTCAGCCACCAGCATATTATGAGCAGAAGTTCCAACTACCGCGAGAGTATGAGTGGTGTCGTGTGATAGTCATGCGCTTCCAGAACTTCCGTAGATGGAGCCGAAGTGCCATGAGTCTGTATTCCTACAGTCCCTGTCGGTCAAGCTGGTCATCGACCCTTATATTCAGTAAGAACGTAGATTGGGCGGCGAGCAGAAGCAGTAATATGTACTCTAGCATTTCAGGAGATGTCAAGTGATACTATTAAGATACAGCTCATTTTATTGGCTAGTACCACGTGACTCCTGGGAGTATTATTTTGACTTAACTAGCCGACATTTAGGCTATCTAAATGGTGCTAGTAGTGGCTTCGAGAACAGTTGGACACTGGGCCATTTCAGGAGCAATAGTGGCAAAGAAGGCTTTTGATGATTCTGTCATGGACACCGTGCCCCTATGGGCAGTATAGTCACGCAACCGACTCACGCGGAAAAGGCTGGTGGAGGAGTAACTCCTGTGGCAATCGTAAGAGTAACGCCGGGTTTAGCGGCGGATGGTTTAGTCATAGTAGTGACTTCTCGGGCAGTGTGGGATTCGTTATAAGGACGTTCTAATGATTCTAACTAGAAGACAATGTCCTTATGGCACGGTGAGCGTTTGTGGAGAACACGCTAGCGGTCCGGCTTGCTATCTTAGTTGCAGTGGGTATTATCATAGAAGTTACATAGGTCTTGGTTGGCAAGTGGGTATGTACAGCACCAGTAACTATATGTTCAGCAGCCGTGGGTTTGTTAAGTAGGAGCTAACTATATATGAACCTGATTCCGATAACGATTAACTTTGTCATGCAGTCTAGAACCTATAAGTACTATATTACTGGTTTGAGTAAATCCGCAGGATTTCGCAATGCCACCGGGATGGCTAGCTTTTCAGCAGGTCTATACACAAGTACGAACTGGCTGAGTTTCTAATGGAGGCACTATGATTCTAATAAACCAGTACGTTCGATGGCTCTGCCAGGATTATATGGAATTCAGTAGATCTAGCGAATGGACCGCAAGTGACCTTTCCCATATTTATAGTACATCTTGGAGTGACGGATGCATAGTTAGTCGTGGCTTTACCAGATACTAAGGCTGAGGAGATCTCTAATGATTCTAATGAATATGTTTTCCAGATTCCTTGCCTCTTCGTCAAGTACATTTTTAAGTTCAAGGATTGACTCAGAGTGTACAAGCGCATGCGCCGGTATGCATGTAGCGTTCAGTTCTAGGTATTACCGTAGCTACCAAGATATTAATAGATGGTAAAGAAAGGTAAGGGCTTGTAAGGAGTTCTAATGATTCTAATAAATAGGTTCACACATCATTTCATCCGTCAGAACTTTTGTGGGCTATCGAGTGGGATGTGCTTCAGTGAAGGTAGTCCTTACTGGGAAGGTAGCCGGTCTTCTCGCTCACTTATCAGTCTTGGCTTTAGTACCAAGTACTAACTCCCTGTACCGTCACCAAGCTCCACTATAAACCCTGCCTATGATACTTCATATATTCCTATAGCCCTACCTATAAGAACCCTCCAGAAGACACAAATCCCTTCCAAAGAACTGCCTTGTTCATTAATTGCCTACGTTCATGCCACATGTACATCCGCCTAAACTGTACAAGACCCCTCACAATAGTATAAATTTTACATACGTATACCCTCGCGTATGTAGGTCATAGGGGACCCAATAGAAGGGACGAGATCCTGCCAGATTTGACATTCCAAATTGACATGTCAGATAAACGTATAGATTTATCTTGCAGGTGGGGTTTACGTACTGATACGTATCTTATTGGTTCTATAGGGGTATAGTCACTACATAGTAATATGGTACCTAAATGCATCTAATGTTTTCCGCCCGGCCTCACCACCCTCCGACAAAGATGCACCGAGACTCCCCCCGGCACCCCTCGGATTCGAAAAGGGGACCCTAGCACGTTTATGGCCGTGCTTTGGCCCTTGAGTTGCTGTGTGTAGCACGTTCGTTGCCATCGTTTGGCCCTTGGCTTGCCTTAGACTTATGTCCTCTTGACTGCGAGATAGGATAAAACTAGATCCTAAAACTAGGTCCGTGTCAATAGTATTTTTGTACTAAGGTCCGAAGCGTTGCGATGCTATTGGCCCGGTTGGAGGCAATTAGGTATGCTTACGTGGTTAGCTCCCTTAGTTGGATTAGAGCGAGTGCCATAGCAGACTGGCCTAGGTCATCACCCGGTTTGTTGTCAAT
>Ga0210410_10000521_pt1 | contig 42675 bp, 38 predicted proteins | sample IncBWC4MmetaG_FD_161058 | JGI IMG/M metagenome (GOLD analysis project Ga0210410, IMG submission 161058) | Forest soil microbial communities from Barre Woods Harvard Forest LTER site, Petersham, Massachusetts, United States - Inc-BW-C-4-M | ecosystem: Environmental > Terrestrial > Soil >...
CCGTAAGCGTGAATGAGGCTGTGCGTGGTGCTCAGGCTTTCGACCGCAGCACCGGAAAATCCCTTTAAGATCTTTCCCAGCCAGGCATAGGTTGAACTTAAGAGCGCATACTGCGTGGCGGTGTATCCCAGATTGGTGAGACTCGACATGTACGCGACAAGCGCAACGCCTGCAAAGCTGATGCCGAAGTTGTCACTTACCATGACGAGAGCGAAGAGAGGAATGCTCGTGCCTGCGAACGCGAGAGTCGCGTATGCGGCAATCGCGGCTGCCTGCACAACGCCCCCGATGACGAGTGCGCGCATGTAGCCAAGCCTCAGCGAGCAGAATCCGCCCGCTGCGATGCCTGCAAACGTAGCGACGAGTCCGATTGAGCCGCGCACCGCTCCGACCGTTTGCTTCGAAAGACCGAGGTCATGGTAGTAGGGATTCGACATCGGACCCATGATGAAGTCCGGCAACCGGTAGAGGCTGATTGCCGCTAACATCACAAGCGCGAGCCAGCCATGTGCACGGAAGAAAGCGATGAACGGTCCCACAACAGCGTCGAAGAAACCGCGCGGTGTCCAAAGCGGCGCTTCGCGTTTTTTTCCATCTATCACCGCATCCGCGCATTCCGGTTCCCTCGCAAACCAGGTCGCGATCATTCCAACGGCCATACATGCGCCGTAGATACCGTAGGACATGCGCCAACCCACGGCCGCTGCCACGATGAGGATAAGGGAATCCGTAGTCAGGAGCGCCAGGCGGTAGCTGAACTGATAGGCAGACGCGAGGACGCCTTGTTCTTCACCGTCGTCTGCCGATTCAATGCGCCAGGCATCGACCACAATGTCCTGTGTCGATGAGGCAAACGCGACGACGAGCGCAAAAGCGCCAAGCCGGCCGAGCCCGGCTTTCGTGCCAGTTCCGCCCATAGCGGCCAGCGCCAGCCCGACGACGATCTGCGAGAACATCATCCATCCGCGCCGATGTCCAAGCCGTTTAAACAACGGCAAGTCGACGCGATCCATCAAGGGCGCCCACAGAAACTTCAGCGAATATGCAATGCCCACCCAGGAAAGAAACCCGATCGCTGTCAGGGAGGTGTGTTCATCGCGCAGCCAGTAGCCGAACGTATTGCCGACCAGGAAAAAGGGAAGGCCTGAAGAAAACCCGAGCAACAACATTGTTAGCGTTTTGGGCCGCAGGTAGTCGGCGATCCGGTGCTTGTGCGGACTCACGCCTTCATTGTCTACCGGAGCTTCACGAAACTCAACCCTCCGACAGCGATGTGGATAAGAAGAAAAACCAGGGTGAGCACCAGCCAGAGCGCCGGAAGCGTGAGCCAGAGACGATGGAGAAAATGGCGGACCATTCGGGTGGGGGGCCTAGCGCTCCTTTCCCTTGGGTTTTCCTTTCGAAACTGTGACGGTCGTGGCGGCGGCTGCCTCTACCTTTCTTTCTTCCGGATCGCGGAGCCGTTGAATTTTCACGCGAGCAACGCGCCGGCCATCCATTTCCATTACGGAAAAGCGATAGACGCCGTATTCAAAACTTTCGCCGCCACGCGGAATGAAACCTAGCTGGGCCATGACGAAGCCGCCGACGGTTGCGTAGGCGGGATCTTCGGGCAAGGCGATGTTGTATTGCGAGTCGAGGTCGCGAACGTTGAGGCCAGCGTCGAAGACGATCGCGCCGTCGGCGAGAGTGAGCGGGCGTTCGACGACGTCAAACTCGTCGTGAATTTCGCCGACAAGCTGTTCGAGCAGATCTTCCTTGGTGACCAGGCCGAGGATGCTGCCGAATTCGTCTACCACCATGGCCATGCCAACGTGGCGCGCGCGGAGTTCCATAAGAAGTTCGCTGGCGGGCTTGGTTTCTGGAACGATGAGAATCTCGCGGAGGACGCGGCGCAAGTCGAAGGGCGGACCGGCCGAAAGTTTTTCTTCGAGGCGGCGTTCGCGGTCGAGCAGCACCCACATCATGTCCTTGATATGAACGAAACCAAGAACGTGGTCCACCGTGCCGCGATAGACGGGGATACGCGAGCGCTGTGTGGTGGCGAAAACTTTCATGACCTCGTCGAGTGAGGCTTCGACAGGGAGTGTGTGCATATCCGGGCGCGAAACCATGATTTCGCGGACCTGCAACTGGCTGAGTTCGATGGCACTGAGAATGAACTTCTCTTCCCCAACGGCGAGTAATCCCCTTTCACGAGCTTGCTGAATCTGAATTTGCAGTTCTTCGGTGGAATGGGCCACACCATGTCCGGTCGGCTTCACAACACCAAGCGCACGGACAATGGCGCCGGAGATACCGTCAAGAAGGTCGATGGCCCAGCGGAAGGAATTGAGAAACCACGCGAACGGGCGCGCGACCATGAGGGCGACGCGTTCGGCGCGAGCGAGACTGATCGTTTTCGGAACCAATTCGCCGAAGACCACGTGGATGGCACTGAGGATCGCGAAGGAGAGAGCGAGCGCCGCGGCGTGGGCAAGGAAGAGCATGCGCATGCTGCCGTCTGCCGGCAGTAGGTTTTGGAAGAGTTTAGCGAGAGTGGCCTGGCCCAGCGCGCCGATGGCCAGGCTGGTCAGTGTGATACCGACCTGGACGCCAGAAACGACACGATGGAGATCGGAGAGGAGTTGCTCGACGATTTTGGCCTGCGAGCTGCCCCTGGCGACCAATTGACGGACGCGCGAGAGGCGTACAGCGACCAGAGAGAATTCGACGGCGGCGAAGAAACCGTTGAGGGCCACCAGAACGAGAACTCCGATGATCCGGACAAGGAACATAGGGCGGAGAGAACCTCCCAGCGGCATTGTAACAGTAGATTTGGGTGGAAAGAGGAAGGCGTGGACCGTGGTTGTCGAATCGAAAGAATCGAAAATTCAATAGGAACTCGGTAGAAGACGCTGGTGCGGCTGGGCAGGTTGCACGGTGTGGCGGTGTCCACTAAACTGAAAACTTCTACCTCGAGGTGAAACTCGCTTTGCGCACCGTCCTGCGTTCCCTATTCGCCATAGTCGCCATTCTTGTGATCGTTCTCGCCACGGCAATCTGGTGGCTGGTGTACCGTCCGCTTCCGCAGTTAAACGGCTTCGCGACGTTGCCTGGGTTGCAGGGCGAGGTGACAGTGGAGCGCGACAATTGGGGCGTGCCGCACGTCCGCGCGAACTCTGTGGAAGATGCGGTGGAGGCGCAGGGATACGTCGTGGCGCAGGATCGTCTGTGGCAGATGGACTTGATGCGGCGGGCATCGCGCGGGCAGCTATCGGAAATTCTTGGCCCGAGAACCTTGAAGATTGACAGGGATTTCCGGAATTTGAATTTCGGGCGGGCCGCAGATCGTGACCTGCAGGAGATGAGCCCGGAGTCGCGGAAGCTGCTGGAAGCGTATGCGCGGGGCGTGAACCGGTTTATCGAGCAGCATCCGGAAACGCTGCCGATGGAATTTACGCTGCTGAAATATAAGCCGCAGCCGTGGCAGCCTACGGATTCTCTGGTGTTGACGGGATACATGTACCGGACGTTGACGGATACGCGGGAAAGGGAAATCCACCGAGCGGTAGTCGCGGCAAAAGCGGGGCCGGAACTTGCGAAGGATCTCTTCAGCGACGAATCCTCGATGGATCATTTTGTGGTTGGCGACCCAAACGTGAAGGAGCGGGCAAGTGCCGACGCGGAAGATGATGAGGATGACGAGGACGAGATGGACAGCGAAGACGTTCTGAAGGCGGGCCTCATCCGTCCGGATTTGCTCGAATCGATCTCAAAACCAGACCTTACTTCCTTGATGGCAGGCCAAGTGGAACAATGGCTGCGGGCCGGGCAGCATGACATTCGCGGGACGCTGGGCAGCAACAACTGGGTGGTGAACGGAGCGCACACGGCAACGGGCAAGCCTCTGCTTGCGAACGACGCACATCTGGAGTTGACGATTCCTCCGATCTGGTACGAAGTGCACATAACGGCTCCGGGATGGAACGTGAAAGGGATCACGTTTCCGGGCGCGCCGCTAGTGATTATCGGGCACAACGATCGCATAGCGTGGGGCGTTACAAACAACGGTGCGGACGTGCTGGATCTCTATATCGAGACATTCAATCCTGCCAATCCGGATGAGTATCGCGTGAACGGGAAGTGGAAAAAGGCAGACGTCTATGACGAAGTGATAAAAGTAAAAGGTGCGTCCGACGAACACATGCGGCTGGTGGTTACGCGGCACGGCCCGGTTATGCAGAACACAGGCGACAAATCATACGCGATGAGATGGACGGCATTGGAGCCCGGCGGGCTGGCGAACAGCTACAACGTGATGGGAAAAGCGAGAAATTGGAAGCAATTTCGCGAAGTGTTGCGGCAGGTGTGGGGCCCTGCGCAGAACGTGGTGTATGCCGATGTGGATGGAAATATTGGATATGTGATGGCCGCGCGGGTGCCAATCCGCAAAAAAGGGCACGGGGAAGTTCCGGTGCCCGGAGATACGGACGAATATGAGTGGACCGGTTACATTCCGTTTGAGCAGTTGCCACAAAGCTTTAATCCCGAGAGCGGATTAATTGTCACTGCAAACGCACGCGTGACCGGGCCGGACTACAAACCGTATCTGACGGACCGATGGGAAGAGCCGTACCGGACGGCGAGAATTTACGACCTGCTGCACGACAAGCATGATTTGCGGCCCGAGGACATGCTGAGGGTGCAGACGGATACGTACAGTTATCCGCACGTGTTCATTGGTGAGCAGTTGGTCGCAGCGGCAAGGATCGCTCCGCCGAAAGATCCGCGCGCGCAGAAATTGATTCAACAGGCAAAGGATTGGAACGGGATCGCGGATGTGAATTCTTCCGTGCTGACGTTTTTGGATACGGCGATGTACGGTTCGCTGGATCTGATTCTGGAGCCGCACCTGGGCAAGGACACGGAACTTTATTCGTGGAGGAAGCTGGCGTTTCTGCAGAAAGTGCTGACGGAGCGTCCGCCGCGGTGGCTGCCCGCGGAATTCAAGAATTATGACGAGCTGCTCAGTGCCGCCGCGGACCGCGCGGTGAAGAGGTTGGAGGAAGAGACGCACAGCAGCGACCCGGAGGATTGGGCTTGGAAGCGATTCAACTATCTGGACATGCTGCACCCGATCGGGCGTGAGGGGATTCTGAAGAAGTTACTGAGCAAATCGGGGCAGGCGCAATCGGGGACGCTCTTCAGTCCGAGGGCAGCGTCGCAGCATCATGGGCCTTCGGAGCGCTTTGTGGCCAATTTGGGGGATTGGGACAATTCCATTCTGCTGATTCCAGCGGGCCAATCCGGGCAACCGGGCAGCGAACATTATTCAGATCAGTTTTCGTACTGGTTCGAAGGCAAGCCGATTTATGAACCCTTCAGCGACGCGGCGGAGGCCAAGGTGAAGAAGCACTTGCTGACGCTGAAGCCTGCGAACTGAGACTGGTTTCCTAATTTCATGCCAGAACTTCCGGAAGTTGAAGCGGTTGCGCGAGCGTTGCGCCCGCTGGTGAAGGGGCAGCGAATTCGCTGCCTGCACATATTTCATGCGATTGCGCTGAAGCCACAGCTTCCTGCAGATGTAGCGAGAATTGTGGAGGCCCGACGCGTCCGAGAAGTGTTTCGCCGGGGAAAGTATCTATTTCTGGCGCTGGACCGTGGGCTGGTGGAGATGCATTTTCGTTTTGACGGGCAACTGGTCTGGTTTTCGAGCGCGAAGGAGTTGCTGGAGAGGGCAAATGCAGACGAAGATGGAATACATGTGGATGTCGCGTTGGAATTCGGGAAAGGCGCGCTGGGATTTGCGGACCGACGGCATTTCGGGCGAGTCCATGCTTGGGAATCGGAGGCAACGTGTCGCCCGCTTCGAAAACTGGGAATGGACGCATTTGCGAGCGGGTTCACGGCGAAGGAGCTTCACCAACGATTGTCGCGGTCGAAGCGGCCACTGAAGGAATTTTTGCTGGATCAAACGCGTATCGCGGGGATCGGCAATATCTATTCGAGCGAAGCTCTCTGGTATGCGCGATTGGACCCGTGGCGGCGGGCGGACTCGCTGGACAAGACGAAATCGGCGAAACTTCATAAAGCGATTGTGTACGTTCTCCGGCGTGCACTAGAATGTTGTGAAGATCCGGCGCCGGACTTTCGCGACCCGAGGTGGTGGTTTCGAGGATTGGAAAAGATTTTGCGGGCCTATCAGCGCGAGGATTTGCCGTGCCGGCGTTGTGGACGGCCGATTGTACGGGCTGAGCAGGGCGGGCGATCAACGTATTACTGCAAGAATTGCCAGAAGTAGGCTAGCGGCCGGTAATTTGAACTTAGTTTAATTCGGGCACGATTGGCGGATGGCGTGAACCAACCTGCAGCAAAGAAACCTGAACCGCAGAAAAAGCCGGATTTTGAACGCTCACTGGCGCGGCTGGAGGACGTGGTGCGCCGACTGGAAAGCCCGCAACTTTCGCTGGATGAGGCAATGAAACTGTTTGAGGAAGGCGTTGGACTATCGAGAGAATGCCAGAAGCAGCTCGAAGAGGCCGAAGGGCGCGTGGAAATTCTGCTGAAAAAGGCCGATGGCAAAATGGCCGCCGAGCCGTTTGAGGCCGAAGGCGAGAACGAATCGTGAACGATTCCCTATTGCTCAAACGGGACTTTCCGCCAATCCGATGAAGCTTCCTCCCTTTTTTGAAGAAGACCGAGTGGCAGTTGACGCGCAACTGGAGAAGCTGTTGCCAGCGGAATCGGTGCAACCGCCATCCATTCATACGGCCATGCGGTATTCCGTGTTTGCTGGCGGCAAACGCATCCGGCCGATTCTATGTCTGGAAGCGGCGCGCATTTTCGACGCGGAAGTGTCGCCGGCGCTGTATCCGGGATGCGCGATTGAATTCATCCACACCTATTCGTTGATTCACGACGATCTGCCGGCGTTGGACAACGACGATTTGCGCCGGGGAAAGCCGACCAGCCACAAGAAATTTGGCGAAGCCACTGCGATTCTGGCGGGCGACGCACTGTTGACGCTGGCGTTTGAGACGATTGCGGCGGCGCCGGTTATAGCGGAACGACGCGTGGCGATGGTGACGGAGATTGCGACGGCGGCGGGAACAGTGAGGGGAATGGTTGGCGGGCAGGTGGCGGATCTGGAAGCGGAAGGCCGGCCGGTCAGCCCGGAAATGCTCGAGTACATTCACAGGTCAAAGACGGCGGCGCTGATTCGCGCTTCGATTACCTCTGGGGCGCTTTGTGCTGGGGCACCGGCGGACGACGTCGCCCGGCTGCGTCGATTCGGAGAGACAATTGGCTGGGCGTTTCAGGTTACGGATGACATTCTTGATGTCGAGGAATCTTCGGCGGCACTGGGCAAGACGGCGGGCAAGGATATCGCGCAACAGAAGGCGACTTACCCGGCGGTGTATGGGCTGGAACGCTCCCACCAGATTGCGAAAGAGCTGGCCGACAACGGCATTTCTGAATTGGACGCGTACGGCGAGCGCGCCAGCCGGCTGCGAACTATCGCGGAATTCCTGGTTCTTCGCCGCACCTAGCCACACATTCGATGAACGCCAAAATTGAGCGCAAGCGACTGGACGTGCTTCTTGTGGAGCGGGGGCTGGCCGCGTCAACGCACAAAGCTCAAGCGATGATCCTTGCAGGCGAAGTGGAAGTGGAACAGCAACGCGCGGACAAAGCCGGCGTAATCCTGCCGGACACAGCACACATCGAAGTGCACAGCCGACAGCAGAAATTCGCGAGCCGCGGGGGCATTAAGCTGGAGGGGGCGCTGGAGGATTTTCATATCAGCGCTGCGGGGAAAACGTGCTTGGATATTGGTGCCTCCACGGGTGGGTTCACGGATTGCCTGCTGCAGAATGGTGCGGAGCGCGTTTATGCGGTGGATGTGAATACCGACCAACTGGCGTGGAAACTTCGTGGCGATCCGCGAGTGGTGCGCATCGAAAAGAATGCGCGTGAACTGGCGACGCGGGATTCGCCCGAGTTTGTTGACTTAGTTGTTGCCGACGTATCCTTCATTTCGGTCACGAAAATAGTGGCCGGGGCGGCCGCATGTGCAAAGACGGGGGCGGACATTCTGATCCTGGTCAAGCCGCAGTTTGAACTGGAGCGCGAGGACGTGGGCAAGGGAGGAATCGTGCGTGAAAGGGCGCTCCACGAAAAGGCGGTTGCTAGCGTGCGCAACGCGATGGAGGCGCTTGGATTGAGCGTGCTTGGAGTTGCACCGAGCCACCTGCCGGGGGCCGAGGGAAACCAGGAGTATTTCCTTCACGCCCGAAAAGCGGCTGGGGTAGAATCGCGGTAATCCATGCGGCCTGAACCCACCTTCAAAAGAATCGGCGTCATCTCCCGGCCAAGACGCTCGAACATTGCGGAAGTGGTTCCGCCGCTGTTGAAGTGGCTGGAAGAGCGTGGCGTGCCCACTGTCTACGACAACGAGACGGCAACGGTCCTGAAGAAGGAGAACGGTGGGAAAACGCGGCACCAGGTGGCGCAGGAGTCGGATCTGTTGCTGGTTCTGGGCGGCGATGGAACGATTCTGGCGGCTGCACGCGAGGCAGCGTACCACGGGATTCCGATTCTTCCGATCAACATGGGCAGCCTTGGGTTTCTGACGAGCTTCACTGTGGAAGAACTTTATCCGGCGCTCGAAAGTACGCTCGCTGGAAAAGCTACGATCGAAGAGCGCGTTTTGTTGCTTGCGGAGCGAACGCACAATGGTGAGCTTCTAACACAGCAACGTGTTCTGAATGATGCCGTGGTTCACAAGGGAACGCTGGCTCGCATGATTGAAGTGGAGCTGCACATCAATGGGGCGTTTGTGTGCAGATACCGCGCCGATGGACTGATTGTTGCATCGCCAACCGGTTCGACGGCCTACTCACTTTCGGCCGGGGGCCCGATCGTACAACCCGGAGTGGAATCGATTTTGATCACGCCAATTTGCCCGCACACGCTGAGCGACCGGCCGGTGGTGGTGCAGGACACTTCGTTGATCGAATTGAATTTGTCGCAAAGTTCGGATTCCGTCTTTCTGACACTGGATGGGCAGACGGGCGTGCCGATGCAGATCGGCGACCACGTGCGAATCACACGCGCGGCCGAGCGGCTGAAACTAATTCAGCCACCGAATAAGACCTATTTTGAGATTTTGCGGAACAAACTGAAGTGGGGCGAAGCTTAGCCTTCAGGCGAGAACGTCGGTACGCAGCAAATCCTTGCGCGTTTCGCGGCGGCGGATGAGTTTTGCAGTGTCCCGATCAACCAGGACTTCCGCGGCACGGCCGCGGCCGTTGTAGTTGGAAGACTGGGCAAAACCGTAGGCGCCGGTTACCCAAACCGCAAGCAGATCCCTTGGAGAAACATTTCCGAGCGGCCAATCGAACAAGAAAGTGTCTCCTGTCTCGCAGACGGGCCCCACAACGTCCGCGCGCTTCGTCCCGTTCGCCCAGGAGGCACGGTTTTGCACCACGCGCGTGACAGGATGTGGCGCGTCGTAGAGCACGGGGCGCATCAGATCGTTCATGGCCGCGTCCAGGATGACGAAGGACTTTCGTGAGTTCTGTTTGGTGTAGATGACTCGGGAGAGAAGAACGGAGGATTCGGCGATGATGGAGCGCCCGGGTTCGAGAAGAACTTGAACGCCGAGCGGGCGGGCGACGTCGGCAATCATTTTGGCGTAGGCTTTACGGGACGCGGGGCGTTCGTTGGTATAGCGCACGCCCAGGCCGCCCCCGACATCCAGAATTTTTAGAGTGATGCCCTGTTTGCGCAGCTCGAGCAAGTATCCGGCAAGGCGTTGCAGAGCGCGGCGAAACGGTGCGAGTTCGACAATCTGCGAGCCGATGTGGGCGCTGATTCCCTGCCAGCGGATCGCCTTTGTGTTCTGGCGGGCAAGATAAAGTTTGCAGGCTTCAGGCCAAGCCACGCCAAATTTGTGATGCTGGAGGCCAGTTGCGATGTGTGGGTGCCCGCCGGCCCTCACATCGGGATTTACGCGGATGGAGACTCCGGGAGGCGTCTCGCGGCCACGTACGCGACGCGATGATTCCTCAATCAAGATTTCAAGCTCGGCGGGAGATTCGACATTGAATTGCAGAATTCCAGGATCACTGGCGCGAGTGCCACGATAGCGCAGTGCCTCGCGAATTTCTTCGCGGGTCTTTCCGACGCCTGAAAAAACGACGCGCTTGCCCGGGACGCCGATATGGCCGAGGTGTTCGAGCTCTCCGCCGGAGACGATGTCGAAGCCGCTGCCAATCCTAGCGAGAAGCTTGAGAAGCGATAGATTTCCGTTGGCCTTGACCGCAAAGCAGAGGAGATGAGGAATCCGGTCAAGGCCGCGGTCAATTTCGCGAAAAGCATCGGTAATGGCACGCCGGCTGTAGGCATAGGTTGGCGTGTCGAAGCGCCGGGCAATTTCAGACAACGGCACTCCTTCGCAAAAGACTTCGCGCACGGATCCGCCCGTCTTTTTCCAGGAGAATTGTGGAGTGTGGGTTGCTGGGTCGACGTACGGCAACCCACGCCGAGCCTTGCCGGGGGCGCTCATTTTACCTTCATCACCACCAGCGTGCGGTCGTCGGACAGTGGCGCGCTTTGGGAGAACCAGTCCACTTCGTTGAGGACGCGGTCGGCCATTTCTGCTGCGGAAATTTCATGGTGCTGCTCGATGAGCTTGCGCAGGCGTTCCGTGCCGAACAGTTGCCCTTCGCTATTGTAGGTTTCCGCGATGCCGTCGGAATGGAATACGAGGATGTCGCCAGCTTCGAGTGTTACGCCCCACTCGTCGTACGTTACATCCTCAAAAATGCCGAGAGGAAACCCGGTGAGTTCGATGCGATCGCAGCGGCCATCCTTGTAGAGAAGAGGCTGTGACTGGCCAGCATTGGCGACGCGAAGTTTCTGGCGGCCCTTTTGCCAGGTGGCAAAACAGGCAGTCATGAAGCGACCCTCGATGCGGCGTTCGCCGACCAGCTGGTTCATCTGGCGCAACATCTCGGCCGGCTGAAGTTTCTGCGGTGCCAGGCTGCGCATAATGCCGATGGAAACGGCGCCGTAGAGGGCGGCAGCGGTCCCCTTTCCGCTGACGTCGCCGAGCGCGATGCCGAGTTGCTGCGGACCGTAACGCAGGAACTCATAAAGGTCGCCACAAACTTCGCGCGCGGAGAGATAACGAGCCGCAACGTCGAGGCCGTAGTCGTCGGCGGGGACGGGGCGAAGGAGCGCGCCTTGAATGCGCTTCGCGGCCTGGAGATCGCGTTCCATGCGAGCTTCATCACGGGCAACCTGTTCGTAAAGGCGGGCGTTTTCCAGGGAAACCGCAAGATTTGCCGCGAGAATGGTGAGTGTTTGCACATGTTCTTCGGTGAAGTAATGAAGCTGCGGGCTTTCGAGATCGAGAACACCGATCACCTTGCCCTTGAAGATCATCGGGATGGCGAGTTCCGAACGCGTTTCGGGATTCACCATGAGGTAGCGCGGATCGGTGGTGACATCGGGGACGAGGACCGGTTCACGCAATGTGGCGGCGGCGCCAACGATACCTTCGGTGGCAGCGACGCGGAGTTTTCCTTGAACGCGCTGGCCGTGTTTGACGTCCAAGCGATGACGAAAGACTTTCTGCTCTTCGTCATAGAGCATGATGCTGACGATCTGGTAGTCGATGACGCGCTTGACGAGTTCGGCGGCACGGCGCAGAAGTTCCTCAACATCGAGGATGGAGCTGATTTCCCGGCTAACTTCATTGAGAACCAGGAGCGTTTCCGCTTGGGTTCGGACCTTTTGAAAGAGGCGCGCATTTTCAATTGCCACGACAAGGCGGCTGGCGAGCAGAGTGACGATTCGTTGCTGGTCTTTGGTGAAGTAATTCGGGTGGCGGCTCTGGATGTCCAGGACGCCGACGGCTTTTCCGCGGAACAGGAGCGGAACGGCGAGTTCGGACTTCACGCTTTCGATGGCATTGATGTAGCGCGGATCCTGGGAAACGTCGCTGACGCGGACGGGCTGGCCGGTAGAGATGGCAGTGCCGGTGATTCCCTGCCCCACGGGGACACGCAGATTTTCGGCGAGGCCCGGTGGATAGCCGATAGCGAAGCGATGGGTAAGATAGGAGCCTGTTTCATCCAGCAGCAGAACGCCGAAAAATTCGTAGTCGATATGCCGCTTGATTAAGATCGCGGTGTGGGAAAGGACCTCATCGAGGTCTAAGGAGGCGTTGACCTCTTCTCCGATTTCGGAAAGGGTCGCGAGTACTTCTGCCGATACGTCGGACTGCTCCGTGGTTGCTTGTGTTTGTGGATTCGAGCCTGTGGCGTTCATGAATACGTTTATTATAGCAGGGGAATTCGGCTCCGAAGAATAAGCGAAAATCGCAGCTTACGCCTCAATTTTCGTTTTGCCGCGAGGGCCCAAGCGGACGACGCAGACGTCGGGTAGATTGCGGTAACGCTCATCATAATCGAGGCCATAGCCAACCACGAATTCGTTGGGGATGACGAAACCGGTGTAGTCGGCTTTGACATCGGCGATGCGGCGCTCTACCTTGTCGAGCAGAACGGCGACGCGAAGGTGCTTGGGTTTTCGCTCTTCGAAGAGCCGTAACAAATATTTCAGGGTCAAACCTGTGTCCAGGATGTCCTCGACAACAAGGACGGAGCGCCCTTCGATGCTGACGTCGAGGTCCTTGTTCATCTTCACTTCGCCCGTTGAATCCATGCCTTTGCCGTAACTGGAAACGGAGATGAAGTCGAAGGAGACTTCGCCGCCGAGTTCGCGGGCGAGGTCGGCAAGGAATAGTACGGAGCCTTTCAAAACGCCGACGAGGTGGACGGGCTCGTTCGGAAAATCGCGGCGAATTTCCTGAGCCATCTGCCGCACGCGCTCACGGATGCGCTGGTGAGAGATGAGCACGCGCAGGCTTTCTTCGGCGCGATGGCCGGGTTTTACTCTCGGGGTCCGCTTGGTCGCCTTGGTGGGCAAGGATGCAATCTCCTTCTGGTGGCAGTGAGCACATCTTATTGTATCTTTAGCAGGAAGTTTTCCATCCTATTTGCTGTACTTTCGCATGTCAATTCACTCGAGTGATGTCTCTGGAAGCTAACGCTCAAGCCTACCCGATGTCCCAGTTGGAGACGGGCTTGCGGCTCTTTAGCGCATGTTTCTTAGGAGGTGTTGATGAACCAGAACGAGACTTCTCTACCGGAGCCATGGTTGCGCGGGACGCTGACGGAGGTGCCCGCCGTTGCGCGAGCAGTTTTGCACGCGCTGCAACTGGCATGGGAGGACGCGAATAAGTGGTGTAGCGACTTAAGGGACTCGCAAATTCATGCGCGGCCGGCAGGATTGCCTGCGGTGGCGTTTCAGTTGCGGCACATCGCCGGGAGTCTTGACCGGTTGCTGACGTATGCGGAAGGTTGTGCTCTGTCGGAAGAGCAGTTGCGGGAACTGAAGGCCGAGGCAAGTCCTAAGGGCAGCACGAAGGAAGTGTTAGCCGAACTAGAGGCGGCAATCTCCCGCGGGAGTTTGCGCGTCCGGGCCCTGGCTTCGGGAGATCATGCGCTTCCCCGCACTGTGGGAGCGAAGCGCCTGCCCACAACGCTGGGCGGACTGCTGGTTCACATCGCCGACCACACACAGCGTCACGTTGGACAAGCGATTACGACGGCGAAACTGGTTTCGGCTTCGAAACTTTTGTAGATATACTTTTGCTGCGCCTATGCCCCAACTGATTACGTCAACGCTTCTGGTTCTCACCGCGCTGTTTCCAATCGTAAACCCACTCGGAAGTGCACCATTGTTTCTGTCGCTGACACGCTATTACACCGCGGATCAGCGGAAGATGTTATCGCGGCGGATTGCATTGAACAGCATTGCGTTGATCGTCGCTTCCTATTTTGTGGGATCACATATCCTCGCATTTTTCGGGATTTCCATACCTGTGGTGCAGGTCGGCGGCGGCCTGGTGCTGGCTTCGACGGGTTGGGCACTGCTGAAACAAAAGGACGAGGACGACACGAAGGCGGGCGTACACCGAAACGTGGACACGAACGACCTATTTCAAAAAGCGTTTTACCCGCTGACGCTGCCGCTGACTGTGGGGCCAGGATCGATTTCGGTGGCAATTACGCTGGGCGCCAACGAGCCGCACCATGAGCACTCAATTCTTTTTTCGATGCTCGGGGCCGTAATCGGCGCGGTGCTTATCGCAGGCAGCATATACCTTTGTTATGCGTTCGCGGACCGGTTGGCGCAAGTGTTGGGAGCCACTTCGATGAGTGTGATCATGCGGCTGTCTTCCTTCTTGCTGGTGTGCATCGGGACGCAAATTATCTGGAATGGGCTCTCGGCAATGCTGAAAACGCTGCCGGTTACCGGCCATCCGGGATAGAGCCGCTTCCAACCTCATCTTTTCGTTTCTGCCGCAGGTCTTTCCAATTGGGCAATTCACGTTTTCCAAGAAGCGCTTCCGCGGCCCACGCGCCGAGGTAGACAGATTGGGCGACTCCGTGCCCTGAATACCCGCCCAGAACAATGACATTCGCACTTTGTGGATGGCGCTCAAAGATCGGCACCCATCCTTCGGAAATGGCGATGGGGCCGCCCCAGCGATGAGTGAAGCTTACGTCGCGAAGTTTCGGATGCAGATGGCGAATGCGGTGTTCGAGACGAGCGAAAGCTTCCGATGCCGGACCTTTTTCAACATTAAGCGAATACATTTCTCGCCAATCGGCAAAGTGGACCAGACCGCTTCCGAAGATGACTTGCTTGCCGAGGAGACGGCCCCAAAGATAAGGAAGATCTACAGTGTAGAAGGGTTTTCCATTGGCGAGTCCGATTTCCTGCAACTTGGCATCAGGGAGTGATTCCGTTGCGACGGCAATGGTGAAACAAGACTCCACGCGCTGGGTCCAACCGGTTAGTTCGAGTGAATAGGCGTTCGTCGCAAACAAGACTTCCCTGGCTCGAAGAATGTCGGTGGAAGTATGCAGTCGAATCGGATCAAGAAATTCGCAGCGTTCGACGTTGGCGTCCTCGAAGAGAAGAACGCCGGAGCGTTCGGCGGCCGCGGCCAGTCCGGTGACGATCTTTCCAGGATCGATTGTGCCGCCGGCGACCTCGCTGACAGCGCGGAGTTCGCCGGAGTCGTTCCAGCAAATCGGAGAATCTTTGAGCGGACTTGTGCGTCCGAGTTCGTACACTCCGGGGAGCCGCAGGTCGCCCTCGACACCTAATTCAGCGAGAATTTTCTTGTACTGAGATAAGACCTCACCGAGTTCCGGGAGATTTCCGGCGGCGGATTCGGCGAGGGCCAAACCGCCGGTGTGGCCGCTGGCGCCGGAGCCGAAGGTTTCGGCTTCCAGAAGAGTTACGGATTTTTGGGGGGACAAACGCTTGAGCCAGGCGGCGGCTGCGAGGCCGGTGAAACCGCCGCCTACTACGGTGAAATCAACGGTGTCTGGCAGAGGTTGGGGCTTAGCTCGAAAGTTTATGGTCCAGGGACGGTTGCCCCAGTTCTTCGGCTTCCTTGTTGACTTCGGCTCGGGGCGTTCCGGGGACACTTTACACCTTTCGGAGGATGCGGCGTTTCGTGTGGTAGTTGATCGACGCCAAGGATCATTTGATGCTACCGGGGAAAGATTGGTGAGGGGAGCAAAAGATCGCCTCGGAAGATCCATTGAGCCGGGAAGCTGCGCAGATAAATTTGGTGAGTGGGTGAAATCTCAAAAGCGGTAGCTTCACCACCGCACTCAAAAAGAGAGCTTCGCCGCATTGGGCGACGAAGCTCTTTGCGTTTTGAACTTCGTTCGGGCTAGAACAGGGCGGTTGGGCGGCGAGTCCAGTTCTTACCTTTGGCTTTGGAGATCTCCTCGACGTCTTTCACATAGGCGCCGGCTTGCGTGAGGACATGGTGGAGATCGTTGCCAATGCTGATGAAGGGGAAACCCTTGTCGAGGAATTCGCCGACGCGGGCAGTGCCAAAGAGGAAGAGGCCCAGAATCACGTTGTTCTTTCGCGCGGCGGCGACCAGCTTTTCGGTGGCGGCGCCGATTTCCGGCGACGTGTACATGTGGGGGAACTCGTACTTTTCATAGAGGCCCATGGACATACAAAGATCGTTCTGGCCGAGGAAGAGGAGATCCACGCCAGGAACAGCGGCAATCTCATCAATGTTCTTGATGCAATCGGCGGTTTCCACTTGCAGGGCGACGATCACATTGCTGTTCGCTCCACCTGCATAGCCGAGGAGACCTTCCTTGTTCATGCTGCGTTGTGGAAAATAAACGGAGCGGGTACCCGTGGTGGGATAGCGCGCGCAACTCACCGCCTGGCGCGCTTCGTCGGCATTGTTGATGTAGGGAACGAGGACACCGTCGGCGCCGAGGTCGAGAGATTGCTGGATGCCCGGCCGGTCGCCATAACCTCCAACACGCACTATAGATTTTGCGCCGCCGTTGGCTATGCCGGCGAGCATTGCGGAGAGTTTTTCGTAGCCCATCGGTCCGTGCTGGGAATCGACGAGCAACCAATCATAGCCGCTGTGCGCCAATTGCTCGGCCACCGTAGGGCTGTGTGAGTTCACAAAGAGGCCGAGTTTCGGTGTTCCCGCACGCAACTGCTTTTTGAATTCGGTGCCGGTCAGGGTGACTGCCGCCATGGGAAGTGCTCCTTATCAAAGTATGAGTGCAAGATGAGTCGCGTAAGTGTACTAGAGAAGCGCAGGACGGGGAAAAGCAAAAGTCGGGAGACGGTTGAACGCCCTTGTGGGGTTGGCAGGCTGAAGCCTGCCGCTACTTAAGAGCGATCGTCAGAGATACTTGATGAGGACGACTTCGTTGCGGGCTTCGTTGTAGACCAGTTCGTCGACCAACTGTTGCGTGAGCATCAGGCCCAAGCCGCCGGGGCGAAGGCCTTTTTGCTCACGAACGGTCATGTGGGCCATCGGGTCATCGGCGGGATTGCTCACGGCGGCGTGCTTGAGGTCTTCCAGCTTGAAACCGGGGCCGGGATCATCCAGGCGATACATGAGCAATTTTCTGGTGCGAATGTAGGAGATGCGCACCTTCAAATTGGGATCCAGGTGGCCGCCCCATTCAATGGCGTTATTCAGAAGTTCTCGAAAGGCATAGCCGACTTTTTCCATCACGTCGGCGGGCAAATCGGTTTCGAGGCGAGAAAGAAAACTTTGCACACGGCTGACCACCGAACGTTCGCAGGGCACGAGCAGTTCCACCCAGTGTTTATTGGCGGAGAGAACCTCGATGGGAGGAACCGCTGGATCCTCCGAAAGCGCGTTGTCCACGGTGGAAATAAGCGTTTGGGCATCGACCGGCTTGGTGAGAAATTGGTAAATCTGGCCGCGCAGCGAATTCAGGACGGTATCGGAGGTCTTATCCGAAGTCATCACAATGATTTTCGGAATGTGCTTTTCCCCATGGAGCGTGCCGATCAGGCCCAGTCCGGACATCTTGGGCATCCAGATATCGAGCAGCACGAGATCGAAGTTCTTTTTCTTGAGGATGCGGAGCGCGCTCATGCCGTCGGCGGCTGTGCTCACATCGTAGCCTTCCTTGGTCAGGATGCCGCGGATCATTTCGCGCGTTGTGGCGTCATCTTCCGCAACCAGAATGTGAGGCATGCTCGAACTCCCGTGGAAGTCACTCGGAACCGCCGTGCGCAAACGTTACCGCCGGCGTTTACCCCGATTCCGGGGAGGCCTTTGTCGCTTGACGTGATTCGACTTGGGCCTGGCGGGGGTTTGATTTGCGTATCCTCTCAGGTTTGCTTGCAGTTTCGCAATCTCTTCCTTTAGTAAAGCGAGGACTTCCGAAGCCTTGGATAATTCACTACTTCTACCAAGTTCCTGAAGCTCCTGAGAATGTTTGCAGGCAGCCTCAGCGGCGAAAATACCAACTGAACCTTTTAACGCGTGCGCGAGCGATGCGAGTCGTTCTGGATCTTTTTGGCGGATCGCCGCGGCGATTCCGACCAGTCGCCTTGGCATGTCTCGCAGAAAAGTGTGGATCATGCGCTTCAGAAGCTTTTCATCGCCACCGACGCGGGCGACAAGTTCCGCGAAGTTCGCTCCTGGCAGCGTTGAAGGCGTGGAGGGCTCCTTGGTAGCAGACGTGGCTGCGGGAGAGGCGGAAAGGATGAGATTCAAATCCTCAAGGCGAAAAGGTTTCCCCAAGACATCGTCGAATCCGGCTTGCTTCAGGCGGCGAGCGTCTTCCGACGTGGTATTGCCGGTGGAAGCGACGAGAAAGACTTGCTTCTTTTTTCCTTCCTCAGTTTTTCGAATCGCCCTGGCAACTTCATCTCCAGTCATTTCGGGCATTTCCTGATCCAGGAGGACTACATCGAAGTACGCAGAGCGGAATGCCCTGAGCGCCTGCTTGCCATCCTTTGCGATGATCACCGTGTGGCCGCTGCGCTTGAGCTGGTAGGCGGTGAGCGTTCGAATGTCTTCCTGATCATCGGCAAGGAGAATGCGCAAAGGACGGACGCTTGCCTGTATGCGCTTGGGACTGCTTGCGTTTGAAGTTTGGAGGGCGGCGGGAGAGCTTGCTGAAGTACGACCCGTTGCGCGAGGAAGGCGAAACCAAAAGCGCGAGCCTTTTTCCGGGAGCGAGACGCAACCGATGGTGCCGCCCCAGCGCTCAACCGTAATGCGGCAGAAGTAAAGACCGAGGCCGGCTTTTCCGCCACTCTGCTTCCCTTTCATGAAGAGGCCAAAGATCTGCTCCGGTCGCAGGTCCTGGGGAAGTCCGGGGCCTTCGTCGTCTACAAAAGCCCTCAGGAAATCGCCCTCGTCCTCGACGCCGATTGTGACTCGACGGCCTGCCGGCGTATAGCGGAGAGCGTTTTCGAGAAGATTCGAGAAGATTCGTTGCAAGCGAGACTCTTCGGCAGCCACCGGCCATTTGCCTTCCGGATCCACAGTGGAAGAGACGGCCAGGCGCACACCCTTCGCTTCAAACGTCGGCCCGAGAGATGTCATGGTCTTGCGGGCGCATTGGAGAAGATCGGAAGACGAGTTCCCTTCGGTGCCGGCATCGAGGCTGGCGCGCAAGTCATCGGAAAAGGTTTGAAGGATTTGGCGAATCATCGTTTCTTGCTGGTTACTGGCGTGCTTTCCAAGAGTGAGGAACTGTTTCGACCGTTCGCTGATAGACTCTTCCGATAGTAAATCCATCGCGACGTGCATCACACTGAGCGGCTGCGAGAGGTCGTGCACGATGCAGTGGAGGAGAATTTCTTTTTTCTGAATTTCCCTGGCAAGGCGTTCGTGATCCAGCGATGCGTTCCGTGCGATCTGAAGAAACTTTACTTGTTCCCTGAATTGCGCGTCGGGACTGAACAGGGCGAGGATTCGTTTGCCGTCGAGAAATAGAGCCTTTGCCTGGATTGGGATTTCACGGCCGGAGAGTGATTTTTCGATCCAGGTTTCCGACTGACACGAAGTTGAGCCAGGAGAATTCCAGTAATCCTCTGCCTCCAGCAGAAAGTTTTCCAGGAAAGGTGATTGGCGGGACAGGGGAACCGGGTCGGAACCATCTGCGGCTTCAGCCCAGATTTCGGCGAACCAGCCAGGGAGTTTTGCGACAGGCAGGAATTCGCCGTTACCGCGGTGTTCCAGGAGTGCAAATCCCATCTCCACAAGGGCTTTTTCCAATACATCAGACATGTTCATCCCAGCATTTTCCGTGTGAGCAGAGAGAAGGATTCTTCCACACCTTCTCCGGTTTTTGCGCTTGAGCGCAGAATGCCCCACCCGTGCGCGGCTAATTGCGATTCTAGCGCGGGATCAAGTTCCCAATCTCGAATCAAATCACTCTTGTTGATAACGAGGACAAATGGGATCGCGCCAACTTCCTCGCGCACTTTTTGTTCGAGGCTCACTGCCTTTTCGAGGGTGGTTTTGCGCGTTCCGTCGGCAACAAGGAGATAGCCCGAAGCGCCGCGGAGATACGTCCAGCGCATTTTCTGATAGTCGTCTTCGCCGTAGATGTCCCAAAGAACGAGGGAAATTTCCTTTTCGTCGACTTTCACGTTTTTCTTGTCGATTTTCACACCGACGGTGGTTTGGTAGACCTCCGAATAGATGCTTTCGACGAATCGGCGGACGAGGCTGGTCTTTCCGACAGCGAAGGAACCGAGCATACAGATTTTTTTCTGGAGCATGGCTGGAGATCAGGGCACCGGCGCGATCACGCGAAACGTAGCGCTGCGATTAAATTGGCGATTCTCTTCATTGTCTTCGGTGCGAAGCGGATTCGTGGTGCCGACGCCGCGGGCGCGTAGAATGCGTTCGGGGACGCCCAGTTGACCAAGCGCCCAGGAGACGCGATCGGCCCGGCGCTGGCTCAGGTCCAGGTTTACGGCTTCCGCGCCGGTGGAATCGGTGTGGCCTAACACTTCCAACGTAGTGCTTTGATGCAAACTATCGGCTGCCAGAAGGAGCGACCGGATATTTTCAGCTAGTTTGCGGAGCGAAAGACTCTCGGCTGGCGAAAGGGCCGCGCTGGCAACAGGAAACTTCACGACCCCGCCTTCAATCTGCGATTTAGCCTGGTTAAAGGCGAGACGCCCAGGATTCAATTCCGGCGAAAGTTCGACCGAATGAATTCCCGGGACCAGCAAAGCTCTGGACTGTATATCTTTCACCCAATTTGCGGACGCCGCGCCAGAGACACAGAGGACGCCGGATTTGACCGTGAAAACTGCAGTTGCGGGCGGCGACAAAATGGATCTTGCCCGCTGCTCAACAATGCCGTCGTCCAGGGCATAGTAGCCACTCCAGTGAAACTCGCCGTCGGCAGGGTTCACGTCCGATGACTTAATGAATTGCGCCGGATCGGCTGCGAGCGGGTCGCGCATGCCGCGGACGACAAAGCGGCTGTGCTCGCGTCCAAACGAAGTAATGACGAAACCCGGCTGCTCGCGCAGGGTGTTCACCAGGCGATCCCACCGATTGTATTGCGTGGAGCGCCAGCCGAGCCATCCTGCGATCAACAAAAATCCGAGGGCAGCGGTGCCATAAACGAATGCAAAACTTTTTGTTTTCACTTCTTCCTTGTAGCGGTGCTCGAGGCAACGGGAAAGCTCGCCGTTCACTTTTACAAAGGTTGCGGTGTCTCCATCGAACTCATCTAACTGAGCGGAATATTCGCGGTGAACGTCTTCGAGAACTTCGGCCATGCGGTCGCGCAAGTCCCGAGGCGCAATGCCTCGAATGACACAGGCGAGAATGGCGTAGGGACCTTCTTCAATCCAGACGTCGAGGTCGCCGACGTTCATGCGATTGATGCCCTGCCCTTGCGAAGTGTGGAAAGAGTCGCGAACGAAATCCTGGATCGCGGAAAGCATCCCGGAAACCAAGGCGGGATCCTGCATCGCGACCGCCGAGGCCACCGCGTGGCCGATGGGCAGGCCTGTTTTCCTGTGAATGAGGAAGACCTGTTCAACGCGAAAAACCAGGCTGTGTAGCAGGGCGACTTCGGTAAAGGAACGACCGGTGCGCAAAGCTTCAAGCCGCCATTTCAAGCCCTTGACCGAGAGGCTCTGATCAAGGATGTGGTTGAACGATTCGAGGAAGGAGCGAAGCGTTTCGAGAATCGAGCGCCGAATCGCAGGACCCATGACCGGGAAGAGAGCGTCCGCGAGCGTGGCGGGGTCCTTGCGCACGGATTCGCGCAGGGCTGTTTCAATGGTCGGCGCAAGCGCGACGCTAAGGGCCTCGTCTCCGCCTTGCTTGCGCCGCAACTGGATGGCCTCAGCCACCACACTGCCGACATCTTCAGTACGCGAGGCGGGATCGTCAACACGCTGGTGGAGGCGCTCCAGGGCTTCCTGTTCGGGAGCGAGAATCAATTGACGAAGTTCGAGGTACGCCTGAGCGTCAGGTTCAAGCGGCGGCTCGTCGGGTGCCGACGCTGGCCGGGTTGGTGGCGCTTCGGCCATTTTGGGTCGAAATTCGAGAGGATCCCGGGAATGTCGTGGGGCGGAACCCATGCTTGTGTAACCTGCTTATTTCTCGGGGAGCTCCAATTCATCTTTCAAGCGCATGGAGAGTTCGGTGAATAGATCCGCAAGCATGGCCCGGTCGGTCTTGTCGGCGCGCAGCGTTTCGGCTTCGTGCTCGAGTGCGGTTTCCAGTTCATCCTTGGACTTCTGGATCTGAGAGCCGAGGGATTTGGACTGTTCGAGAATCTTGGAACGCAGATCGGCCTGGGCGGAGTCGAGCTGTTCCTCAAGCTGCGAAAGCTTCTTTTCGAGCGCCTTGGAATTGTCGCGGGATTCGCGGGTAAGCTCTTTCAAGCTGTCGGCGCGCTCGGATTTTTCGGTCTTCAGGCGCTGGCTGAGGGATTCGAGTTCCTCGCGGACATAGGATTCGAGGGAATCAAAACGCTTCTTGAGGTCTTCGCGGAGAGCTTCGGAGGATTTGTTGAGGCGTTCTTCGAGGCGGGCGAAGCGCTTCTCGTATTCCCGCATGTTGGAACCAAATAAAATGTCCCGGATTTTATCGACGTTTGCGCCCTCGCGCAGCTCGCCGTTAGCGGCGTTTTTTTCCTCATGATCGGCTGACATGGTGGCACGGCCCCCCTTAGTGCGATGAATCGGCTTCCTGGCCATGCGGGGACACTACTACGGCAAGATGAAGTTGGCAATATAGGGTTTTGCGGGGCAGGCGAACAGGGGGCCGAGAATAGCTTTTTTATGCCCGAGGGTCTCTACGACGGCTAGTACTGATCCTGAGACTTGCGGCTCCAGAGTTTTTGCCCGTCTTTTGGGGAACGGGCGGCGCGATAGGTTTCGAGTTCCGCGCTGGTAATGACATACTGAGTCTCAAGCGGGTGGTTTTCGTGTGCCGCCAACTCTGCCTGCAGGCGTTCCGCGCAAATTGCCGGCGCGTCCTGATACCGCGCGCGATGGGAGACAAATGCCTCGTTGGCAATGTTTATCGTAAACTCGCGGTCTTCACCGTCGCCACGAACGTTGAAGGTATACTCCCGCGAGAGCGTGTTTGTGCGAAAGCCGACATACTGCACGAGAATACTGCCGCTCATTTGGCACCAGGCACGAAGACGCGGCCATTCAGCGTGGGGGCAGGTTTTGCCGGCTTGGGACGCTTGGCGCGCCGCCGCTTTGGAGGCGTGCCCTCGGCAAGTTCGACAACCATGAGGCTCGTCACGAAAATCTTGATTCCATGAGTGTCGAAATCAATCGTCGTGCGGTCCGATTTTGACTCGGTAATCACGCCACAACCGTACTGAAAATGCTTGATGTACTGGCCTGTCGAGAGATTCTCCAAAACTGCCTCCTGTTAGTTTAAGAAAGCAAAAGCTGGGCCCAACACAACGTCAATAAAATCCAGGGATCGGCGCAAATGGGCGCGGAAAATCGCTAAGCGAGGTTCACCCGCTCTAATAGCTACGGCGTCCGTTTCCGCCGGATCGACCACCGGAATATCCACCGCGGCCACCCGAACGATCCCCACCGCCGCCGCGCGATTCCTGGGGGCGTGCTTCGTTCACCTGCAGCTGCCTGCCATCCACATCGAGCCCGTTGAATTCGCCGATGGCTTTCGTCCCGTCGTCGCCATCGCCCAATTCGACAAAGCCGAAGCCTCGCGAGCGTCCGGTTTCCCGGTCCGTAATGACTCGAGCGGAGGACACTTGATAGCCCTTGTCAACGAACAACTGTTGCAGCGATTCATCGTTCATACCGAAAGAGAGATTGCCAACATATAGTTTTGTCATGCGCGTTTCCTTTTCCTAGTTCTTTTCGAAAGATAAACAGCCGTTACTCTCTGACGATCCCGTAAAAGGTTGGGCGACCTTCAACCAGGTGCGTCAAGAAATCTTCAAGGAGAAACTCGCAGCCCACCTTGGATATGCCGACGGCTCGCTGAAATGCTCACAAAAGCGAGACCCACAAAACGTTTCAGGACCACTACCGTGATCTCGAGAGAATTGAACTTTTTGCCACGCAGCCCGCTCAAAATCCGGGCAATGCCTTTTCGGAGGGTTCCGGCGTAGACGCGGCCGACAACCCGAGCCTTGTGCTCGCCGGCGAAACGAACGAAATTCCAGTTTGCCTGGCTGATCTTTCGATTCAGTGTGTAGCCGTCGAAGTTCTTGACCATCCGCCAACCGGGCAAGAATGCTTCGCTCTCCAGGTCGAAATCCGGCGGCAAGAGCGCGCCATCACGGATGAGGATCATGCCGGACTCATTCATTTCGGTCATCACAGTGGTCCGAGTTGAAGGCAAGTTTCATGGAGGCAGGCAAATTAAAACGCCGCCCTGGCGCGAACGGTTCTGCCATTCACCATTGCCGCAAGAACCGTCAGGAGCGCGGCACATCCGATGGCCATGAAGGTGGAAACAAACACTCCACCGTAGCCGGAAAAACCGATTGTGCGCGCAAGGAAACCGCCCACGACTGCGCCGGCTACGCCCATGGTCAGATCCATCCACACACCGTAGCCCTTCCCTTCGAGGCTTTTGCCCGCAAGCCATCCGGCTGCGAGCCCAACGAAAATCCAAATTGCAATCTGCATGTATTCTCCTCTGCCGAGAACCTGCGAAGAGAAAATCGGGAAAGGCTCGGCGCCTGCCCTCTCCAGAAAAGTCAGCGGGCTTCAGCCAGTGATGGCCTTGTCCGGTGAAAAACTCGCGGGCTCAGGAAGCGACCGCGGCAGCCATCTTGTGGAAAGTGGAGTTGGCAACCATGTACGTATGAACGCGCAGCGCGCCCTCGATCACACCGGAGAGCATGCCGCTAACCTTCGCAAATTCGCTTTTTTCGTAATTTTCGGCGTCGGTGCTGCTTTCCCAGAAGCTGTAGGCGTAGACTTCCTTGCCGCTTTGCGCGAGCAAGGTCATCTCGTCCAGGAAGCCCTTCTGCCTTCGAAGCAGGGGAATGATCTCGTCTTCCATTTTGCGGATAAATTCGGAGGCAGCTTCGGACTTCAAGCGCATGGACACTTTGCGGACAAACATAGGAAGCTCCTTCGGTTCATAAGCAAGGGAGTATTTCAGGAACCCCGCTGGGTTTTCCAAACCTGAAGGCAGCCTTGGGATTACTTATCCAGCTTGGTCTACTTCACCGTTCTTGTCAAGTGCTTTTGGTTGACTTACACTTTGCTTTACTATTTTGGTTAATCGGGAGGAAGTCGTCCGTGGATGTCAGCTTCATCATCCGGCAAAGACTCAAAGAACTGCAACTGGAGCAACGCGACCTGGCGGCTGCGGCACAGGTTACGGAGTCCTATGTCTCCCAACTTCTTTCACGGAAAAAGGCGCCTCCCGCGGTCGAGCGGACAGACCTCTACGAAAGAATGGACGCCTTCCTGGAGTTTCCAAGAGGGCACCTCTCTTCGATGGTACAGGCGCAGAGGCATGAGGAATTGAAGCGGAAGCTGGCCGAGCCCCCCGAGCCGCTGTTCCGGGAAGTGCGTGCCATGATCATCCGGAAATGCAAGCCTGAGAGGCGCGTCCTGGTTCGCGAGATCTTTGAGAAGCAGGCATTCGGTGAATTGGAGCGATTGGTGAGCCAGACGCTGCTGCAGGTGGCCAAGGGAGTGGCGCGGGACGAATTGAAAAACGAGAAATGGCTGCGCACCGCGGGAAAGCTGAGGCACCAGTCCTATGAAGAGACCCGGGCGATGATTCTGGAGTTTCTGGACACAGATGTCTTTAACATTTCCATCGAGCACTGCTCCGCTTTCCTGGATCCCATGATCGAATCCTGGGACATCGATCAAAAAACTTTTGCGCTGGAGATGCTCTTGCGCAAGCGCATGGCCTCCGCGCGGACCGTGCATTTCCAATTTGTAGAAACGGGCGCCTTGTCGAGAGTCGAGGAGGAGCCTGGGTTCAGGGAGTTTCTTCGCAGCCCGGCGATGAGCGGCGACGCCAGCAGTGAAGAGATCGCCTTTCTAAAAACCTTGAAATTTCACCGGCTGAGTCCCAGCGCGCTTTATTATTATCGAGAACTTCAGAGCCTGCGGGATCCATTGCACTTCCCTGCTCGTCTCGAGGGCGGCAGGTTTCCACAGCGGGGTACAAGAAGAATCGTCAATGAAAAGCAGAGGACATCGAGGAAAAGAGCGATGCAGACGTAGAATCATGGCGTGAACCGCCGCCGGCAGTTCCAGCGAGTTCACCGTGGCGCCAGCAAGCACAACCTGCGGACAGGCAGGTAGTGTATGATGGTAGGCATCTGATTCTAGAGCTGCAAATGCCGCAGCACCCAAGAGCATCGGGACACCGGAGTCCCGTCCACCGAACGCAGCGTAGGTAGCCACAGCTGCAATCCGCAGAAAGATTCAAAGTGAGCCAATCCTCGTCCAGGTGTGCCCGCCCGGTGAAAGTGCGCGGAGAAAAGGCCCGGGCAAAACTGGCAGCCGATGAGGGGAGAAACCATTGTCACGGGAAATTCAGGAACAACAAGATCAAGTCCGGCTGCTCATCAAACTGGGCAAGGAACAAGGCTACCTGCTCTACGATCAGGTGAACGACGCATTCGCCGCGGAAGAACACACCACCGAAGAGATTGACAGCGCCTTTACCGCCTTCGAGAGCGAAGGCATTGCGCTTTATGAAGACGCTTCCGACGCCAAGCTGGCTCACGCCACGCCTGATGTCGCTGACCAGCCGGACGCTCGACCACACCACGAGGCTGCTGTAAGCGAGGATGCGGAACTCGACCAGACTGCATCGCCGGCTGAAAAAACCAGTGACCCTGTACGTGTCTACCTGCGAGAGATGGGCCTTGTTCCTCTGCTGACGCGCGAGCAGGAAGTGATCATTGCCAAACGACTTGAGCGTGGAAGCCTCCGGGTGCTGAAGACCGTTTCTCGATCTCCCATCGTGCTGAAGGCGTTGATCGCTGTTGGGGAAGACTTGCGCTCAGGGAACCGCTCCATCAAAGAGATTGTCCAGATCGACGAGGAAGATCTGACCGAGGAGAAGATCGAGGAGAAAACCCGGCAGACGCTGCGGACCATCGACAAGATTGCGAAGTTGCATGAACTGGGGTTGAAGCAGCGCGCCAAACTGGAAGGTACTGGCAGCTCGGAGAAGCTCGCCTTTCGCCGGGCCAAGTGGCGGCTGTCGCGAACGCGAGTAGAGATGTCGCTGCTTGCCCGTTCCATCGAATTCAAGGAACGCGAACGCAAGCGGTTGATTGAGCTGCTGCGTCACACGGTGGAGCGATTGGAGTTCCTGGAACGGGAGGCGGCCCGCTTGGAGCGGCGTGTGAAAGCGGCGCACGGCGAGGTCTCACTGGAAGCGCGCAAGGAATTGCGCACCTGCCGCGCCAGGGTAAGAGAGATTGAGGAGTCCAGCGAAGTGGGAGCAAGCACGCTGAAGCGCGCGCTTATACTGATTCACCGGGGCGAGACGGAAGCGCAACAGGCCAAAAGCGAATTAACCGCCGCGAACCTGCGGCTGGTGGTTTCCATCGCCAAGAAATACACGAATCGCGGGCTGCAGTTTCTGGACCTGATCCAGGAGGGCAACATCGGCTTGATGCGCGGCACCGACAAGTTTGACTGGCGGCGGGGCTACAAGTTTTCCACCTATGCCACCTGGTGGATCCGGCAGGCGATAACGCGGGCCATTGCAGACCAGGCCCGCACGATCCGCGTGCCCGTGCACATGATCGAGATGATTAACAAGCAAGTGCGCACCAGCCAGCAACTGGTGCAGGAATTGGGACGCGAGCCGACTTCCGAGGAAATCGCCAGGCGCATGGATATCCCTGTGGACGCGGTGCGCAAGACGAAGAAAATTGCGCAGTTGCCGATGTCGTTTGAAACGCCGCTGGGAGATGAGGGCGAGTCGCACCTGGGCGATTTCATCGAGGACAAGGGCGTATTGTCGCCCTCCGATGCAGCGATTGACCTGAATTTGAAAGACCAGATTGCGTCGATCCTCAGGACACTGACGCCGCGCGAGGAACGCATCATCCGGATGCGGTTTGGCCTGGATGACGGCAGCCAGCACACGCTGGAGGAAGTCGGCGAAGTTTTTGCGGTCACGCGCGAGCGAATCCGGCAGATTGAGGCCAAGGCGCTGCGCAAGTTGCGGCATCCGTCGCGTTCCGGCAGGTTTCAGATATTTATTCGGGGCTCATATTGAAGGGGAACTGAAGTACATGCGGTCGCCGGCAGAAAGAATTGCCGGCGAGCGCAAATCTTTTAAGGAGAAGAAGTGATGAAGAGTCTATTTGTAGGGAATTTGAGTTTTCAAACCACGGAGAGCGAGTTGAACGATCTGTTCAAGCCATTCGGGCAGGTGGGCCGCGTCAACCTGGTGAAGGATCGCGAGACCGGCCGCGCGCGGGGCTTTGCGTTCGTGGAGATGCCGAACGATGATGAAGCCGCAAAGGCCGTTGCGGGTCTGGATGGCAAGCAGGTTGGCGGCAGGAACCTTAAAGTGAACGAAGCACGTCCCAAGGATGCAACGCGCGCGCCTCGATTCGAGAACGGCGGCGGAAACCGTGGCGGAAACCGCGAGCGTTTTTCCAACGAAGACTATCGAGAAGCTGCTCGGCAACCTCGCGAACCTCGCTGGTAAGTTCGCGGTAAATTCCTCGAAGTAGTGACCTGTTGTGCCAGTTTAAGGAGATTCTATGGCCATCACATTCCAAAAGCGCCAGAAGGAAATGAAGCGCCTGGAGAAGCAGCGCGAGAAAGCCGAACGCCGCGCGCAGAAAAAGATAGCGAAGCGCGCCGAAAAGGAAGCCGGCGTCGAACAGACGGAAATTCCAGTGGAGCCGGAAACTCAGGATTAGTCCGATTCCGCGGGAGACTCCGGGTAGGCAAAAAAATCACTCGCCGAACCCGATTTTGCATAGGTCTTCGGAACGCTTGGTCAGCCCAACTATGCCGCGGAATCTCGGCGCAGAGCTTTCGTAACCAGGCAATGAGAGTCTTTACTTCCCTTGAGGCAGCGTGAGAGTGTTGATGCGCTTGGGAACCTCGCCGACATTCACGACATCCACTAACTTCAGAGTTCTTACGTCAATGACTGAAACCGATCGAGCCCCGGAGTTCGAAACGTAAACGCGCTGACTGTCGGGTGTGAACGTGATCCACTCGGGCACTGCTCCGATCTCGGCCCGATTCACGGGATGAAGCACCGGCAGTGGGCAATACCCTACGAGTTGCAGGTCGGGCAGCGAATATTTGAAAACGGCATTGGCAACCGTGCTGTTTACCCAGAGAGATTTTCCGTCGGGAGCAACACCAATGCCGTGGGAGGGCGTGCCCAGGCGTTCCTCGGCACTGCCAAATCCGCTCGGCTGATCCGGCAAAACGATGCGGGAAACCTCCTTTTGACTGGCAAAATCGACAACAGCGAAACCGTTCAGGCCGGAGAGTTGGACGAATATCCGGCGCGTCGAGCCGTCAGGGTTCGCTTCGAACGCCATCGGACGGACGCCCCAATCGAATTTAATCTCCCAGGCAACTCTCTCAGTACTCAGGTCGATCACCGTTGCCGCTTTGTTTTCGATGGAACCACTGACGGCGTAATTGCCATCGGGCGTGATGAAAATGTTGTGCACGCTGCCGTCAACGGAAATACTTTTCGTGCGCTCCAGCGACTTGGTGTCGATCACATCCACCGAGCCGGGATCTTGCCGGATGCCGACGAGAACCCGGCCGCCGTCTTTGGTTATGGACAGATTATTGGGGTGGCCGCTGAGAACAACCTTTTTCAGGATTTTGGCGGACTCGCGATCGACCACATCCACTACGGATTCAGATTCGTTACTAATGTAGACGCGCTTTGCGTCCGGAGAAAACACGACGCCGTGGGGGAGTTCGATGCCGCGAATCACCTGCACAACCTGATTGGTCGAAGAATCGATCACATCCACGGTGTTGCCGGCGCTGTTGGTTATATAGATTCGAGCGGCGGCAGCCGAGGGAGAAGCAACCGGGGCGGGGACGGACGCGGAGCGTACCCATTGCGCCAGGGCCATCCAATCGGGATCTTCCTGCGAGGCAAATTGCCTCCCGCCGGAATGAAATGCGTCTCCCCCCGCTTCGGGTGCGAGTGGATGAACCAAGAGCCTGCTGGATTGTGGGTTCCCGGGAACCACCAATTGTGAGGCGCTCTGGAGGTTCTGGCGGGATTGCTCTTCTGTCCAGTCGGTGAGGCCCGGCGAGAGGGGCGCTAGGTGAAACACTCTGTTGGACGCAGTATGACAGCCGTAACAACGGGCATGCCCGGGCCGCTCTTTGAGAAAGATGGGCTGCACGGTGGTTTTGAAGAACGCAAAATCAAGCTCGCCCGTGGTCTTGGAGTTCGATACTGGCGGAGCCGATGTGGGTGCGGCAGTCGAGTGGCGAACCCACTCCGCGATCGTCTGCCATTCCGGGTCGGTCTGCGTTTTCCAGAATTTGCCACCGGTGTGCACGGGGTCGCCTCCGGCTTCCGGCGCAAGCGGATGCAAAAGCAGGCGGCTCTTCAGCGGTTCGCCGGGCGCAGTCAATTGCAATACAACAGCAAAATTCTTGCGCGACTGCTCCTCGGTCCAGGATGAATTCCCTGCTGATAAAGGCTCAAGGCGAAGGCGCGTGTTTAAGATGGAGTGGCAGTCATAACACCGCACGCCGCTCTCCCTTTGTTTCAGGAAAATTGGCTCAATGCGGGTGCGATAGGCCTCAAAATCGAGAGCGGCGACTTGGTGATCATCCGCCTGCCGCGGTGGAGGCGCGGGCCTCGCGTTTCGAAGCGCTGTTCCGCAGAACATCACTACGAGATAGGCAAGCACAGCTGCGGAGAACCTGACACGAGAACCGAATGGCATTCGCCCTTCCTTGGAAATTGGATTGTGCGTCAGTGGCCGTAGACCAGCAACCGAAACGTACTAGAAACCGGTGTTGGCTGAGGATGCGGCTGCTCCGCCGTAGGCTCGGCGGCCGGTGTGAAGTCGGCCGTATCTATGAACAGCTGGTGGGTCTTGGAATCAAGGGCCATGTTGCGGGCGCCGAATTCCGTTTTGACCGTCTCGACCACGCTGAAATTGTCGGGAGAATCCTCGTGAAAGATATGCAGCGTCCCTTCCCGCGCGGCGACAAAGAGCAGGCCGGTGGATGGTTCGAAGATATTGGTGTCCACGCCCGCGCCGATCGGAAATGTTTGGACGACCTTGCCCGAGTCTACGTTCATGATGGCCAGCAACTTATTGCGGCCGCCGATGAACAACCGGTGATGTTGCGCGTCAAGATCGATGGCGGTGGCTTCTTCGGCGGGAGCGATCGGCCAATGGGACTTCACGGTGTTGGTCATGGAATCGATGGCAACGACTTCGTTTTTGTCTTCGACGTTGTCGTAGATCGTGCCACGACCATCGGGAACGGCATATTCCGGGCGCCCACCAATGGGGATGGTGGCCACAACGGCCAACGAACCGGGATCGATCACCGAAGCATCGCTGGTCTTCCCGTTCATTGCAAAGATGTGCTTCGAAGCCGGATCGTAAATGATGCAATCCGGATTGCCGCCGGTCTTGATGTGATCGGTCGGTTTTAGTGTCTTGAGATCAAACACCACAACTTCATCGGCGCCGCCGTCGCTGATGAACCCACGGCCGAGATCGTTAAGCACCACGATGCCATGCACTCGCTTCAGGTCTGGAACACTTCCGACAATCGCGCCGGTATCCGCATTTACGATTTTTACTTCTGTGTTGTGAGAGATGTATAAACGCCGGCTGGAAGAGTCGAAGGTGATGTAATCCCAATACTCCTTGCCGCCAGGTGCCGCGCCAAGTTCGTATTTCTTCAGAAGATGATAGCCGCCGTCAGGTCGGCCGGCGAGGGCAACGCCGGAGCAGAAGATGAGAGTGGTCCAGAAGACCAGATGGAGACGCGAGATGGACATAAACAAACCTCCCGAGGTGATGGTCCGACATCATCGCGCTACGCCGAGGCGTTGCGCGGGGCAGGCGTTGAAGGCCGCTGAAACGGTGGTGTTCTGCCCTTGCCAGCTGCAGTTAGAAACTGATTTTAAGTGCAAACTGAATTTGCCGCTCGGGAACGGTGGTTCTTTGCAAGAAACCTGCCAAACCGGAAGGACCGCCGCTGGGCGAAAAAATATCGGCGTTACCGTCACCCGGGCCTGGAGGAGCAAAGTTGGGATGATTCATGATGTTGAACATCTCCACGCGGAACTGGAGGTTGAAATTTTCGGAGATGCGCTGAATGCGGTTGTTCTTGAAGACAGAGAAATCGAGGCTGGTAACGCCAGGGCCGTTTATGATGTTGCGTCCCGAGTTGCCGCGGAGATTGAAACACCGGAGGTCTCCAGGGGCAAGTGCCGCACCCAGCGTTGGGGGTGCTGGACTGCAATTGGCGTCAAAAAAAGCCTGGCTCGGTGCAACGGGGACGCCGAAGCATTGCGTCTTGATGTAGTTCGTGGGGTTACCCGGGTTCGTCGCGGTACCGCAGCCCGGACCCGTGAGCCGGTTGGGATAGGCGAAATCGTCACTACTCAGGGTTCCAGCAGGGTCGCCGCCGGTGCCCCAAGTCGGAGTAAAGGGAACGCCATCGCTGGCGGTGAAGATGAGTCCGAGTTCCCAGCCGGCTGCCAGCCAATGGGCGGGGCCGGTCCAGGTTTTTGGAGAAGGTACATCCCACGTGCCGTTGATGACCACGGTGCGCCCCACGTTGAAATCCGCCAAGCCGCGGTTGAGCTTCATGTCGAAATAATCCAGGCTGGAGATGGAATTACCGAAGGCGTCGCCGGCGACCGTGGCGGAGCTGGTGTCCATCGTCTTGCCCCAGGTAAAGGTGCCCTGCATCTGGAAACCGTGGCTCATACGCTTGGCCAACTGAAATTCGAGGGCGTTGAAATAGGAGCGTCCTTCGTAAAACATCCCGCGAATGGAGCCGAAAGCCGGGTTGATGGGATTAGGTGGAGCACAGGAGGCGGGGTCGCTGCCATTGGGATTAGTTTGATTGCAAGTCGGCGAATAGACATTTCCGAGAACGTCTACCTTAGGCCAGAGATACCCCGCAGGCGTCTTGGTCGGTATAACCAGGTCGGCTTCGTCCACGCGGAAGGGTTGATGAACGCCGCGAGAGCCGACGTAGGCAACCATGGCCGCAAGACTGGGCGTGAGCTGATATTGGAGGTTGAGATTCCATTGCGTCACGTAGTTGCGATTGGGATGAGACTCGACATAGGTAGAACGCAACTTGTTCGCAGTAATCAGGGATGGATCCACTAGTGGAAAGGTAAGCGGAGTGGGAGTGGAGCCTACTTTCAAAGAAGTGTATTGAAAGTAGGGAGCCGACTGGGTAGTGAGCAGGATGAACTGATAGGGGAGTGGGAGAACATCAAACAGGCCGGCACCGCCACGGATGGCTAGCTTCCCGGTCTTGAGCGGATCCCATGCGAATCCGACACGGGGCTCGAAGTTGTGATAGGTAGGATTGTAGAAGAATGGACCCGACCCGGAACATTGTCCCGTCACGACCGTGGCGCAAACTGGCAGAGGATCCGAAAGGTTGCGTAGATTGGCAATTTTGCCGTCAGTTTCAGTAGGGACTGTAGCCATTTCGTACCGCAGGCCAAGATTTAAGGTCAGATTCGATTTCCAGCGCCAATCGTCCTGGATGTAACCGCCGATAACGGATTGGCGAAGATTGCGAGGAGTGAGGGAGCTCGCGACGCCGCCCTGAAACTTGTTTGGACTATTGGTCAAAAACGACTGCAAATCATTGAAGAACCAGATGCCGTTGGCGTCGGTGAGGGCAGTGACCTGCAAGAGCATCCGTTCGAAGGCGCCGCCGAACTTAATGGAATGCTTGCCCCGATTAAAAAAGGCATCGTCATATCCTTGAAAGGAGTTCCAGCGGTACAAGTAGGTCGGAAGGCCACCCACGCCTCCCGTCATGGAACTCAGCACGCCGTTGACGTTGACGACGGCTGCATTTCGGCCGGCGAAGGCACCAAGGGAGGTGTCCATCGCAGCCGGGTTTAGCGCGCTCACACTAGCATCGTTGTCCACGTGCTCGCGGTTGTAGCCGAAACGCACGGCGTTAACAAAGGTGGGAGTGAAATTGTGAGTTTCTTCGACGGCCAGTATTTGACGTGCCGAGGTGGTAGAAAGGCCAACGTTTCCAAAGGGATCTGGTGAAGTATAGGGAGTCTTATCGTAAAGGTAGGTGCCAAAGAGACTGTCGTTATCCGAGAACTTGTGGTCGATGCGGGTGGTAAGATAGTTTTCGTTTACAACTTGTTTGCCACTGAAAACGGTCGGGCAAGTGTCGGCGCCGGCTGCACACTCTGAAGGCAACGGAACCGGATAGAGCGCGAGGTATTTTGCAACTTCCGGATCAACCGTAACAGTGACAGGATTTCCATTCGAATCATGGATGTTGCCCAAGCGCGCCGCGGGCGACGGCACGGTATTCACATTGGCGATGCCTTTGGCTTGACGAATTCCTTCATAGTCAAAGAAGAAAAACGTGCGATTGGGGATAATGGGGCCGCCGATGGCTCCACCGAACTGGTTGCGCTTGAAGGAAGCTTTGGGGGCGTCAGCCGGTTCAAAATAATTCTTGGCGTCGAGGGCGCTGTTGCGGAGGAACTCGTAAACACTACCGTGGAATTCATTGGTGCCGGAGCGAGTGATCGCATTCACCACGCCGCCAGACGTTTTCCCATATTCCGCCGAATAATTGCTGGTCAGGACGGAGAATTCCTGAATCGCATCAACACCAAGATTGCCGCCAAGGACGCTTCCCGGGGCCCCATTTGCGTAATCATTCAGACTGATTCCGTCGAGACGATAATTGTTTTGCTGTGGGCGAGCGCCCGAGATAGTGAGTTGCTGGCCAAAGCCTCGGTTGCCGCGATCCGATCCGGTGGCGAAACTCGGCTGGGTCTGGATGGTATCGACGCCAGGCTGAAGAGCAGCCAAATCAGTCCAACTGCGGCCGTTGAGAGGAAGTTCACGGACAGTATTGGCGGTGACGACAGCACTGATATCGGAGCTCGTGAGCTGGACATCAGGAACCTGGGCGGTCACCTCAACTTTGTTGGAGATAGTCCCGACACGCAGGGTAATATCGATGGTGATCTGCGAGCCAACCGACATGGTCACGCCATGGCGCGTTTCCGAGTTGAAACCGGTGGCGGAAATCGCGATTTGATAGGCCCCGGGCAACAGGTTCACGGTCGTGTAATAGCCGTCCGCGTTGGTGGTAACCGCGCGTTCGACGCCGGTCGCAACGTTCTTGATGACCAGCTTTGCTTGCGGGATACCGGCACCGTTAGTGTCAGATACCGTTCCGGAGAGTGTTCCTCCCGCGACCTGGGCAAGAGTGGGAGCGGAAAAAAAGATGGCAAGCATTAAGAAAACAGCGGTCATGCGGGTAAGCAAATACAAGCTAGAAGTTTTTTGCGAGAACACAGACCCACCTCCACGTTGGGCGGAGCCTAGTGCATAGGCGCGGCGGATGCCTTAACCCATGATTAATTTCTGTTTAGATGGCTCCGGAGCGTCAATTTTGCTCACAGGAATCAACGGAAGAACCACGGTAAAACTGGAGCCGATTCCCAGATTGCTGGTGCATTCTATGGCTCCGCCCTGCGCCCGCACGATCGCCTGGGCGATTGCCAAACCCAGTCCGCCACTGTGGGAGTCGCCCGCGGTGGAGGGCCCTGCCCTGTAAAAGCGCTCGAAAATAAAGGGCAAATGTTCGGCGGAGATGCCGATGCCGTGATCCTGGAAGCAGACGCGGATCGTGCCTTCTGCTTGCTCGAGTGTCACGTGAATAACGGTTTTCTCCGGAGAATACTTGATCGCATTGTCCAGGAAGATTAGAAAAAGCTGATGCAGGAACGCTTCATCGCCATTGTAGGGAAATTCTTGGTCAAGTTGCCGGAGGATTGCAATTCCCTTTCTGCGCGCCCGCGAAGAAACCAGCGCGCAAGCCTCTTCCAAAACTTCGTTGATATAGAGCGGTTCGGACTCCAGGTGCAATTGCCCGGCATCCGCGATTGAAAGCGTAAAGAGCCCCTCGACCATTCGCGTGAGCTTTTTCAACTCATCATCAAAGACGGCCAGTGTTTTCTGGTATTCCTCTGCGGTGCGCGGCTTCGAAAGCAGGAGTTCCGTTTCTCCGTGAAGAACGGCGATGGGTGTGCGCAACTCGTGGGAGGCGTCGGTGACGAACTGGCGCAATTGGCGGACGGCGGAGTCAACTCCGCGGAAAAGATCATTGAATGTTTCCGCCAATCTACCCAATTCATCATGCGGTGTGGTGACCGGCAGCGGCTCCCAGAATCCCTGGCTTTGGGTAACCCGCCTGGCCATGGAAGCGGCATGCTGCGTCAGATCCGTAATCGGCGCAAGGCTGCGACCCACATAAATCATGGAGATTCCGGCAGTGAGCAACAGACTAATGGGGAACAAAATCAGGATGATCCGTCCAAAGGTATCCAATACCCGATTTGTTCCAAATGTGGGAATGGCGACAGCCAGAAAGCGCTTTTGGTTGGCTTGTTCGAAGGGAATGATCGCCACGCGGACGGACTGCTCTCCGCCAATATTGACCACCTGGTATGTGGAATGGCTCGCCGAAGGATCGAAGGGCAGCAAGCTGATTGGCGTTGGCAAATTCCTTGATTTCTGAAGAACGTGGCCATTCGCATCAAGCAATTCAAAAAACTCGCCTGGGATGTCCAGGCGTTCAATATCATGGGCCTCCGGCTCCGCAGCAACGTCGGCGATCAGAAGCCGGCCGGTTTCCTGCAGCTGGTGATTGAGCTGGGAGGGAATTTCGTGGGCGAGCAACCCCCAAAAGGCAAGGTACGAAGCTCCGAGGAGCACGCTGACGACCGTGCAGAAGAGAACCATCATCCGGAATCGAAGGGTCTTGGTTTTCATGGTTCCACGGCCCCGAGGCGGTAGCCGATGCCTCGTACGGTGTGGATCAGCTTCACCGGACGGTTCTGATCGATTTTCTGGCGAAGGCGATTGACATACACTTCGACGAGGTTGGTTTCGCTGTCAAAATGGCGATCCCAGACGTGCTCGACGATTTCGCTTCGGGTTACAAGGTCTGGAGCGTGCAGCAGGAAAAGTTCCAGTAGCGCAAATTCCTTGGAGGTAAGGGGAACGGCCATTTTCCCCCGGGTAGCCCTGCGGCGGTGCCGGTCGAGTTCCAGATCAAGGTAGTGGAGTTTTGCGTTGCCGCTATGCAAGCCGCGCCGGACGAGCGCACGCACGCGAGCGAGAAGTTCCGCGAGGACAAACGGTTTGGTGAGGTAGTCGTCCGCTCCGGCGTCGAGGCCCTCGACGCGTTGTTCGACCAGGCCGCGGGCCGTCAACATCAAAACGGGAGCTTCGATTCCCTGCTGGCGCAATTCCCTGCAAACTTGAATGCCGCTCAGTCCCGGCAGGCGAACATCCAGAAGAATCGCGTCGTAGGTCACGTCCGTAGTGAGCTCGAGAGCCTTCTCTCCGCTCTCCGCAATGTCTACGGCGTAAGAATTTTCACGCAACGCACGCGCGATGAAACTGGCCACCTTTCGTTCGTCTTCGACCAGCAGGATGCGCATAAGCAGCCGTTCCTAAAGTAAATCGCAGGCGGAAATCATAGCACTACTCAACGCGAAAATGCCCTACCGGGCAGTTTGGATTATTTCGAATCGTCCCGAATGACCTGGCCGCCCTTCATGACGAATTTTACTCGCTCGAGCTCGGTAATGTCCTTCAGGGGATCACCGGAAACCGCAATGATGTCCGCAAACTTCCCTTTTTCGATGGAGCCGACGCGATCCTGCCATCCCATCATTTCCGCCGCAACGGTGGTTGCGGCCTGAATGGCCTGGCTTGGAGACATCCCGTACTTAACCAGGTAGGCAAATTCGGCGGCTTGCGTGCCATGGGGAAACGGGCCGACGCCACTGCCAAAGGAAATTTTGAGACCGCGGGAAATTGCCAGGCGGCCGCTTTTTTCTCGCAGAGCCTGCAGGCTGTATTTTCCGCCGGTCGACTTGGCATCGCGCGCTGTGTAGTCGCTGAGGGAATAGTGGTAAGCGGTAAGCTCCAGGTAGATGCCTTTCTTTTTGATCTGGTCCGCGGTGGCTTCGTCGAGTTCGATAGCGTGTTCGATCGTGTCAGCGCCAGCTTCAACGCAGTTCCGCAGCCCCTCGCCACCAAACGCGTGGCAGGCCGCTTTCTTCCCGTGGCGATGCGCTTCGTCGACGATAGCCACGACTTCCTCTTTGGTGAAGGTCGGATCACTGTTCAGAGCGCCGTCAGATTCGAATTCGTAATCGGCGGTCGAATGAAACTTGATCCAGTCCGCACCGTAGTGGATCTGTTCGCGGACGGCTTGCCTTGCGGCCCACGGTCCATCCACCGTTTGATAATTTCTCGGCAAATTTACTTCCGGTGAGCCCAGGATACCCTCGCCGGTTGCGACTAGTCCCATGGTGGAAACCTGCATCCGCGGCCCCTGAAAGTAGCCCCGGTTGATCGCCTTCTTGATGTCAACATCCGCGTAGCCGCCGCCATGGCTCATCAGGTCGCGCAGGGTGGTAAATCCCGCGCGAAGATCTTTCTCCGCGTTGGCGAGTGCGAGAAGGGTTCGATATTCGCGCGTGTCGTTGATCGGACTGGCGAAAGGCGGCCCGCCCGACTTGATGCCATCAAGGCCGAAGCCAAATACGTGGGTATGCCCGTCGATCAGTCCGGGAAGCACGGTGGATTTGCTCAGGTCAATCACCTGGGCATCGGCCGGAATCTGCACGGCGTCGGAAGGCCCAACGGCGGTGATTTTATCGTCTTTGACGAGGACGATTTGATTGTCGAGCAGCTTGCCGGACTTGCTGTCGAATAGGTGTCCCGCGCGAATCGCGAGGACCTTATCGGTCTGCGCTTGTGCTGCGCTGACAGTCGCGACGAGTGCCAGTAGACTCGCCGCAAGGAACCTTGGACTATTCATTCACTCCTCCAAATTTTCTCGTTAACAATTGTTGGAAATTCAATATGCTCGGAATCGCACATCCTGCGGAACAATGGGTATTGCGAGGCGGGTGGGCGCGGGCGGACCGCCCACCCTCCTCGGCCCGTTCGAGGTTCTAGTGCGCCTCGAAGACCATAATTTCGGCGTTTGTGGTTCCACGCTGCGGTACGGCCACGAAATAGCGGTTTAGCTGGGGCACAAGAAGCGCCGTCCTCGCAAGAGGCCCTGTGGGAACTTTTCCGAGCAACTTGTAGCTATCTGGGGAGTTCTGCTGGTAGACCGACACGTCGCCATCGCAGGAGGCATACAGACGCTTGCTTGCAGCGTCAAAGACGAGATCGTCCACTCCTTTGGTAATCGGCAGGACGGAAAGCTCTTTGCCTGATTGAGTGTCGAGCACAACGATCCCTCCGCTTCGGCAGGCAATGAAGAGGCGATGATTCGCTTCGTCGTAGGCCATGGCAACGTTGGTTTTGGCAAGGGTAATTGGCCAACTTGCGACAAGCGTACGCTTTTCGCGATCGATGACATCCACCTGGCTCTTGGCTTTGTTGTTGAGATAAAGCCGCGAACTCGACTTTTCCAAGACCATGGCTTCAAGCGTGTCGCCGTCGACCTTGACGTCAACCACTTTCTTGCCGGCAGTGGTGTCCACCACACTCAGCATGGAATAGGTCTGGTGCACGTCGCCCCCGCCGTTGTCAATATAAAGAAGCTTGGTAATGGGATCGTAACCGATCGAATCCGCGTCCTCGAGAAGCTTGACGCTGGAAAGAATCTTGTAGTTTTCACTGTCCACGATTTTCAGGTCACCAGCTTCCCCATCGGTGACATAAAGTCGCTTCAGGTCCTCTCGATACAGGATCGCGTGGGGCTTTTCGATTCCAACAATCTTATGAATGAGATTTCCGGTCTTGAGGTCAAAAACCAGGACGGCCTTGTAAGCTTCCGGAGTAGCGAAGAGCCGGTTGCCCGCCAGATCAATTGCGAAATGATCGAAATTCCCCTTCACGTCCGCAGGAAGCTTGTACGTCTGCGCCAGTTTCAATGGCGCGGCTTCCTGACTTTGCGTTTTCACGACAAAAAGTCCGCACATCACCAGCAGCACGGCAATCGTTCTGTTCATCTTTTCCCCCGAAGGCTAGAGTCAATCGAAATTTCGAAACCGATGATTGCCGGGCTCGCGCTACAACGAGCATCCAGCACCACAAAGCATAATATCTATCTGTGCCTAATCGAACTTAAGGCAACATTAATTTCTGTTTAGCCGGCCCACTAAACGGGAGCAGAAATCCCTTTCAAATACTGGGTATCTCCCACTTGGGGCGAATCATCCCCAGGGATCAAACGGGAACTGGCGTTGACGCACCTCCTGGTGTGGCGTAGCATCCGCGTGGTTTTAGTGGCCTCTGTATTCTCTAAGAGCCAGTTCACATCATTCCTTCGGAGCGGACATGAAGCGCACTCTCTCAATCCTGTTCACACTGTTGATGTCCCTGCCATTCGTCGCGGCAGCGCAGGAAAAAATGCCGTTGAAGCTTGCGGCGACCATTCCATTGCCGGGGCTGAAAGATGGAGACTTCGACCATTTTGCCGTCGACCTTGATGGTCACCGTTTATTTCTGACCGGAGAGGAGAATGACAAGCTCGAAATTCTGGACACAAAAACCAACCAGCGCCTCCATACGATGCAGGAGATAAAGGCGCCGCACGCGATACTCTTCCGCCAAGATTTGAAAAAGATCTTCGTGGTTGAGGGCGACGCGTCGGCAGTGAAAATATACGACAGCGAAAGCTACAAGCCGCTTGGCGAAGTAAAAGTTTCGATCGACGCGGATTCTATCGCCTATGATGCGGCCACCTCGTACATGTACGTCGTGAACGGAGGGCGGGAAGCGCACACGCCCTATTCGCTGATCGGCGTGATCGACACGAACAACGCGAAGAAACTGCGGGACATCAAGATTCCATCCGACCACGTGGAAGCGATCATGCTGGAGAAGTCCGGCCAGCGCATGTTCATCAACATCACCGGCCAAAATGCAGTGGGTGTCATGGACCGCAACAAATCCGAGCTCAGCGCAAAATGGCCTCTGCCCGCCGGTGATAAACTCAACGTTGCGATGGCTTTTGACGAGGCAAATCACAGGCTGTTCGTGGTAACGCGAAATCCCGGGAAGCTGGTTGTCCTCAATTCCGATGACGGAAAGGTTATAGCGGACCTTCCGGCCGTTGGTTTGGTGGACGACGCCGCATATGACGCGCAGCACAAGCGCATTTACCTTGCGGGTGATGGGTTCCTCGACGTGTTTGAGCAAAAGGATGCGGATCACTACGCGCTTTTAGCAAAAGTTCCGGGTGCATTTCGGGCGAAGACCGGGATTCTAGTGCCCGAGCTAAATCGTTACTATCTGGCGGTCCCCCATCATGCCGGCAAGGAAGCCGAAGTCCGCGTGTATGACATTCAGCCATGAATTGCCCAGCATCCCGGTGAATTATGCGACGGCGTGATTTCGGCAAGACTTCTATCGGTGTAATTGGCGCCTCGCTCTTCGCCGAAACGGCGAAAGCAGGGGTAAATCCGGAGCCGACCGATTTCCCCAAGACCACCGGCCTCACAAAATATGTTGGCGACTTCCTCGTCCGGACAAAGTACGAAGACGTTCCTGCGAACGTGATTGAACTGGGCAAGAAGTCCATCCTTGACGGACTGGGATTGGCGCTCGCCGGTTCGCGAGCGGAGAGCGGCCCGATTTCGCGCAAGTTCGTTGAGCAGTCCGGGGCGTGCCTTGGAAAGTCCACGGTCATTGGCACCGCGCAAAAAACATCGCCACGATTCGCCGCGCTTGTAAATGGAATTTCAATTCATGCGGACGACTTCGATGATACGCAATTGGCCGCGGCCAAGGACCGCGTGTATGGACTGTTGATGCATCCGACTGTTCCGGTGCTGCCGGCGATTTTCGCGCTTGCGGAACAGCGCACCGTCAACGGAAAAGAATGGATGCTGGCTTATCACCTGGGTGTTGAAGTGGAATGCAAAATCGCCGAAGCGATTGCACCGCGGCATTATGAGGACGGCTTTCACACGACCGGAACCTGCGGGCCGTTCGGCTCCGCGGCAGCCTGCGCCAAACTCCTGAATTTCGATCTTTCGAAAACGTTGAAATCTTTCGGACTGGCGGCCAGCAACTCTGGCGGGCTGCGCGAGAATTTCGGCACCATGACCAAACCCTATCAGGCGGGGCATGCCGCGGAGAGCGGATTCGTTTCTGCGGAACTTGTGGCTCTCGGATGGACCGCAGCGGACGAGATCCTAGAAGCGGATCGCGGCTTCTTTCACGCGGCGGGAGGTTCGTATGACCCCGCCGCGATAATGGACCGCTTGGGAAATCCCTGGACATTTGCTTCGCCCGGCGTTTCGCTGAAGCCGTATCCTTCCGGCTCTCTGACCCATCCGGCGATGACCGAGCTGGCACGGCTGATTCAGGTGAACAATATAGAAACGTCTCAAGTGGAGAAAGTGGATGTGGGTGCCAACCACAATATGACCACGACGCTTCTTCATCACGATCCCAAGACCGGGCTTGAGGCAAAGTTCAGCATGGAATTCTGCATGGCGATTCTCCTGCTTGAGCGCAAGGCAGGACTTGGCCAGTTTTCCGA
>Ga0210410_10000523_pt1 | contig 41997 bp, 33 predicted proteins | sample IncBWC4MmetaG_FD_161058 | JGI IMG/M metagenome (GOLD analysis project Ga0210410, IMG submission 161058) | Forest soil microbial communities from Barre Woods Harvard Forest LTER site, Petersham, Massachusetts, United States - Inc-BW-C-4-M | ecosystem: Environmental > Terrestrial > Soil >...
GGAGCCGATCGTCGTGAATGATGCGGTGGAGCAGGTGGCTCCGAAGGCTGCGACGTTCCGGATTCCGGGCGGCGACAGGCAGGTGCTGCTGGTGTTTACGCGGCCGGGATCTTCAGATGCGGCGAAGGAGTATGCGGTGCCCGTCGGGTATCGGCAGGCTGGGCAATACACGTTTTATACCGACGAGATTTTTTTCTACGACGATCCGCATGAGTTGTACAAGCACTGGGGGCCGGAGATCTGGAAGGCTGTGGATGAGCACCAGGTGATTTTGGGGATGAATGAGCGGCAGGTGGAACTATCGCTCGGGCAGGTGTCGAAGAGCACAAGTACGGACTATGGGAATCGGATGGTTGTGTTTGCGAATATGGGCAAGCCGATGGCGGTGACGTTTGTGAAGAACAAGGTGACGGCATTTCGGGCGGATCAGGGATTTTGATCCGTGGTAGGACGAAGCGAAAGAGGGAGCTCAAGCAGCTCCCTCTTTTTTCTTTGTGATCGGGATTAGTGTTTGACGACCGAGATCGTGAGCGTGCTGGGGTATTGTGCTGAGTGGTGGATGGCGGTGTGGGCGACGATGCCGGTGGTCTCGTCGTAGTTGTTGTCGCCGGTGTTTAGGTTGCGGTCGAAGCGCGGGAAGTTGGAGCCGGCAACCTCGATGCGGATGCGATGGCCGGCGTCGAAGTAGTTGCTGGTGTTCATCGGCGTGAGGGTGACCTTGTAGACCTTGTCTTTTTCCATCCAGACGGTTTTGTCGTCGCCGTCACGGTAGCGGAGGCGCTGGATGGTTTCGTCGAGGTTGTAGGCGGTGCCGTCAGGCAGGACGTCGATAACTTTGACGGTGACGTCGGTGTCCTTCACGTCCGAGGAGACGTAAAGGGTCGCGGTGATTGGGCCGCTGACCTCGATGCCTTCCTTCAAGGGCTCGGAGGTGTAGACGAGGATGTCGGGGCGCTCCTCCATCTTGCGCTGGTCGAGCGCGCCGCCGTTGCCGGGGATGGTGTTGGCAGCGCAGCAGACGTTGCCGCCGTAGCTTGGCGTGGGGTGCATGGGGTCGTAGGTGAAGTGGTCGGGGAGATCGGTCTTCAGATTGATCTTCGTCGGCGATTCTGCGAATTGCAGGAGCGAGGAAGTTGACGATGCCGCAAGAGTTAGTTTGCCATCGCCATGCAGCGTGTTGGCGTGTCCGGCGCTGGAGAGATCGAGCGTCACATTTTTTGCACCTTCGGGCGGCCAGGACTCGGAGTGCTGCCACTTGTTGGAGCCCATGGTGAAGTACTGCACTTTGGGCTGCTTCTGGAGGAAGCCGTTGTCTTCGCCCTTGAGGAAGTGATCGAACCATGCGTAGGTGAGGGCGTCGTAGTCGAGCCTGGCGTCGCCCATGCTGCGTTCGCCGACGATGGTGTCTTCCTTGGCGCGCTTGTAGCCGCAATGAAGCGTGGGTGCGATGACGGCGTACTGCTGGTTGGCGGCTTCGCCTTTGGCAGTCGAGCGGACGAAGTTATAGGCGGCGAGATTTGGCCCGGTGGAGACGTCGTACCAGGTCATGAACCAGAAGCCTGGTACGTTGATGGGCATGGTGTCGGACTGCCAGATGCCGCCCTTGCGCCACGCGGGATCGTTCGGGGTGCGTTCGATCATGGCGCCGCCGGTGGTGTTGGGCATCTTGTCGGCGAAGATGCCTTTGGGGCCGTCTATATTCGAGATGATGTCCTTCTCGGGAAGATGCTCGAAGGCTTTGGCCCAGTCGATCGGAGGCATCTGCGGAGCGAGGTCGAACATCTTTGAGGCGTTGATGAGGTCTTTCTGCGAGGTGTTTTTGGGGAACGTGGGGCGGACCTGATTTTGTTCGCCGTAGAGCCAGTCAATGAAGAGCATCTGGACGGCGCCGCCACGGTACCAGTTGCCCTGCTCGTTGTAGGGGCCGACCTTGCCGACGCCGGCGCCGAAGCTCTGCGGGATGATGGTGGTCAGGGCCTTGTTGCCGAGCGATGCCGCGGCGAGCTGCCATTCGGCGGTGGAGGAGCAGCCGATGAGGCCGATCTTACCCGAAGACCAGGGCTGCGCGGCCATCCAGTTGAACTGGTCGTTGGCGTCGGAGAGCGGAGCGCCGAGAATGTCATAGTTGCCCTCGGAGAAAAAGTGGCCACGTTCGTTCATCTCTACAAGAACATATCCGCGTTTGACGGCGTCGAGTTCGGTGGACATGTCCCGGTAGCTGCCTAACTTAATGTCCCAGAAGTTGAAGTTGTACGGCGTGCGGCTGAAGATGATGGGATATTTTTTGCTCGTGTCTTTCGGGCGATAGATGTCGGCGGCCATGCGGGCGCCGTCTTTCATGGGAACCATCACCTTGCGATCGATGATGGCAATGTCTTCAAGCTGCTTCTCGATGGACTCGCGCTTTTCGATGAGCGCTTTGGTCTGCTCCGGCGTGAGTTGCTGGCGGGGGCCCTGGGCGATGACAGGGATGGTGAGGCTGAATAGGATTGCTAGAGCAAACAGGCGCATTCTGGTTCGTCCTTCGGTCTAAACGGATTGCATTGAGCGTAACAGAGGAGCTGATCTTTAGAAGATCTGAAAGTTGACTTCCACGTTGAGTTCGACGAGAACGGGTACGTCGTTCATGGTGGCTGGCGAAAAGGTGTATTTCTGGACGGCGGCCAAGGCGCGTTCGTCGAGTCCCAATCCCAACGCGCGGACGAGGGATAGATGCGAAACAGTGCCATCGGGATACAGCCAGAAATTGATCAGGACAACTCCGCTGTACTTAAGCGCGCGCGCAGTCTCGTTGAACTCCGGTTCCTTCGCACGTAGCAGTTTTGGCGGCTTGATTGCGCCGCCGATACGTAGCGGTTTCTTGTCGGGCGAGCCTGCCGCCTGATTGACTGGGTTGGATGTCGCCGTGGCGGCTGGAGTTGTGGACGGGTCTGCTGGGATGAAGTTCCTGGAGGCGTAGGCCTTCCAGTACGAAGGCAACGATGGAACGAGTTCGGTGAGTCCACTGGCAAAGATGGCATCGAGGGCTGGGCCGTAGTCGCCGGATGGGCTAGCTGCAATCTCGATGTGTATGGTCTCATCCTTAGGCTCGTTTGGTTTCCCAAGGTTAAGTGGAACGCGCTTCTGCTTGTTGTCGCGCAACTCAAGGCCGATCCGCCGGCCTTCGAGCACAAGTCTGTCCTGCTTGAGATGGACTGTCTGCGGTTCGAATCCACTGAGGGTGAAGGTGACCGGGCCGGAGTTGCCTTTGAGCTGTCCTGCGGAGTCGAAGTGCAGAGTGTCGTCACGCCAACAACCACGCAGATAGAGAGGTTTATCCATCAGGCGGGCCTTGAGATCGGACTCGCTGGACTGTGCGCGAAGCGGCCGAACAAGAGCACAAGCGGAGAAGAGCACAAGAAGGCAGCGGAGGTAGAGCAGGGAATGGACCTTCAGCATGTCTTTGAACTTTAGAGGAAAAACCGGGAACAGAAAAGCTAATTGTCTGGACGGATACGCGATGAATGCGGGTAGCAGTATGCGTTCATTCATCACAGATGATTTTGCGAATCGTAAGGAGGCATATGGCAGACACGATTGCGATGGCTTGAGCAGGCTTGAGTTCAGCCTGTGTTGCGCAGGCCGGCGCTGATGCCGTTAATGGTGGCGGAGATGGCGCGGTTGAGCTCAGGGGAGTCGGGTTCGCCGTTTGCGGCTGCAGTGCGCTTGCGGCGGATCAGTTCGACCTGGATGAGCGACATGGGGTCGACGTACGGGTTGCGTAGGCGGATGGAGCGGTTGAGCACCGGGTTAGTTTCGAGGAGAGATTTCTGTTTCGTGATCTCGAGGATCATGCGGTGGGTCAGGTTGAATTCGGCTTCGAGCGTTGCGAAGACACGGTTGCGGAGTGTTTCGTCTTCTACGAGCGAGGCGTATAGACGGGCGATGCCGAAGTCAGCTTTGGCGAGGGCCATCTCGACGTTGCGGATGATGTCGAGGAAGAGTGGAAATTCGCGGGCCATGGTCTGGAGTTGCTGCAGGCCGTCGGGGGTTGACTGGATGAACTCGTTGAGCGCGTGGCCTACGCCGAAGTAGGCGGGGACGAGCTGCCTGGATTGCATCCAGCCGAAGACCCAGGGGATGGCGCGGAGGTCAGCCATGGACTTTTTGCTGCTGCGTTTCGCGGGACGGGAGCCGAGGCGCGCGTGTTCGAGTTCGGCTACGGGTGTGGCCTGCTCGAAGTAGGTGAAGGTGTCGGGGTTATCGACGATGTGTTTGCGGTAGAAGGCGTAGGAGGTGGTGGAGAGCCGGTCGAGCGCGGCCTCCCAGACAGGAAGAATCTCGCCGGTGAGGTGCGGCGTCTTTGCGCCGCGCTGCAGTGCAGCGTCGGGGCGGGCGAGTGCATCGAGGCTTGCGGCGATCATCAGCTCCAGATTGCGCTCAGCCAGAATCACGTCGGAGTACTTCCAGTTCAGTACCTCGCCCTGTTCGGTGATGCGGAGCTCGCCGGTGAAGCTGTCCATGGGCTGGGCGAAGATGGCGCGGTGGGTGGGACCGCCGCCGCGCCCTACGGTGCCGCCGCGTCCATGGAAGAGCCGCAGGGTGACGTTGCACTCGCGGGCAACTTCGTGGAGCGCGCGGTGGGCCTTGTAGATCTCCCACGTACTGGTGATCATGCCGCCGTCTTTGTTGGAGTCGGAGTAGCCGAGCATTACCTCTTGCTGGCGGTTCCAGGATTTTAGAAGCGGCGCGTAGGCCGCGCTGGTCCAAAGCTCGCGCATGATGGCGGGCGCGTTCTGAAGGTCTTCGATGGACTCGAAGAGAGGGACGGGTTGGAGACCAGGGTCGTCTTCCTTCGCTTCGACTCGAACCCCGCCGAGACGGGAGAGCCAAAGGACGTGGAGCACATCCTGAGCGCTGGTAGCTCCGCTGATGACGTACTGGCGGATAGACTCCGGCGCGTAGATTCGCTTCAGCTCGGCGATGGTGCGGAAGGTGTCGAGAACTTCAGCGGTCTGCTCCGTCAAAGCCGGCGGGAGCGTCAGTGGTTGAGAGGATGCCGCTGGCTGCCAAGCGGAGATCTCAGCGATGGCGGCGGCGTGGACGCGGGCGTGTTGCCGAATATCCAGCGTCTGCAGATGCAGCCCGTAGGTGCGAACCTCCATCAGCAGCGGGTCGATGAGCATTTCCGCGAGGCGGTGGCCGCTGTGCTCGACCAGAGATTGACGAAGGATTGTGAGATCGGAGAGGAGATCGGCGGCGCGGGTATAGGGCGTGAGTGCGGGATTGGCGGGAACAGGCACGGCCGACTGCGGTGTGGCGCCCAGACGCATCATGATGCAGGCGATGAGGAGCCGGATGGATTCGTGGGTAAACCGCTCTTCGAGGGCTGTCTGACCGGCGGTCCGAAGTTGCGTGAGGTAGCGTTGCAGTAGAACGGTTAGCTCGGCGGAGACGGGAACCTGCTGGGTGGAGCTTGCGAGTTGTTCAAAGACGTTTTGCAGCCGCCTGCGGTAGTGAGTGAGGAGAAGAGAGTGGGCCATTGCGAGAGCTTCGCGGGTGGCCTGCGGGGTAACGAAGGGGTTGCCGTCCCGGTCGCCGCCGATCCATGACCCGAAACGAATGAGAAGCGGCAGGTCGCAGATATTTGTAACTGAATCGGTAGCGTTTTTGATCGGGTACTCCGCGGCGAGAGCGGAGGCCACCTCGCCGTAGAGGACGGGGAGGGTGTCGAATAGGCTGGACTCGTAGTAGTCGAGGGCCATGCGGATCTCGTCGCGAACGGTGGGGCGTGCGCTGCGAACGTCGTCGGTCTGCCAGAGAGCGGTGATCTCGGCGATCAGGTCGCGCTCAAGGGCTTCGAGTTGCGGTTCGGGAACGGGGATGCGGTCGAGCTGCTCGAGCAGGTCGGAGATGCGGCGGCGTTTGAACATGACGCTGCGGCGGGCGACTTCGGTGGGGTGTGCAGTGAAGACAGGGGACACGCAGATGCGGCGAAGAAGCACGTAGGCCTCGCCAGCGGTGACGCCTGCCTCGCGCAGGCGGCGAAGGGTACCGCGCAGATCGCCGCGCTGGACGGCGCCGGTGGAGGAAGCGTTCTCGTTGAGCTGGTGGGAGAGCCGGCGGCGTTTGCGGTGATTGGTCTCGGCCAGATTGATGAGCTCGAAGTAGAAGCCGAAGGCGCGCGTGAGTTGATAGGCAGCGGGAAGATCGAGGGCGCGAACGCGGTCAAGCGCCTGTTGCAAGTGAGCGGTAGCGGAGGCCGCGTTCGCGGATTCGTTCTGCTGAGCTTCGGCCTCGCGGCGGGCGATGGCGGTACGGCGAAGGGCTTCGACGGCGTCGTAGAGGGTGTCGCCGGCTTGTTCGCGAAGAACCTCGCCGAGGAGCATGCCGAGCGAGCGGACGTCGCGGCGAAGCGGAGCTTCCTTCAGCTCGCCAGTCGGAGCCTGCAGCTCGGCGAGGCGTTGCGGCCAGTCGGTTGGGCTCCAGAGGGAGGGCATGATTGATTATGCACTGGCGGGCGAACCTTGGAGCCTGCCTCGTTTATCGTCTTCGTCGCGTGTCGTCTGCACGCGGCGATATTAGAGAGCGGCGGCGCGACAGAGGGACTCTTTGCGAATTTCATCGAGCAGCGGCGTTGTCAGAAAATCTGCGGCGCGATTACCTACATGACGTAGGCAATCTTCTCCAACTCCTCCTGCAGACAGCGCAAAGAGCAGGTGATGGATTCCATCCGGAAGGCTGCAGTGCGAGCGTCCTGGGTGGAGACGCCGTAGCCGCGAGCGGCAAGGAAGCTGCTGATCAGGTCGGCGGCCTGCCAGGAGTCGAGGCCGGACTTCATGAGGTCTTCGCGCAGACCCGTGAGATCGGCATCGGCAAATCGTTCGACATGGGCGGACTTAGCCTTTGTCATCTTGCATTGCTCCTGCCGGGAGTGACACGCCGCAACACCCGCTAAAGATTGGACGCAAAAAAACGGATTGAGGTCTCCAAATATGGAAACGAAATGTGTTCCTGGTACGGATCAATTCGTTCCCACTGAAGAATCTACGCAGGAATGGTGTGTCAAGTTTCAGGCAATTGAAGGCCCTAAATGGCGCGATCGGCCAGCAGAACGGGAATGCCATCCACGATGGGATAACGCTTTCCGCATCCCTGGCACCGTATCGCCGCCGCCTCAAGCTGCAGGGACTGGCGGCAGACGGGGCAGACGATCCAGCGCAGATTCTCTGCGGTCAGTGCACTCATAGTTTCATCTTAGCGAATCGATTTGGGCAAGAGAGCGCGATACCATGGAGGAGATGAAGATAACTCCGCGAATTTTAAATGGCATCGCAATTGCTGGTGAGATTAAAGCAGAAGTGGCTGTCGAGGTTCGGGCGCTGGCCGCGCAGGGGATTACCCCGGGGTTGGCGGTGATTCTGGTCGGCGAAGTGCCTGCGTCGCAGATCTACGTTCGGAGCAAAATCAAGACCTGCGGTGAGTTGGGAATCTTCAGCGAGATGCTGACTCCGCCCGAAACCGTTACAACGGACGAGATGCTGGCACTGGTGGAAGATCTGAATGCGCGCGACGACATTGATGGAATCCTGATTCAGCTGCCGCTGCCGAAGCACGTCAATACGAAGCGGCTGCTGGAGGCGGTGTCACCGGATAAGGACGTCGATGGGTTCCATCCCGTGAACGCGGGGCGGCTACAGAGCGGGCAACCGGGGCTTGCGCCCTGCACGCCGGCGGGGATCCTGGAGATTCTGCGGCGCAGCGAACTGCCGATTGCCGGGCAGAACGCTGTGGTGGTTGGCCGGTCGGACATCGTTGGCAAACCCGCGGCGATGATGCTCCTGAACGCCTCGGCGACGGTGACGGTCTGTCATAGCAAGACGGTGGAGCTGGCGAAGTTCACGCAGGCCGCTGACATTCTGGTGGCCGCCATGGGCCGGCCGGGATTTGTGACCGCGGAGATGGTGAAGTCGGGCGCGACGCTGATCGATGTCGGGATTAACCGCATCACCGATCCTGCTGAGGTTGAGGAGTTCTTTGCCAATGACGCCGAGCGCGCGGCGACCTTTGCCAAACGCGGCTCCGTTGTTGTCGGGGACATTCATCCCGCGGCGTTCGCAAGAGCCGGGGCCTACACGCCTGTGCCTGGCGGCGTGGGGGCGCTGACCATTGCCATGCTGATGCAGAATACGGTGACGGCGGCAAAGCTCCGTCGTGGAATCTCCCGCGAAATGTTGCAGGAGAAACGATAGCCGCCATGCTGCGCGTCGGTCTTACTGGCGGGTTGGGAAGCGGCAAGTCCACCGCCGCGCGGTTGTTTGCGGCGCTTGGCGCACACGTGCTGCAGTCGGATGTGATCGGGCGTGAGCTGATGGAGCCGGGGCAGACCGTTTATGCGGCAATCGTCGATCATTTTGGCGACGGTGTCGTGCAGCCCGACGGGCGGCTGGATCGCGCTGCGCTGGCGAAGATTGCCTTCGACGACGGGCGGGTTGAGGAGCTGAATGCGATCGTTCATCCGGCCGTGATTACCCGGCAGGCGGCGTTGAGTGAAGCCATATTCCAAAAGGATCGGCGAGCGATCGTGATAGTCGAGTCCGCGCTGATCTTTGAAACGAAATACTGGGAGACAAAGTACGGCGAAACGAAATACGGCGAGACAGGCTACGATGGTTCTCAAGCGACCGGACGAGCGCGTTGGCACAACCGCTTCGATCGGATCATTCTCGTAACGGCTCCTGAAGAAGTGAAGATTGCGCGATTTGTGGCTCGCTCTGCTGCCGGTGAAGTTCTTACTGCGGAGCGGTGGGCGAAGCTGGAGGCCGAGGCGCGGCTGCGGCTGGCACAGCAGATTCCGGACGAACAGAAGAGCGCCCTCTGCGACTATGTCCTGACCAACGGCGGCCCGTTGACTGAGCTGGAGTGGCAGGTGGACCAGCTTTGGCCGATCCTGAAAGCTGCGGCCGAATCCGAATTAGCCCCGCGCTCGAAACGTTGACGGAGCAGAAGTTACGGTGGGACGGCAGACTGGGGAACGGATGGCTCGATACAATCGTACTGTCAGCAGGCCCGCGTCTGCGATTTGAAAAGATTAGGTCGTGCACACGATGAAATTGCGTCCCGTTCTCCTTGTAGTCCTTATTCTCTCCGCCTTTTACTACGTGACGACGCATGTCGGGTCGACGAGTGCGTTTACGCCGTGGCTGCACCGTGCCGCCCCTGCGGTTGCAGCGCCTGCATCCGGTGCGAGCGCTGCAGCGGTCAAAGCGGTCGAAGGGCCAATGGGTAGCTTCGAGTTGACTGAGGCCGATGCCGCGCCTGCCTACGACACCGAGGAGCAGCAGAACATCGCCGTCTATAAAAAAGCGCTGCCTTCCGTGGTCAACATTCTCTCGACGGCGGTTGCATTCGACTTTTTCTACGGCCCGGTTCCACAGCAGGGGCAGGGCTCTGGCTTCATTTTGGACAAGCAGGGACACATTCTAACCAACAACCACGTTATCGACAACGCGCAGAAGGTTGAGGTCACGCTCTCGGACAAGCACAAGTACAAGGCGACGGTCGTCGGAGTCGACAAGGGACACGACCTCGCGCTGCTGCAGATCAGCAATGCTCCCGACCTGCAGCCCGCGACGCTCTCTGAATCGACTAACCTCACCGTCGGTCAGCGGGTCTATGCGATTGGCAACCCCTTCGGGCTATCGGGCACGATGACGCGCGGCATCATCTCCGCGATCCGGTCGCTTCGCGGACCCGGCAATAACCCGATTGAAGATGCGATTCAGACCGATGCTGCGGTGAATCCGGGAAACTCCGGAGGCCCGCTGCTGAACTCGCGCGGCGAGGTGATCGGGATTACCACGCTGATCGCGAATAATGGCGCCGATCAATCGTCCGGCATCGGGTTTGCGATTCCCATCAATACAGCGAAAGCGGTGATCGCCGACTTCGCCAAATACGGCCGTATTCGCCGGCCTTCGCTCGACATTTCGACCCTGGCCATTGGCCCCGATATCGCGGAACAGATCGGATTGCCCGCCGACTACGGCGTTCTGATCCAGCGTGTGCTGCCCGGCGGCGCTGCTGAGAAGGCTGGCCTGCACGGCGGCACGCAGCGCGCAGGCTACCTGGGCAACATGCCGGTGATGAGCGGCGGCGATTTGATCATCGCCATGGACGGGCAGGAGATCGCCAACACGCAGGACCTCGCTGCGGCGATGAACTCGCACAAGGCGGACGACGAGGTGACGCTGACGATCTTTCGTGGACGCCGGAAGATGGACGTGAAGGTGAAGCTCAGCGACGCGACCAGCGCACAAGGACAAGCTGGTCAGCAGCAAAGCTGATTTGTGACTGTCAAAGTTACTTGTCGCTGATCGTCGATGGCTGCCCGTTTTGCGGGTTCAGGCGAACGTAACGGCGCCCTTGAATGACATAGTGGCCACTTAGGACGCGAGCGATAGCCTCAGGATAGGCAAGGTGCTCCTGCTCAAGGATGCGCGCCGAGAGGGTTTCCACGGTGTCGTCGTCGTTGACCGGCACTGTCTTCTGCAGAATGATCACGCCGTGATCGACGGCCTCATCCACAAAATGGACGCTGCACCCCGCGACCTTGGCGCCATAGTCAAATGCCTGCTTCTGCGCGTCGAGGCCGGGAAACGCGGGCAGCAGCGAAGGGTGAACGTTCAGAATCCGGTTGGGGAAGGCCGCGATGAAAGCGGGCGAGATGATGCGCATGTAGCCGGCGAGGCAGACGAGATCGACCTTGTGCTGGTGCAGCCGCGCGATCATCTCGGCATCATGTTCGGCGCGTCTCCGGCCGGCGGCAGGGATTACGAACGCGGGCAGCTGAAGCGCGTGGGCGGCAGTCAGTCCGGGGGCATCTTCCAGATTGGAAAGAACGACGGCGATCTCCGCACCGGGCAGGCGTTGTTCGTTAATCGCTTTGGCGATAGCAAGAAAGTTCGAGCCTCTGCCGGAGAGGAGGATGCCCAGGCGCTGCATGAAAGAGTTCCTTTCGCTAATTGTAGTGAGTTTGCCTGGCTCATCGTGAGCTTACGCGTCATGATGAAGAACGAAGGAAGGTGCACCCATCATCGCGCGTTGGGCAATAGGCCGTGTTCGACCAGCACGGGAGGTCTGCGATGCTTGCTCGCCTGTTCGTAGGCATACGCCCAGCCCAGCAAGTCGCCGTCTTTCCACAGCCGGGCCGATAGCTCCAGGCCGAACGGCAGGCCTCCGGGATAGAACCCGCCCGGAACGACAACCGCCGGAACGCCAATCATGTTCACCCAGCTCGTATCGCTGTGTGGCCCTCCACTGATGCGTCCGTTCTGCGGCATCGTCTCATCCGGCGGAGGCATCTGCGTTGCCGGGTAAACATAGCCATCCAGATGCAGCCGGTCCAGCGCCGCATTGTAGGCATCCAGCGCCCTTTGTCGTGGCGTGAAGAAGTTCGCATTGGCCTGCGGGTCGCTCTCAATCAGCGCCTGCGTCACCTTCGGCATCTCTGAGCGATCGTTCACGTCTCCGCTGCTGATGATCGTTGCCGGCAACGGCGATCCAACCGCCTTCTCATACTCTGCCGCCGAGTGATACTGCGCCGGCCCGTACTCCGCCAGAAACTTCTCTGTCCCCTCCCGGATGTAGGGGACAGTTCCGACGCGAGCCACAGTCACTGCAAAGCTGTCGGGCAATATCGAATCGTCGAAGACCACAGTCGCTCCGGCAGCGCGCAGCCCCTCGATCGCCTTCATAAAGGCCTCGCGCGTCTCAGGCCGCAGCGGAAGCACGGCGTCTGCGGTCGCTCGCGCCACCTCGTTGGCCGTCGCCGATGCGGGAATGCCCTGAAACGGAATCCCGGCACCGGCAAGGATGAACTCGGGCACGCCGAAGCGTTTGCCCTTCAGGGCATCAGCCTTCAGATACTGCGTATAGGGGCCCGCCTGGGCCTTCGCCGCAGAACCGGTCGTGCGCGAATCCATGGCATCCTCTCCTGCCATCACGTCGAGCGCAATCACTGCGTCAGTCACGTCCCGGGCAATCGGTCCCGTGTTGTCGAGCAGCCAGTCCAGCGGAGCGATGCCCGCGATGCTCACCAGGCCGCGCGTCGGAAATACGCCGACGACAGAGCTGGTGGCAGACGGCATCCGGATTGAGTTGCCGGTATCGGTTCCGTTGCCGAGCAGCGCCATGTTCGAGGTAACAGCAGTGACCGTGCCTCCCGAAGAGCCTCCGGGGCTGAAGCGCACGTCATAGGCATTTCCCGTGCGCCCGTAGGCAGTGCTGCGATTGGTATCGCTCGCCGCAAAGTCCGGCATGTTGGTGTGGCCGAGGATGACGGCTCCTGCGGCACGCAGTTTCGCGACGATGGTTGCATCCTTCGGCGCGATCAGCTCGTGCCCTGGAATCATGTAGCCCTTCCATCCGTCCGTCGTGATCAGCCCCTTGATGCTGGTGTTCGCCTTGATCACGATCGGAACGCCCCACATTGGCCCGCGGTGGAAGCTGCTTCCCCCAGCCTTCGCCTCCGCGTCCTCACGAGCGGCTGTAGCGAGAGCGCCTTTTTCGTCCAACGTCTGCACCGCGCGATAGATTCCGTTGTACCTACCAATCCGCGCGATGTACCACTGCACTACTTCGGTGACGGTGTACTTGTGGCTGCGGTAGAGCACCTCCAGTTGCGGGATGGTGATCTCGAGAAGGTCGTGGTCCATCGCCTGATGGGAGCGGTTCTCCCCAGTAGAGGCGCCCGTTGCCTGCGCGCTCAATGATCCACCGGCGACGGTAAGCACGACGAAAAAATACCAAACCCCGACCCGTATCTTCATGGACATCCTTCAAAGGGAGATGATGCTTCCTATGAGAACACAGGTCTGCGCGCGTCGGCGCTGTAAGACGTTTTATACGAAAAGGCCAGCCCGGCGAGGCGCAGGTATCGCCCTGACGGATCAGGCAATAGGCCTCCGATTTCTGGTAAATTTGCAGACTAAGCATTGAACCTGCTTTAACGGCCCTGGCGTGCTCGGGAAAATTCATGCTGCGTTTTATCGCTGGTCTGCTCCGTCCCTATCGTCGAACCCTGGCAGTCATCCTTCTTGCCATGCTCGTCGAAACGGCCATGAGCCTGGCGACTCCGTGGCCCCTGAAGATTATCCTCGACAACGTCGTCGGCACTCATAAACTCAGCCCCTGGCTTCACCGCCTGATAGGCCCGATGCTCGAAAGCAGTTCGCGGCTTCAGGTCGCCGTGCTCGCCGCTCTGGCCTTTGTTCTCATCGCAGTCGTAGGCGCGGTCGCCTCCTACATCGACAACTACTACACCGAAAGCGCAGGCCAGTGGGTCGCGCATGATCTGCGCATGCGGATGTATCAACATCTGCAGCGGCTCTCCCTCGGCTACTACAACACCCACGAAACCGGCACGATCCTCAGCACCCTGACGACCGACATCCAGACGATCCAGGGCTTCGCGTCTTCCTCCACGCTCAGCATCCTGGTCGATCTTCTCACCATCGTCTGCATGCTCGGCCTCATGTTCTGGCTCAACTGGGATTTCACCCTGATCGCCATCGCGGTGACGCCCTTCCTTCTGCTTTTCGTCTCGAGGTTCAAGAAGTCGGTCAAGGCGGCAACTAAGGAGGTCCGCAAGCAGCAGAGCCAGATCGTCGCCGTCGCCCAGCAGGGGCTGCAGTCCATTCAGGTCGTCAAAGCGTTCGGCCAGGAGAAGGTAGAAGAAGATCTCCTCTACAACGTCAGTCAGGCGACCGTCGGCGCAGCGCTCAAAGCACGCAGCATCAAGGCGCTCCTGTCGCCTGTCGTGAACATCGTTGTCGCCGTCTGCACTGCCATTGTGCTCTGGCGCGGTGCGGTACTGATACTCGCGGGGTCGATGACAGTCGGCGATCTTACCGTCTATCTCGCCTACCTTACAAAGTTTTTTAAGCCAGTCAAGGATCTGGCCACGACGACTAACATCGTCGCCCAGACCGCGGTAGGCGTCGAACGCATCCGCACCATCCTTGACGCCGACGCCGTCATCCCTGAAGACCCCGACGGCCTCGAACCCAAGACCCTCGCCGGCGAGATCGAATTCGACCATATCGCCTTCGGCTACGATCCAGCCAATCCCATCCTCACCGACCTGAGCCTCAAAATTCAACCCGGCCAGTTTGTCGGCATCGTCGGGCCTACGGGCAGCGGAAAATCCACGGTAGTCAGCCTCATCCCTCGCTTCTACGACGTGCAGTCCGGCACCGTCCACATTGACGGCCACGACGTCCGCGACTACAAACTCAAGCACCTGCGCGACCAGATCGGCTATGTCCTGCAGGACACCGTCCTCTTTCGCGGAACCATCCTCGAGAACATCGCCTTCGGCCGTCCCGATGCCACTAAAGACGAGATCGTCGCCGCCGCGAAGCTCGCCAACGCCCACGACTTCATCGCCGCCATGCCGCTCGGTTACGGCACACTCGTCGGCGATCGCGGCTCGACCCTCTCCGGCGGCCAGCGGCAGCGCATCGGCATCGCCCGCGTCATGGTCCGCAACAGCCCCATCCTCCTGCTCGACGAGCCCACCGCGGCGCTCGACAGCGAGTCCGAAAAGCTCGTCATCGACGCCCTCGAAAAGCTGATGAAGGGCAAGACCGTCATCGCCATCGCCCATCGTCTCAGTACGATACGCGACGCCGACCAGATCGTCGTCATCAAAGGCGGCGTCGTCGCCGAAAGCGGCACCCACGACGAGCTCATGGCGCGTAACGGCCTCTACGCCGAGCTTCACCGCACCCAGTTCGACGCCAGTTCGGATAAAGTAATGTCATAGAAAACGGCCCCGACCCGCACCACAGGCAGCCGGGACTGAAGACGAATCCTCCCAGTCAGCGAAGGAATCATCATGTCCCGCTCCCTCATCGTTCTACCCGACGACTCCGGCAAGCCGATCCTCGAAGCTATCAACAAAGCTGAGAAGTCCATTCGCATCAAGATGTTCGTCTTCTCCGATCCTTCACTTCTCAAGGCTGTCACGGACGCTCACAAACGCGGCGTCGACGTCCGCATTATGCTCAACCCCGCACGGCGCGACGGCAAGGAAGAGAACGCCGACTCCCGCAAATCGCTTCTCGACGCCGGCATAAAGGTCCTCGACAGCAATCCGGCCTTCGACCTGACCCACGAGAAGTCCATGGTCATCGACGACGCCACGGCGTTCGTTCAATCCCTTAACTGGGAGACGGAAAACCTTACCTCCACCCGCGATTACGCCATCGTCACGTCGCACAAGCACGAAGTGAACGAGGTCGCACAGTGCTTCGACGCCGACTGGAACCGCACCAAATTCGACGCCGGCGACACCCATCTCATCTGGTGCATCGGCAACGGCCGCCAGCGCCTCGGCCAGCTCATCGACAGCGCGACTCACTCGCTATGGCTGCAGAACGAGCGCTACCAGGACCCCGTCATCATCGAGCACCTCATCCGCGCCCACAGCCGCGGCGTCAAGATCCATGTGATGGCCCGGCCGCCGCACAAGCTCAAAAAAGATAAGCTCATCGAAGGCGTCAGCGGCCTGCGTTCCCTTCAGGACATCGGCGTCAAGATCCACAAGTTGCAGCACATCAAGCTACACGCCAAGCTGATTCTCGCCGACAACGCCCGCGCCATCATCGGCTCCATCAATCTCGCCCCGGGAAGCTTCGACAGCCGCCGCGAGCTCGCCATCGAGGTGGAAGACCCGAGCATTATCGATCGCATCCACAAGACGCTCAAGGAAGACTGGGCTAACTCCCATCCGCTCGACCTCTCCGACGAAGGGCTGCTCGCTGAGCTCAAGGATTACGACCCGAATGTAAAGGAAGACCTCGCCATCAGCGCAGGGAAGCACCACAAAGGCAAATAGGCACCCGGATTGTTGCAGCGAACTTTCGCGGTTCAACACATAAAAGAGGCCCAGGCGACTAGTTGTAACTAACCTTGCGCTCTCCCCGCACCACCCTGCCGATGAGGCAGTGCCGTTCATTCGCGCGGTTCAGAATCGCCTTCGCCTTCTTGATCTTCTCCGCCGGAATCACCGCAATCAGCCCGATGCCCATGTTGAAGGTGCGCAGCATCTCGTCGTCCTCGACGTTGCCCAAGTGCTGCAGATGCTCAAACAGCGGCGGCACCGTCCAGGAGGAGCGGTCGATCAGCGCGCCCATCCCTTTGGGCAGGATGCGCGGCAGATTCTCCGTAATTCCGCCGCCGGTGATGTGCGCCATGCCGCTGACCACCTCAGCTCCGGTCAGCTTCTTGATCACCGAAAGATAGCTGCGATGCGTGCGCATCAGCGCCGCGCCGGTCTTGTCCTTCAGCTCATTCACGTAATGATCGGGCCCGTACTTGGCGACCTCAAAGAGCAGCTTCCGCGCCAGCGAGTAGCCATTGGTGTGCAGCCCGTTCGAAGGCAGCCCGACCAAAACATCGCCTACCTGAATATGTTCTCCGGTGATGATCTTGTCGCGGCTCACCGCCCCAATGATGGTGCCGGCAAGGTCATATTCTCCATCGGCATAGAAGCCCGGCATCTGCGCCGTCTCGCCGCCGATCAGCGCGCATCCGTTCGCCCGGCACGCCTCGCTGATGCCCTGCACTACCTTCTCGACGATCATGTCTTCGAGCTTCCCGGTCGCCAGGTAGTCCAGAAAAAACAAGGGAGTCGCACCCTGAACGGCTATGTCGTTGACACAGTGGTTCACCAGGTCTTGGCCCACGGTGTGGTGGATGCCGAGCTCGAAGGCGACCTTCAGCTTCGTCCCTACGCCGTCAGCCGACGAGACCAGCACCGGGTTGGGAAATTTTTCCAGGTCGAGCGCAAACAACCCGCCAAAACCGCCGATCTCCGACAGCACCTGCCGGTTGAAGGTCTTGCGCGCCAGCATCTTGATGCGTTGCTTGCTGCGATCAGCCGACGTAATATCCACACCCGCGTCGGCGTAGCTGATGCCCTTCCTGGGGGCGGCAGGGGACGTTTCGGCCTTCTTTGGGGATTGCTTCAGGCCGATAGTCTTCTTCTGGGCCGCGGCCGTTCGAAGGGGAGAGTCGGGTGTAGGTGCCGCCTGGGTGACGGCCGAATCGGGTGTAGGGGAGGTCTCATCCGGCAAGGTAGTGCTCCATTGTCATGTCGCTTGAAACGAAGAAGTTTAGTCTAGCAGGGAGATAATCACAGGCCTATAACACCTCCGTTATTCGTACACGCCCAGCAGTCGGCTGCGCTGCTCCGGAGGCGGTATGGGGCAGGTATCGTAGCGCCCGAAGACACGATAACGAAAACGGGCAACGATGCCGTAAACCCAATCCCGGAGAGGGTGCGGCACCAGCCTCAGGGCCTTGCCCGCCAACCGCCACATTCCGCCGAGCCGCTGCAGGGCCGCCACGACCGCATCCGACCGCTGGTAAAGGTGTTCGGCAGGGGTCAGCGCGTCGGTCAGCAGCATCACGCCGTCCGGAAATGTGTGGATGCCGAAGCGAGACAGCACCTCGCGGCCCAGACTGCTCTGGAGCGGCGCAAAGCGGAACCCATCCAGATTGTCCCTCTTGATCAAGAACTGCACCACCCCATTGCACAGCGCACAGACGCCATCGTAGAGAAGCAGCGCCCGCCCCTCGATCGCATTGCGCTCCCCCTCGGTCATACCTTCATGATATGCCTGGAAAAAGCCCGTGAAAAATCCTTACGGCGTGGCCTTCGAGAGGATCAAATTCGAGAGGATCAACGCTTCCACCTTATTCCAGACCCGGGGATCGTTCTCGATCTCAATATGGGGCTTGGTGAAAGCCCGGGTGTACCAGGGGTACCCCGGACAGGCGACGCCCGTGTCTTTATACGTCAGGCGAAAGTTCCCAAGGATCGTCGTGGCTGCCGGATCGGCGGCGCGAATCCTTCGACGCCCATGGAGAAGCCCGTCTAACTGGTAGAAGTTGACCGCCTGAGCCACATTTGCCGGTATCACGGCGTCGTCCTCTCCCAGCTTCGGAACGCCGTCCACCTGCACCAGCAGCAGTACCGGAACGCCATCGCGTTCGAGCTGCCGCGCCATGGCGACCGCCTCGGACGCGCCCCAGCTGTGCCCATACAAAATGATCCGGGCCGCCCTCTTTGCGGCCTCCGTCATCGCGCCGGTCGATGCATCGCCTGCCGATGCGCCCACCAGCCGCAGAATCTCCCGGTGAGCCTCCCTGCCGTGGTGGTTCTCGAAGATCTCAGCGTGAATCGTCGAGCCGTAGGTATTGCGGAGATGTTCAGCCAGTTGCACCTCGCCGTGAACGGTGCTGTTCCGCCGGACATACCCTCCCGCGAAACCTACAACGATGAGCGCCGGCTGCGGCGGGCGTATCGCAGCCGGGATCGTTGCAACCGGGCTCGCCGCAACCGCAGAAGTCTTTTCATCCGGGGGAGATACGTCAGGCGGCAGAACCGGATGTTCGGGCTTGAGACTGGCTGCATAAGAAGGCGCCGTTGCTCCAGCGCCGGAATCGCCCGGAAGACCAGGAAGACTCTGGCTTCGACAAGGAGGCGGAGCCGCGACGGCAAGGAGAAGAGCGGCAAGAACAATCGTTCGTGCCATGAAAGAACCTCCCGTCTCACAAGCACTTACTGGACTGGAGAGAACCCACAGGAACGTTTCGGGACTCGGAGGGAATCCTCCGCTGGCCAGTTTGCTTCGCTTCGGCACGGCGGATTCTTTGGTAAATCCGCTTGTGTCAGATACGCCCACAGTATGGCATAAAGCTGATTCCTGCGTATCGAGAATGGGCGGCGGTCACAATCAGATTACAGCAATCCTCTGATGATTCTCTGAAGATGCAGCGCCGCGCAGTCTAGATGAGGAAACGAGGTATTCGCTTCGTTGAAGAGCAGCGAAAGGTCGGTTCCCGCCAGAACGATCGCGTCCACTCCATCTCGCTGCTGCAGCGCATGGGCAATGGCCGTCAAACTTCTGTGCTGCTCCTCTGTGCCCACTCCCTTTTGCAGCAGCTCCAGATACGTGTTGTGAATGCAGTCCATCTCGTCTGCCGCCGGCCGGATGATCGCAACATCACCGGCAAAGCCGTAGAGCGACGACTCCATCACGTAGCGCGTTCCAAACACCGCCACCCGCCGAACTGCTCGTGCTTTGAGCTCCTCGACAAGAGGATCGAAGATATCGAACAGAGGCAGCGGAGACGCTGCGATGAGCTCCCGCATACAGTAATGCGGTGTTATCGCTGGAATGACCGCGAACTCGGCACCGGCGGCCTGCAATCGCCGGATGAAGCCGAGCAGGTATTCCGCCAATCCATCGCGGTCGCCCGCCTCGACATACTCGAAGACCCGGGAGGTCTCCGCATGGGTAATGACGATGTCCAGGGTGCGGCCTTGTTCCTCATGCGCCCGGGCCAACCGCTGATAGTAATGAATCGTCGCCCCTACTCCAAGCCCGCCCAGCAGACCTAAGCATCGACCTTTGTTCATGAAACCAAGGTTAGTGCGTGGTTGATCCTCTGCGCCAGGCCGCCGCATGGAATCTTGTACGAATGTCGCGCCCGCTCGCTATTCCGTCCTCAGCGCCTTCGCCGGGTCGATCGACGCAGCGCGGCGTGCCGGAATCAGGCCGGCAATGCAAGCCGCCACCGCCAGCGTCACAATCGCGCCCGCGATCACCGTGGTATCAGCCTTGGTGATCTCATACAACTGCGCCTTGACGAACCGTACGCAAAGCAACGCCACAGGCACGCCGATCGCCAGCCCCAGCACGGTTTGAATCGTAGCTCCACGCAGAATCATCGCAATCACGCTGCCGCGCTCGGCCCCCAGAGCCATGCGAATTCCAATCTCCGACGTCCGTCCCGCAACTGTATACGAAGTCACGCCGTAGAGCCCGATCGTCGCAAGCAACAGCGCCAGCCCGCCAAACAGCATCGTCAAACGCGAGATCATCCGCTCTTCGCTGAACCGGTCGCCGATCTGCTCCTGAAACGTCTGGAACTTCACTACAGCAAGGTTCGGATTGATCCCGGCCAGCGTCCTTCGTGCCAGCGTCTCCATATCGTTCATCGGTCGATCCGTGGCAATTGAAACCGCCCCGGCAAAGAGCCCCTCGTCCTTCTCGATGGGACCTTTGTCGCTCGGCGGACGCTGCATCATCGGCACAAAGTACATGCAGTGGTTCTCCCATCTCGCGCTCTCGTAGGCGGTGTCCTCGACAACGCCCACAATCTCAAAATCTCCGGCTGACTTCGGCCCATTCCCCCCGAAGTGCTGCCCAATCGGATTGAGGCCCTTCAGATACACCTTCACAAACGCCTCGTTGACCACCGCCACGGTTGGAGCCGTAGACGTATCCTGGACACCGATCCCGCGGCCCATCACTACCCGGGTCCCCACCGAATCGAAGAACTCAGCATTTGCCTTCACATACGAGGCCCCGAAACCGCCAGGATTCGCGGGTGGCTGTCCCTGGACATCAACACCTGTTCCCCAGTTATCGTCTTCCATCGGGGTATAAGTCGCGATCCCAACCTTCGTCACTCCCGGCAGCGTGTGGAATCGCTCCTCGATCGTCCGGTAAAGCGCTTCGACCTGTGTCTGCGAGTAGCCCGCAGCCTGCGGGTTGATATGTACGATGTACCGGTTCCTCGCATCCAGCTTCAGATCCTTGCTCTGCAGCTTGTTCAGGCTCTGCGCAAACAATCCCGCACCCACCAGCAGCACCAGCGACAACGCTGCCTGGAGCACTACCAGGCCCCGTTGCAACAACGACGCTCCCGTCGTCGTTGTCCGCGTACCGCTGCGCAGAACGTCCGCAGGATTGACCCGCGTTGCGATCCACGCCGGCGCCACGCCGAAGAGAATCCCAGTGACCAGCGATAGCGCAAACGCAAACCCGATCACTTCCAGCGACGGACTCGCATGAATCGGAACGTTCTGGTCTCCGGGAAATGCCATCCTCAACAGCATCTGCGTTCCTGCATACGCCACTATCAACCCCGCCAGACCGCCCATCACAGACAGGAGAATACTCTCCGTCAGCAATTGGCGTATGATCCTTCCGCGCATCGCCCCCAGCGCCGTCCGCACGCTCATCTCCGTGCGCCTTCCCATGCCCCGAACCAGCAGCAGATTCGCAATATTCGCGCATGCAATCAGCAGCACCAGCCCCGCAATCCACATCAACAGCCGCAGATGCGACGCATACTCATCCTGCAGCGCCTGAATCCCGGCCCCTCCCGGCGTAAGCGTCGTATGAGTCTTCGCCAGCTTCTCCTGATCGTGTTTCGACGCCGTAAACTTGCGTGCAAGAATCTGCTTCAGCAGCGCATTCACCTTATCCTGCAGCGGAGCCAACGCCACGTCAGGCTTCAACCGCCCGACGATGTACAGCCAATCGGAGTTCGGCTGGTGAACATACGACACGCCCGCCACCACGGGCATCGACTCAATCGGCAGATAATAATCCGGCGGAGTGTTCGACATCCGGTCGCCGTAAAATCCCTGCGGCGCAATCCCCACCACAGTCACCGCCTTCGTATTCACCCAGAACGTGCTCCCGATCACCGAAGGATCACCCGCATACTCGCGCTGCCACGTCTCATAACTCATCACCGCGGTGTTCGGAGCCCCCTGCGCATCATCCGCATCCGCAAACAGCCGTCCCCTGTCCGCCCTCAGCCCGAACGTGCGGAAGTAGTTGCCCGAGACAAACTCTCCCATCACACTCTTCGGCTCAACCCCCGTCCCATCCCGCCGCACCGTCACCGGACGATAATGAAACCCTGCCTGAATCCCCGCCAACTCCTCAAACTCCGGCAGATTCTTCTTCAGCTGCTGATAGGTGTCCGTTGAGAACATCCCATAGTTCCCATCGTTCTTCGTCCCGCCGGTCACGCAACAATCGTCATTGTCGCCCAGCCGCACCAGCATCTTCGGATCAGCAACCGGCAGCTTCTTCAGTAGAACCGCGTTCACCAGCGTAAAGATCGCAGCATTCGCCCCAATCCCCAGCGCCAGCGTCAGCAGTACCGTTATCGTGAAGCCCGGCGTCTTCCGCAGCTGCCGCAGCGCATAGTGAATGTCCTGTATGACAGTCATCGTGGTCGCTCTCCATTCAAGGCGGTTCAGGTTTCTCGGCCCAGGGCGTCATCGCAGTGCAGACGATTGGCGATGCCACTCCCAAAAGCACGTCACCGGCCAAAACCCGGAATAGGTTTGTTTCGTATTATCTGTGACATATCCCAGGGCCATCTTCTGACACTGTCCACAAGCGTTCTTCGTCGTCCAGAACCGGACACCTTGGCGGGGGGGGCAATATTTAGATTAAAGCCACAGAATCGGGTGCCCCATATCTCGATTCTCCGGATATGGGCATTCGCGCGGACCGCCTTCTCTCCCCTCCTATACTTGAAGACATGTCCCGAACACTCATCCGCTCCCGCCAGTTGCAGCTTCGCGCTGAACGATTTCTCCCCGGAGGCGTCGACTCGCCGGTGCGGGCCTTTCGTGCAGTAGGCGGCGATCCCCCGTTTGTGACCCACGCCGCGGGTGCGTATCTCTTCGACGCGGACGGCAATCGTTATCTGGACTTCTTCGGTTCCTGGGGCCCCATGGTTCTAGGGCACGCCTTTCCGCCGGTTGTGGAGGCCATTCAGGCTGCTGCGGCAAAGGGCGCAAGCTTCGGAGCTTCGATCGCCGCCGAAGCCGACCTGGCCGAGCTGGTGACACGCTGCTTCCCCTCGGTAGAAAAACTCCGCTTCGTCAGCTCCGGCACCGAGGCCTGCATGTCCGCGATCCGGCTCGCCCGCGGCTTTACCGGACGAAACTTCGTCGTCAAGTTCGAGGGCTGCTATCACGGCCACTCCGACGCTATGCTGGTCAAGGCGGGCAGCGGCGTCGCTACGCTCGGCATCCCTGGCTCCGCAGGCGTTCCCGCCGAGACCGCGATGCACACCCTCGCCCTGCCCTACAACGATCTGGACGCCGTGCGTGCGGTCTTTGCCGCTCGCCCTGAAGAGATCGCCTGCGTCATCGTCGAGCCGGTCGTCGGCAATGCCGGGACCATCGCTCCGGCTCCCGGATACCTGCAAGGCCTGCGCCAGATCACGGCGCAGCATGGCGCGCTCCTGATCCTCGACGAGGTCATGACTGGTTTCCGCGTCTCGCTTGGCGGCGCCCAGCAGGTCTACGGCATTCAGCCCGATCTGACCACCCTGGGCAAGATCATTGGAGGGGGCCTGCCCTGCGGCGCCTTTGGCGGACGAGCCGATGTGATGGAGTTCCTCGCTCCGCTGGGCCCGGTCTATCAGGCCGGAACGCTGAGCGGCAACCCCCTCGCCATGGCGGCAGGAATCGCCACCCTGCGCCACCTGATTGACCACGAGGAGGAGGTCTACTCCGGCCTCGAACAGACGACCACGATCATCGCCGAAGGGGTCGGCCGAGTCGCGAAGGAAGTTGGCATTCCAATGACGGTAAACCGTGTTGGATCAATGTTTACCTGGTTCTTCACGGATCGGCCCGTCACCGACTTCTCGAGCGCCGCCACCTCGGACACGGTGTCCTTTGGACGCTTTCACCACGCGATGCTCGACGCTGGAGTCTGGCTCCCGCCGAGCCAGTACGAAGCGGCCTTTGTCTCCACCGCCCACGGTCCGGCCGAGGTTGGCATGGTCCTTGAGGCTGCTCGGCACGCTCTCGCTTAAAAAAATTGCGTGACGAGTGTATTTTTTTTCAGGCGTGGTGGCTGGAGGGAAACTGGGCCTTTTGCCGCTGTTTTTGAGGGGGGTTGCGGAATTTGCGGTGCAAATTGCGTGGTAAATTGCTGGTTTTTTGTGGTGGATTTGTGGTGGTTTGTGGACGGATGCCGGCGTGTTTTTGAGCGCTGAAAAATATGCCAACTTTTGAAAATAAATCTGTGGATTTCCCGATTTAGGTCTGCGCGGCGACAGGTTGTTCTTTTGGCTCCATCCAGAGCTTGCCGATAGCGACGAGGATGACCAGCATGACAGCGCAGAGAGCGAAGACCTGGCGGACGCCGATGTGCTGGGTGAGGATGCCGGAGAGGACGAGTCCGCCAATCTGAGCTCCGAAGACGATGGACATGAAGGTGGAGCCGACGCGTCCCATCAGCTCCGGTGGCGTTGCCTGCTGGAAGAGAGTTTGAGCCGGAACGATGATGGCGGCAACGGCGATGCCGATGATGAAGTTGCCTACCAGCGTCGACCACACGTGCGGAAGCAGCGTGAGGATGACGAGGCCAACCGCGATGCCGCAGAGACCGCAGTAGACCAACAGCGTGTTGCTGAGCTTCCTGCCGAAGGTGTTGAGGCCGTTGACGCCGAGCAGCATGCCGAGGCCGATCATCGGCGAGACGATGCCGAACATCTTGGTGGAGGCGTGCAGGGAGTCGCGGACATAGATGGCGATGAGCGGGCCGAAGCAGCCGATGACGAACATTCCGGCGGCCATTGCGAGGATGACGAAGAGGAGAGCAGCGTGGTGGATGATGAAGCTGATGCCCTGCTTCATGTCGAGCCAGACCTTGCCGATGGCGGAGACGTCTTCGGCATGGGTTGCGGCGGGTTTGGGCGCGGTTCTGACCAAGGCTACGGAGGCGATGAGACAGGCGGAGGCGACGAAGCTTATGGAGTCGAAGATGTAGCAGCTCTTGGGACCCGCGTAGGCGACCATGAAGGCGGCGATGGCGGGGCCGATGATGCGCATGCCGAACATGACCTGCTGCATGAGCGCGTTGGCCGAGCGGAGGCCGTGCATTGGGACGGCGGAGCGGATCGCAACCCCTTGCGCGGGACCGAAGAAGCTGGAGACGACGCTGATGGCAGCGAGGATGGCGTAGAAGTGCCAGATTTGTGTGGCGAAGATGAGCAGAAGGCACAAGACAGCGCGGATGCTGTCGCTCGAGACCATGGTCGGCTTCAGGGGCCAGCGGTCGACGAAGACGCCGGCGAGGATGCCGAGGATGGCGATGGGGAGCATGTAGGCGATCTGGATGCCGGTGACCTGCTGGGCCGTCGCGGAGAACTTAAAGGTGAGGATGGCGATGACGGCGAAGAGCGCGAGGAAGTCTCCGAAGACGGAGATGACCTGCGCGTACCAGAGGCGGCGCATCATGGGGATGCGCATGACGTCGCCCATGGAGAGCGGCGCGGGGAGCTCCGGGTCGATGGCTGGTTTAGGAATCGACTCGGCGGGGACCGGGTTGGGGGAGGTTGTGCTCATGTGCGGTGGGTTTATGGTACTTGACTGTAAGTGAGATCAGGCCACTTAACTCGGTTGCAGGTTGAGGAAAAACAATATCGTTAAAGCTGATGTGTCGCCGCAGCATCGGATTCTATATTCTGCAGAAGCAAGAAAATGCGTACTCGCGCTCCGGAAGGGTGTTCCACGACCTTGAGAGTGCTATGAAGAGAGTTCCATGAAACAGTCTCCGTTTGGCCTTGCCGCTATATTTCTGGCCTCTCTAGTTTCGGTCGTCGTGGCGACTTCGCTCAGACTGCACCCAACTGCGTCAGTTCTCGCAGGCAGCACTGCTGAGATGTTGTCCCAGCGTGAAGCCGCGCAGCAGATCCCCCTCTCCGAACTTTCGAAATCGAAGTTGAAGAGCGCGACGGCGGCGGTGACAACATATCGTGGATCCGCAGCGTTCAAGCTTATACCCAAAGACCCGAAGGAGCCCGGGTATATGCCTGGCGGGCCGCTGGCTATCTTGAATAACATTCACTTTCATAACGGCGCGATTGACGTGGATGTCTCCGGCACACCGGCCAAGGGGGCTGACGAATCTGCCCGCGGATTTATCGGCGTCGCGTTTCGAGTGCAGTCAGAGTCTCACTTCGAGATCATCTATCTACGTCCAACAAACTCCCACGCCGACGACCAATTGCGCCGCAATCATACGACACAGTACTCCTCCGAACCCGATTGGCCATGGGATCGGCTTAGAAAAGAGAGTCCTGGCGTGTATGAGTCGTGGGTCGACATTGGTGCCGGAGAGTGGACACACATGCGCATTGTGGTTCATGGAACGGACGCGTCGCTGTACGTCAATCATGCCCTGAATCCGTGTCTGATCGTCCACGACCTGAAACTGGGCGACAGCGAGGGGTCGGTTGGTTTGTGGATGGGACAGGATACAGAAGGGTATTTCCGCAACCTAAGCATCGCCAACTAGTGGCATGTCGCAGAGACAACGTTGCTGCGGATGCGGCGGGTTGGCCCGGAATATTTCCACTGGATCTGCCCGAGTTGCTCCATGATGCGGACGAGATGCGGCCGACTCGGGTTAACAAACCCGATGGCTACCTTTTCGGCTCATACCGCATCGCCACCGCCCCCGAGCCGAACTCCAGCCGGCTCACGAGCCTCAAGTCGACAGGCTTCAATAGCCCTGCGAACAACGTCGGCCCGTGACCCGCTAGCCTGGGGTGCACCACGAACTCGTACTCATCGATCAATCCCAGCTCGGCCAACGCCTGCGGGAGCTTCACGCCTCCTACAAACAGTCCCTTACCCGACTCCTCCTTGAGCTCCTGAACGGCCTTCCCCAGATCCCCGCGCACGAACTCCGCGTTCCAATCGACCCGGTCCAGGGTGCTCGACACGACGTACTTCTTTGCCGCGTCGATCGTCCGGGCGAAGGGTTCCATCCATTCAGGCCTCGCTGCCGCCTGCGCCGGCGGCCGCCACGCTGCCTCCATCATTTCGTAAGTCACCCGGCCAAAGAGGAGGGCGTCGGCCTGGCCAAGGTTCTCGATCGCGTGACGATGCAAGTCTTCGTCCGCGGGTATTGCACGATGATCGCAGCACCCGTCCAATGTGACGTTGATGGAATACCGAAGGGGTCGCATTCCGCCAGAGTACCGCCGATGGGGTAGACGAGCAACGTAGCCCGCTTCAGGGCCAGGAGCGACTCACGTAACGCATGGCAATGACAATTTGAGAGCTGCTAGTGGCATGTGGCAGAGACAACGTTACTGGGATGCGGCGGGTCGGATCGGAATATCTCCACTGGATCGGCTTAGCGTTTGCTGTAGTCCGGGCTGGGGATTGGCTGTGGATCATCAGGGGATTAATTAGGGACGCATCGATTCCGGCCGGTGTGTCCAGTGGCGGACATCTATTCCCGGCAGTGGACACTGATCTTCTCCGCAGTTCGGGGAGCGCATTGATAATGCGCTTCTTTCCAACCTTGGGAATGGTGGGGAAATTGCTAAATGCTTCTCTGGATGGGAGGCGCGAAATGACGGCATTCATACAGAACGTGAGATTTGCACTCAGGCTGTTGCGGAAGAGTCCCGGCTTTGCCTTTGTTGCAGTCGTCATCATGGCCCTTGGAATTGGAGCGAACACCGCCATCTTCAGCGTCGTCCACGCTGTTCTTCTGGAACCGCTGCCTTTTCAGGACGCAGATCGCTTAGTGCAGATCTGGCACGTCCCTCCGCAGACGAGCTTTCCGGGAATGACACGCTTCTCCGTCTCCGCAGCGAACTTTCTCGATTGGCAAAAGCAGAACGATGTCTTCGAGCAAATGGCGCTCTACGGCGGGGGCGGATATGACATTACCGGGGCCGGCAAACCCGAGTCGATCCGCGCTGGCCAGGTAAGTTCCGGCTTTTTCTCCGTACTCGGGGTTCAACCCCTTCACGGGCGTGTCTTCCTGCCCGAAGAAGATCGTCCGGGCAGCAATCATGAGGTGATTCTCAGCTACAAGTTGTGGCAGTCACGCTATGGCTCGGATCCCAATGTGATTGGCAAATCCATCAATCTCGACGGGGACCCTTATGTGATCGTCGGCGTAATGGGCCCGAAGATGGTCAAACCGGGATTCGCCCAGGTTTGGACCCCTCTTGGCCTTACCGGCAAAGAGGCAGCCGTCCGGGGTGAACACCACTTCCTCTCCATTGCCCGGCTGAAACCGGGTGTCACGCTCTCAGAAGCACAGTCGGAGATGAACACGATTTCGCAACGCCTGGAGCAGACGTATCCTGAGGACGATAAAGGTTGGGGCGCGGTGGTTAACTCGATGCGCGAAGAGACTGTCGGTGAGGTCCGTTCAGCTTTGTTCATGATGCTGGGGGCCGTGGCCTTCGTGCTTCTGATCGCCTGCGCGAATGTCGCAAACCTTATCCTCGCGCGCACGTTTGCGCGTCGCAAAGAGATCGCTATACGCTCTGCCCTGGGCGCGAATCGCTCTCGCATTATCCAGCAACTGCTTAGCGAATCTCTTATTATCTCGCTATGCGGAGGCGCGCTCGGTCTTATGGTCGCGCACTTTGGTATAGAACTGCTGCTCAAGTTCTTTGCCGATAAGTTGCCACGCATGGGTGAGATCGGCCTCAATGGCCCGGTGCTCGCCTTCACGTTTGCACTCTCCATCGTGACCGGCATTCTCTCTGGCCTCCTGCCCGCCTGGAGCATGACGAAGGGGGACGTGAACGATGCACTAAAACAAGGTTTGGGACGCACAGATGCCGATAGCGGAAGCAGCAAGACCCGATCCGCGCTTGTGGTCATCGAGGTTGCGCTCTCTCTGGTATTGCTTATCGGAGCTGGACTCATGGTCCGTAGCCTCTGGAAGCTGCAAACCATTGATCCCGGTTTTGACGAGCATAATGTTCTTACTCTTGCCGTGATGGTGCCCAAGCACCAATTTACTGAGCCCACCCAGGAATCGCAGTTCTTCGACGAGGCGCTTCGACGTGTGCGTTCACTGCCCGGCGTTGAATCCGCTGGAGTGGTAGACAACTTGCCCCTAACCGGCGGATCAAATCAGCCTGTTGCGGTTGAAGGTCGTCCCGTTGTCGCGATGTCCGAACAACCTGAGGTATCTGTCCGCGTCGCGACACCCGGATACATCCAGGCCATGCACATCCCTCTGTTGCAGGGCCGGAACATCAGCGCTAACGACACGGCCGATTCAGCGTCCGTCGTAGTCATCAGCCAATCCATGGCGAAACAACTATGGCCCAACGAAAGCCCTATCGGACGCCATCTGAAGCTTTCTTTCTATCCAGACAAAGATCGCGAGGTCGTCGGAGTTGTAGGCGATGTGAAACAGACCGGCCTGGACAGCGCCGCCGGCATTGCTACGCTCTATTGGCCACTCGCTCAGGTTGCAGGCTCTCCGATGTCTCCCTGGCGCGCATTCCCTCTGTCGCTCGCGGTCCGCACCACGACTCCTCCGCAAACTCTCGCCACCGCGGTGACTGGCGCTATCAATCAGGTGAACAAGGACATCCCTGTGGACAATGTCATGACACTGGAGGACTTTGTCGGCGAGACCCTGACGCAGCACAGCTTCAACATGCAGTTGCTTACGATCTTCGGTCTGCTTGCTCTTGTCCTCTGCGCGATTGGCATCTACAGCGTGCTTGCGTATTCCGTGAGACGCCGTATGAGAGAGATCGGCTTGCGTATCGCGTTTGGCGCAACGCTGCGTGATGTCGCGCGCCTGGTCATCGTTCAAGGCATGAAGCCCACGCTCGCGGGCATCGGCATCGGACTTATTGCCGCCTTCGCTCTCGGCCGCGTCGCTACCAGCCTGATCTACGGAGTGAGTTCCCGTGATCTCGTAACGTTTCTGGCCGTCACCATGCTGCTCATCGTTGTCTCGTTCGGGGCCAGCCTGATTCCCGCGCTCCGCGCCACTCGCGTTGATCCGCTTGCGGTCCTTCGCGACGAATGAGGGCATGCTGTGTCGAGGGTGTCAGGCCCAGGAATCTACTGTGACGTACTTCGTTCCGGTCTGGTGACTGTTCTGGGGCGCGTATTTTTGCAGGAGGATGTTGGTTGCCTCTACGGTGGGGAGGCGAGGTTGGCCTAATGCTTTTTGTCCGCCGTCGTGGAGGACGATATTGGAGGCGCGGTTATGCTGCCGGTTTCGGGTGATGCCGCGAACGGCGCGGGCTGCGATCTCTTCTGCGTCGATGGGCTGCCAGTCTCCCGGGATGATGTTCCACTGGACAGGCGTGAGGCCGAGTGAGCGGGCGATGCGGAGAACAGCGGGGCGGCGCGCTCCGTGGGGTGCGCGGAAGTAACGGATGGGGATGCCGAGGGTGTCTTCGAGGAGGGCGTTGCAGCCGGTGAGCTCCTGGCGGATGCGCGCGGAGGACTGCCAGGCAAGCCAGGGATGAGTCATCGAATGGTTTCCGATGAGGTGGCCAGCGGAGGCGATGGCTCGGGCGATCTGCGGGCGCTGACGGACGTAGCGGCCGATGAGGAAGAAGGTCGCTCGGACGTTGTGGCGGGCGAGGAGGTCGAGGAGGCGCTCGGTGACGATGTCGTTGGGGCCATCGTCGTAGGTGAGGGCGACTTCGTTTGGGTTGCCGCCGGCGATGAGGACTTTGCCGAAGATCTGGGATTGCGCCGAGAGCGCGGCGTAGGTGCAGCCGCTTGCGAGGAGGCCGGCCGTCGTTAGCGCTGCGGTCGCCGTCGTGATGGTGGTGGAGTTCATTGCTAGCAGCGTCAGTTTTTGGTGGAGTGCTTCTTAAGCAACGCGAGGACCTCTTCGGCGTGGCCTTCGGGTTTGACCTCTTCGAAGATGTGGATGAGGCGTTGGTCGGGGCCGATGAGGTAGGTGGTTCGCTTGACGCCTTTGACCAGTTTGCCGTACATGTTCTTGGGCTTGATGAGATCGTAACGATTGATGAGCTCCATGTCGTGGTCGGCGAGGAGGTCATAGGGGAGATCGTATTTGTCCTTGAATTTCTTTTGGTCCTTGACGGTGTCGCGGGAGATGCCGAGGACGACGATGCCGGCCTGCTGAAACTTCTTGAAGGCGTCGCGGAAGCCGCATGATTCGATGGTGCAGCCTGGGGTGTCGGCGCGGGGGTAGAAGAAGAGGACAACGGGCTTGCCTTTGAAGTCGGTGAGGGAGACGGACTTGCCGTCCTGGTTCTGCAGGGTGAAGTTTTCTACTTTGTCGCCCAGGTTCATGTGTCTGCTCCTGCCTTTCTCTGTCGCTACAATTCTATTCGGCCAGAGGGGCGAGAGTCTTTTCGAGAGAGGCGGAATCCTCGACGTTGAGGGCCTTCTGATTGCGATCAATCTGGCGCATGAGGCCGGAGAGGACTTTGCCCGGGCCTACCTCGATGAAGTGAGTAGCGCCCTGGGCGATGAGGAGCTGGATGCATTCGACCCAGCGGACAGGGCCGGTGACCTGGCGGATGAGGCAGTCGCGGGAGTCGGGGCCGCGAGTGATTAGCCGGGCGTCAACGTTAGCGGCGATTGGGATGATGGAGTCGTTGAAGACGATGGATTCGAGGTCCCTGGCGAGGGCATCCTGTGCGGGTTGCATGAGGGCGCAGTGAAAGGGGGCGCTGACCTGAAGCATGACGGTGCGCTTGGCGCCGGCCTCTTTGCAGCGATCGGCGGCGAGTTGGACGGCAGCGGCCGCCCCCGAGATGACGGTCTGGTCGGGAGAGTTGAGATTGGCCGGCGAGACGACGGCGGTTCTGGGGGAGAAGTTCTGTGCTTCGGGTGTAGTGGGGAGTGGAGTGAGCTGATCGGTGACCTGAGAGCAAATCTCGCTGATGAGGGGTGCGGGTAGTCCGAGGATGGCAGCCATGGCGCCTTCGCCAGGCGGCACTGCTTGCTGCATGTAACGGCCACGGGAGCGGACGGTGCGGACGGCATCGGCGAAGGTGAAGGTGCCGGCGGCGACGTGGGCAGAGTACTCGCCCAGGCTGTGGCCGGCGGCGAAGGTGGGCTGGATGCCGCGTTCCGCGAGGATGCGGGCGGCGGCGACCGAGACGGTCAGGATGGCGGGCTGCGTGTGCTCGGTGAGCTTGAGCTGGTCTTCGGGGCCCTCGAAGATGAGCCTGGAGAGGGGGAAGCCGAGGGCTTCGTCGGCCTCGTCGAAGAGGTCGCGGGCGGCGGGGAAGTTGTCGTAGAGGTCGCGGCCCATGCCTACGGTTTGCGATCCCTGACCGGGGAAGAGGAAGGCTGGTTTCGTTGTGCTCATCGTTGACGATGGTAAATCAGAGGAGACAAGGCTGTAGTGAGGACGGACAGATTGAGCTCTGAATCCGGCGTGGGGAGTCTCCGGTGATTTGCGAACTAGTTCTTCAGGCCGGTGGTCATCTGGAGGAGGCTGCTATGCGGGACGATGGAGGCGACATTTTCGTGCTTCATGCAGAACTCCCTGCCCGAGGCAGCGTGGAAACGGAAGAACTCCTGGGAGGTGTGTTGGCCGGGCATAAGCCAGTCGTGCGGTTCGAGGATGATCAGGGGAAACCGGTTGATGGGATCGGTATCTCCGTCGAAGAGATTCTTTTCGGCGCCTTCGATATCGACCTTGAGCAGGAACGGGGCGTAGGCAGAGGCGGGTTTGGATGCGAGCAGAGAGCCGACCGAAACCAGATCGATCTCGACGCCCCGGCGCTCAGAGGTTGTGCGGAACCCCATGTGGCATCCGCTCGAATTATCCAGGTAGGCGCGGCCGTCGGTTGAAGAGATGCCGGCATGCCTGAGGTCGACGTCGAGGCCGGCGCAGTTGCGCCGCAGCAGGGCGAAGTTCTCCGCTGCCGGTTCTACGGCGATGATGTGTGCTTCAGGATAACGGGTGGAGAACCAGGCGACACTGGCTCCGATATTGGCGCCGCAGTCGATGATGAGAGGCTGCAGGCCGGAGGCGACGATCTCCTGGTAGAGGTTCTCTACAAGGACGCCGTGTGCTCCGGTGGGCATGTCGTATTGGGCCTGGGTGAAGCACTGCTTGATGGCGAGGGCGTCGTCCTGGCTCCAGCGCCGGTGTTCCAGGTTGAAGGTGCGGCCTCGATACGCGACCCTTGTGATGATGTGGTCGTTGGAAATATCCGGGTTGGAGATACGGCGTAATAGATGGATGAGGGGGCTGACAGTCTTGTGTGCGACACGACCGAAACCGGTCGAAGTCACCAGGTCCATAACTCGTTGCATTTGGTACCTCGGCAGTTAGTGGTGCAAAGAACAGGGAAACCACAATACGGTACTTGAGCCCGCGCTGGATGTCGAGGATTATTGTTAGCAGAAATGAACTTAAGTGGGCTGGATGGGTCCTACGGGGATGACGGGGGTGGGGTCAGATTCCGATGCCGAAGTCTACGTCCTTCTCGTCGCCGGAGTGGGCGTAGAAGTCGTAGGGGGTGCGGTGGTTGAACTGGTAGCGCTGGCGGAGCTCGCGTCCGATGAACAGGCCCAGGGCTACGGCGCCGAGGCCGGCGGAGATCCAGCCTACGGTCTTGATGAGGGTGGTTTCTTCTTCGTACTCTTCCTCTTCGGCCGGCTTGGGGAAGGGAAGGGTGCCGGAAGCGGAGACGTCCTCTGTCTGGTCGTCGGCGTCTCGGGATGTGGAGCGGAACCTCATACTCTGGATGATAGCTCAGGCGTGTTGGAGTTCGATGAAACTGTCGTTCTTGTTCGATGCTGCTTTTGTGTCATCGGCTTTTTGACGCCGAGCGTGAGGAAAGGTTGCACTTTTTATGTGACGTCGACTTGTTTGACGCGAAGCGCGCTTCGAGCCTGGGTGGTGCGCCCTAGGTGACGTCGACTTGTTTGAAGCCTAGCCCGTAGAGGAGGGTGGTGATGGTGGCGCGGGCGTTTTTGCTGGCGGTGTCGAGGATGCCGTCGGAGAGGGCGGAGGCCTGGAGCTGCTGCTCGGCCTTGGCGCGGGTGTCGGTTTCGAGATTGGGGTCGGCGGGGACCAGCAGGCCGGTGGAGCGGACGTAGACGCGGGTGTGCTGGTTGTCGAGCGTGGTGAGGAAGAGTTGGGAGGGGGGCAGGGTGACGTGGATGGACTGGCCGCCGTCCCGGTCGGTGATGCGGACGTCCTCGGGTTTCAGCTGGGCGAGGTCGATGCCCGCGATCGACTGGCCGTGGACGACGAGGAGGATGCGGTCGCCGGCGAGGAGATCGGGCAGGACGGCGGAGGATTTGGAGCCTTCGACGACGGTATCGATCGAGTAGACGACAGTTTCGAGGCGGTTGAGCCGCTGGATCTTCTGGACGATGGCTGGCGCAGAGGTGTCAAACGTCACGGTGCGGCCGGTGATGGCGGAGGCGACGCGGGCCATGACGCCGGTGGTGGCGTGGCGGATGAAGACGGCCAGGGCGGCGGCTCCGAGGAGGAGGGAGAACAGGACGGCGACGAGAGTGCCGGAGGAGGAGCTGCGGTCTGAGCGGCCGTAGGATCGGTATTGGGTGGTCATGCTGGTTCGATGCTCCTTTGCTCAACCTGCCGGGGGGTACCCCCCCTATTGCCCGCGCGTAAATTCCTTCGTTTCTTCGGTTTACCGATGGTTGGTGCCTGTAAAATATTCCAAAGAAAGAGGTTACGTCCAAAATATTCCAAACACAGGGGTTACGGGCGTTGGGGGTGGATTCGGTGGCCTTTTTTTGCTCTATTTTAAGTATAGCTGGTTGAGGGTAACTAACATGCCACGCGGATATTGCTGCATTGTCAAGGGTTAGGTGGTTTGGGGGCTTGACATGCGTTTTCTGGGCTGAAAACGCAAAAATAAATTTCGTGGCTGAGAGAGGACGGCTTACCCCAGGGGAGACCCAAAGCTAAAGCATTGGGCTACCAGGCCCTTTGTTCTGGTTGGAGAGGATGCCAAGGCTGAAGCGTTGGCTTACCTAGAAGCAAACGCGGTTCGTTTCATAATGAAGCAGACGGTTTCATCCGTATCATCAGCGCCCGGCTCGCTACTCCAGCCCAAAGAGAACTCTATGAAGAATCCCGAGACCTCCGGCACTGCCGCCAAGCCCACAGCAGTTCGCGGTAAGTATGCCAACTTGCTCCAGCAGGTACGAATGTCGCGATCATTGACCCTGATATCGTGGAGCACTTCCCGGACTCCGAGTCGGTGAATAATGCCCTTCGCGCCTTTCTCGCCATTGGCAAAGAGGTTGAGTCCGCTTCGATTCATATCCTGCGCAAAGCCCCTCGCACCGTCAGCTCAAACGGAACGTTACCTTCGATTCACGCAAGGGTTCAACCTTGAAGACAAGAGCTGAGGCGAAGTAGTCGCCCGTAGAGGCGGAGGAAAAGCGATCACGCCTTGCGTGATGGCCCACCTTAGCGACAATGAGACCGTCGCGAAGATGGGGCACCCGGCAATTTGATCAGATTATGGGCCACCCGCCACAGGCAGTGCGGTCATTTCAAAAGTCAGACTTGGTACGAGGTTTGGTAGGAGGGGCGAGTGCGCTATCCGAAAAGGTCGCGGTCGACGACCCTATGTCATTGTATGTGTCCTGGCCTGGACCGTTCATCGATCCTTCATAGAGAAGGACTGTCTGTGTGCCTCGTTTCCAGAAAAGAGACTCGCCAATCCAATGCGCACCAAAGCCGTTCTGAAAAGAAGTTTCAATGCGCTCTGGTTGAGAGCCATATTTATCTTTAAACGCCGCTCTAATAACGGTGTAGTGCCGAGCCGCAAAGTGCATATCGATTTTGTACAGCTTGTCGTTGTAGAAATAGTAACCGATGCCCGGCAAGACAAATCCCGCAACCGTTCGCGCTTCAGGATTAGTCTCTCCTGGAGCGGGGTTGCAAAACACTTCACCAGGTGACAAGACGAGCCAACCGCTTGCGAGGCTCGAGTAATCATCCGTACAAAGCGGAGTTGGAACCTGTTTTTTTTTCTCTTTCTTGGCTTTACCTTGCCAGTTAGCGGGTCCCGATGCTATCCAGCTTTGAAGGCTTGCAACGTCCTTCCCAGACTATTGCATTTAAAGGAAAACGGGACGTTTACTGGATCAGGGATCTGTGCAGAACTCGGCGCGGCGCTGCCAATAATTAGAACAACTAACAATCTGTTTATTATCATTGAGCCCTCTCCAGCCTTGTCTAGGCTTTCAACCTACTCCTTGCCTGATCTCTGCACGCCGTTGGCCAGCTCTGGTCTCAGCTAAGATGCGTCCGTCAGTTGCGCCTTAAGTAAATCACTTAGATATGCCGCCAACTGCCCAACATCAAAGTGCCCGTTCTCCCAGGCAGTGTCGGCAGCGCGAAGTGCTTCATAGTATGGCTGGCGATTATCGCGAATACGCTCTGGCACGATCTTGCTGCCGGGCAAGAGACGCCCCTGTCGCATGCACAGCAAGTAGTAGCACGCCGCACGAGCTGTTCTCCCATTGCCTTCGACAAAAGGATGAATCCAATTCATTCGCCACAGGACATATGCCGGCAGGTAAGTTGGGTGGTCGATGATGGTCCAGTTCTCGTGAATCATCGAGAAGAACCTATCCATCAATTCAGGGACTTCACGGTAATGCGGCGGAACATGGTTTCCCACGTAAATGGGCTCGGCACGAAACCGCCCTCCAAACTGAGCAATGTTCGCCACCGCCGCCGCATTCAGCGACCAAAGCATGTACTTGTCGAATGACTCGATACCTTTTGAAAGACCGATCTCGACACAGTTCAGCAGCAGGTCATACTGACGCAGCAGGTTTTTCTCCTGCACGCTTTCAAACAGAATGAGGTCGTCAGCTTTGCGAACGGACATGCTTTAAGCGCGCAGGCGCATGCTCTCCGATGCGCGCACGACGCTGTCACGCGTAATGTCCAGCGAGTGCGGTGCGTTTCCGAATGCAAAACTAATGCGCTGCTCGCGCAATTGTTCGTCTGTCACTTGGACATCGCGCGTTTCATCTAACAGGCGTACCAAGTCTGCATCAGCCGATGCTATATTCAAGAACTGCTTTCGATCTGCCATAACCACTCCCGTCGACTGTGCCCGTCAGCTAGTAGTCTACTCGCGAAATGCTAGCACCGTACCAGCTGTGGATGTTGAAGCACCCAAAAGGTTACGCGGGCCTAAAGATTGCGCTCGAATTGTAATTCGGTTTCGTCGGTGGGGGTGAGGCGAAGGTGGTTCTGGTAGATGGCGGCGATGAAGTCGCGGAAGATGGGGTGGGGGGGCTCCAGGGGTTGGACTTGAATTCGGGGTGGAACTGGCAGCCGAGGAAGAAGGGGTGAGTGGGGGCTCGACCATCTGCTGGGAAACGCATGCGGGCGGAGAGATGAAGTACAGTAGGGGGCATCCTAATTTTTGTCTTTCAAGGAGCTTCGCCTTGCGGAAAGCTGCTGCACTCTTTGCCCTGTTCTCTTTCGCTGCGTGTGGTTTTTCGCAGAGCCGGCGGTTTTCGGCCGATGACCTTACCAAGATCGTGCGCGTCGGCGATCAGCAGATATCGCCGGATGGGAAGACGATCTCGATTGTGGTGGGCCGGGCGAACCTGAAGGAAGATCGCTGGGATTCGGAGATCGACTTTGTCGATGTGGCGACGAAACAGCTGCGGGTGATGACGAGGGAGCGGATAGGAGCGGCGTCGGTTCGGTGGTCGCCGACGGGAGACCGGATTGCGTATCTGGCGCAGGACGGCGACAAGAAAGCACAGATCTTCGTGATGCCGGTGAACGGGGGCGAGTCGGTGCAACTGACGCACTCGAAGACTGCGGTGACCGTGATGGCGTGGCGGCCGGATGGGCAGGGGCTCGCGTATGCCGCTGCGGATGAGGAGCCGGAGCGCAAGGACGAGGCGAAGTTCGAGGACGCGTTTGAGGTCGGGAACAACAGCTATCTGGAGCGGGCGGCGGCGAGGCCGGTGCATCTGTGGACGGTGACGGTGAGCGGGGAGGCGAAGCGGCTGACGTCGGGGAGCTGGTCGCTGCCGGTGCATATGGCGCCGAGCGGGCCTCCGTCGCAGATTGCGTATACGGCGGATGGGCGATCGATTGTGTTTGTGCGGGCGGAGTCGCCGATTACGGGGGACTCGGATACGGCTCGGCTGCAAGTGGTGGATGCGGCGACGGGAGCGACGCGGGCGTTGACGAAGAGCGCGGTGGCGGAGGGGAATCCTGTGCTGTCGCCGGATGGGACGATGGTGGCGTATGGGTCGGCGCGCGATGGGAAGCATGGGAATGAGGAGACGGTGTTTGTTGCGCCGGTGGCGGGCGGTGCGGGGCGAGATGTGGCTTTTGCGCTGGACCGGGGAATTAGCGGCGCGGCGTGGATGCCGGATGGGAAGGCGCTGCTGCTCTCGGCAAACGATGGGACGAAGGTGGGGTATTGGGTGCAGCCGCTGGATGGGGCGGCGAAGCGGGTGGCGATGGGAGCTTTGTGTCCTTCGCCGGCGATGAATGTGGGGAAGGACGGTGCGGTTGCGCTGACCGCGACGGATGCGACGCACCCGGCTGAGCTTTTTTATATGGCACATGTGGGCGATGCTCCAGTGCAGATGACGCATCTGCAGACGGTGACCGACGGGGTGACGCTGGGCAAGCAGGAGACGGTGACGTGGAAGAGCGACAAGCTGGATGTGGATGGGGTGTTGACGTATCCGCCGGATTATGCGGCGGGGAAGAAGTATCCGATGGTGCTGTATATTCACGGCGGGCCGACGGCGACGTCGCTTGAGACGTTTGTCCCGACGACGCAGATATTGGCGGCGCAGGGATGGCTGGTGCTGGACCCGAACTATCGCGGGAGCAATAACGAAGGCAATGCGTTTGAGACGGCTATCGTGAACGATGCCAGCGCGGGGCCGGGGCGCGACATCATGGCGGGGGTCAAGGCTGTCGAGGCGCGTGGGATTGTGGATGAGAAGCGGATTGCGGTGAGTGGGTGGAGTTATGGTGGGCAGATGACGTCGTGGATGATTGGGAACTATCCGGAGGTGTGGAAGGCGGCGGTGGCGGGGGCTCCGGTGACGGATCTGGTGGATCAGTATTCGCTGAGCGACAACAATGTGGAGCGCGTGGCGCATTATGGGCCGTCGCCGTTTGTGGGGGATAATTTGAAGTCGTATGCGGTGCAGTCGCCGATCTCGTATGCGTGGCGAGTGAAGGCTCCGACGCTGATTATGAGCGATGTGGGGGATTGGCGGGTGACGACGACGCAGGCTTACAAGCTGTTTCATGCGCTGAAGGATAATGGCGTGACGGTGAAGTTCGTGGCGTTTCCGGTGCCGGGGCATAGTCCGTCGGACCCGCTGCGGTCGAGGGATGTGTGGCGGCGGTGGACGGCCTGGCTGGCGCAGTATTTGAATGAGCCTGCTTCGACGACGCCGGGTGGGATGTGACGAACGAATTACTGGTTCACGAGAGTGCGCGCAGATTGTTCCGGAAGCGGTCGGGGTCGCGATCTGAGAGGAGACCCTCCACAGCGAGGTGGGTGCTCTGCCAGATGGGAACGGCTTGCGCGAGCAGTTTTCGCCCCTTTGGTGTCAGCGTCATCAGGCGGGCGCGGCGGTCGGCCGGGTTGGCTGTAACTTTGACCAGAGCGCGGCGCTCGAGGGGCTTGAGAGCCGCCGTCAAGGTGGTCCGATCCATTGCGAGTAGCGACGCCACGGCCGCCATACCAGGTGGTTTCGGGCGGTTCAAGGACATCATGAGGGAGAATTGCCCGTTTGTCAGGCCCAGTGGGCGGAGCGCGTCATCGAAGCGCCGTGCCAGGGCCCTTGCCGCTCGCTGCAAATGAAGACAGAGGCAAGTGTCGCGAACCAGGTGTGTGGTCTCTAAAGAGGGGTTCGCAACAGTTGACATGGGCGAATTATATTGATATCAACCTATATTGCCAAACTGCTATGGAGAACAGCAGCGTGGCGGGCCCATCTGGTCTTGTCGGGAGAAGAATCTCTACCTCAGGAGAAAATCAAATGAAACGGAATGCTCTTAGATGGATCGCATTAAGAAGCTTCGCGGTGTTTGTCCTGGTGGGCGCGGTTTCGGGGGCACGAGCGGAGGATGCGAAGACGCCGTATCCGACGATGGCGCCGGTTGAGCAATACATGATGGAGCGAAGTGCTGAGATTGCGTTGGCGCTGAGTGCTGCTCCCACCTCCATCTCAGGAGATGCCGAGGTGATGGTGATGGGGCGGCAGGGGTACGAGGTCGCGGTGAAGGGCAAGAATGGTTTCGTATGCATGGTGGAGCGTGCGTGGATGGGCCCAATCGACGATCCCGCTTTCTGGAATCCCAAGCTGCGGGGTCCGATCTGCCTCAACCCGGCGGCCGCGCGATCCTACCTTCCACGCACGATCAAGAAGACGGAGTTGATCCTGGCTGGACGATCCAAAGCCCAGATGTTCGCGGATATCCAGGCCGCTTTGGAGAAGAAAGAGTTGCCGGCGCCGGAACCAGGCGCGATGTGCTACATGCTGTCCAAGCAGGGGTACTTGAGCGACAGTGATGGGCACTGGCATCCCCACCTGATGTTTTTCGCTCCCCTAACGGACCCTGCCGCCTGGGGCGCAGGCTTGCCGGGCTCGCCGGTTCTAGCATTCAAGGGCACGGAGGGGATGACCATATTTCTGGTACCGGTCACCAGGTGGTCGGACGGTACTGCTGCCCCGGTGTTTGAGCACTGAGCTGGGATCTCGTTGCGTTGAGACCTAGCGGCATGGGTGAAGTTAGACCATCGAGATTTTCGCTGCTCCGAAAATTCCTCACCGTATCGACGATGACACCGTCACGAAGAGGCGACCCGGCAGGTGGACCAACAGCCAGTCTTCGGGTTGGCGTCTAATAGCGTGAAGAGTGACGTGCAGTCGAATGCGAGGGTCGCCGGATGAGTCATGTTCGCAAGGTTGGAATTGGGGTGGCAGCGGTAGTGTTGGTGTTGTGCGTGGTGGGGGCTTTTATGACACGGGGCGTCATGGAGCATCTGCCGTTCCTGCATGGGCAACGATCGGGGTGGAGTGGGGTGCCGATACGGCATGGCATCGTCGACCAGAGGCCGTGGCAGACGGCGCAGACGCTGGCGGAGCTGGCGGTATCGGCGGAAGAACGAGAGCTGGCGCGGGAGGCGGAGCGGCTGGCAGACCATGAGGTGGACCAGGCCTTCGCGCAGTCTCTGCGTCAGGCGAGTGCGGAGCCCCGTGAATTGAAGGGTGAGGCATTGGCACTGCAGAAGAGGGTGGCGGAATTGCAGGTCACGGTAAAGGAGGACCAGGCGCGGGTGACTGCTCTAACGGCTAAGGCTGGTCCTAACGGCTCGGCGGATATGCAGGCCGCGGACGACCTGGAGTTGGCGAAGGCGCAGTTGAACCTGGACCAGAGTGAATTGTCGGATTCACTGGAAGATCTGGCACGGGACAGCGGAGATCAGCGGGGAAAGATTCAGCAGGAGCTGACGGCGCGCGAGGCGGAGATGAAGAAGTACGATGCGCAGGTCGCATCGGGTGACGGAGAGACTGCAGTGGTCTCATCGGGAGAATATACGACGCTGGCGAGCCAGATTGCTGCGTGGTGGGCGCAACGCAGCAGGATGCAACTGATCAAGCAGGCGGAGGGCCTGGCGCGGGCCGATGTCGCTGCGCTGACTGAGGATCACGCGAGGCTGGGGGCGGAGGCGAAGGCGTTGGAGTCGAGCGATGCCGGGGCGCAGAGGTCGGGTGCGGGGAGGGTGAAGGAGTTGGAGCGCATGGCCACGCAGAGGTACGTGCTGAGCGTGGTTAACGACCGGCTTGGGGCGCAGCAACAGCTGGTGGCGCTTTACGGGAAGTGGGGCGATCAGGTGGAGCTGCAACACAAGATGGTGATCCACCTGATGCTGCAATCGCTGGGATGGATTGCGGGGATTGTTGTGTTGATGCTGCTGGTGGGTTGGGGACTGCAGGTGATGCTGGAGCGCATGTCGCGAGATATTCGGCAAAAGCGGACGATGCGAACGATTTTGAATCTGGGAACGCAGGTGGTGGGGCTGGTTCTGATTTTGCTGGTGATCTTTGGGATGCCGCGGCAGATGCCGACGATTTTAGGGCTGGCTACTGCTGGATTGACGGTGGTGTTTCAGGACTTCATTCTGGCCTTCTGCGGGTGGTTTGTGCTGATGGGGCGGAACGGGATTCGGGTGGGGGACTGGGTGGAGATTGATGGGACGGGCGGCGAGGTTGTGGAGATCGGACTGTTCCGGACGTGGCTGCTGGAGACGGGAAACTGGACGGCGAATGGGCATCCGACGGGACGACGGGTTTCGTTCCTGAATGGGTTTGCGATT
>Ga0210410_10000525_pt1 | contig 41900 bp, 30 predicted proteins | sample IncBWC4MmetaG_FD_161058 | JGI IMG/M metagenome (GOLD analysis project Ga0210410, IMG submission 161058) | Forest soil microbial communities from Barre Woods Harvard Forest LTER site, Petersham, Massachusetts, United States - Inc-BW-C-4-M | ecosystem: Environmental > Terrestrial > Soil >...
GACTAGGTAGCATGGCTGGGAGTATGAAAATCGTGGGCGACATCGTCGGCCCCACGGGGAGCCTGGATGACTGGGACGCGTGGCGAAAATGAAACTACTCTTGGACACTCACATCTGGCTGTGGAGTCTTGGGGAACCTCAGCGACTTTCCAGACGAGTGGCGAAGGAACTCGACGATCGACAAAATGAACTTTGGCTTTCGCCGATCAGTATGTGGGAGGCGTTCCTACTTTTCAGAAAGAAACGTGTCCGGATTTCGACTGATTTTACGACCTGGCTCGCCACCAGCTTAAGCACCCTTCCCGTGGTTGAGGCTCCGCTTACTTTTGAGGTCGCCCGTACTCTGCCCGCCATTTCTGTGCCGCGCGAAGATCCAGCCGACCTATTTCTCGCGGCTACTGCCAGGGCGTTCGATCTAACGCTTATAACCGCCGACGGTAATCTCCTTAAGACTGAAGGTATTTCCGTTCTTGCAAATTAAATCGCGCGTAGCCTACACCTTCTCGATCACCACCGACTTCACCACCACATCCTTGTTCGGCTTGTCCTGGCGGTTGCGGGGCAGGCCCACAATCCTCTCCGCCACGTTCTGGCCTTCCACCACTTCGCCGAAAATCGTGTGCTTGCCGGTGAGCCACGTCGTGGGCGCTAGCGTGATGAAGAATTGCGAGCCGTTTGTGTTCGGACCAGCGTTCGCCATCGCCAGCTTTCCCGGCTTGTCGAACTTGTGCGGCGAGCCTCGGGTTTCATCTTCGAACTGGTAGCCGGGGCCACCCATGCCCGTCCCCGCTGGATCTCCGCCTTGAATCATAAACTCTGGAATCACGCGGTGGAAGATGGTTCCATCGTAGAGGTGATCTTTGCTCTTCTTGCGCGTGACGGGATGCGTCCATTCGCGTTTGCCCTCGGCGAGTTCCACAAAGTTGGCGACCGTTTTGGGCGCATCTTTTTCAAACAAACGGCAGACGATGCTGCCTTCCGATGTATCAAAGATTGCATACGTGCCAGGCTGGCGGGTCATCTCAGTTCCTTTCGTTTTGCACTGCTCTTCTCGAGAAGCGAGGGCAAGATACCCTCGCGACTGCCGGCGGGACGCCGGCGCTACAAAATCTCGGGGCGCTACTTCGTGCCGCTGACCGTAATGTGATTAATCTTTACCGGCTTATAGGGTTTATCGTTCGAGTCGCGGCCCATGCGCGCGATTTGCTTCACTAAGGTTACGCTGGCTTCATCGCATTGGCCGAAGATCGTATATCCGCCATTCAGACTCGGGTAGGCAATTTCAGTGATGAAAAACTGCGAGCCGTTGGTATCAGGACCGGCATTGGCATAGGCCATACGTCCGGGACGGTCGAACTTCAGGTCGGGAGAAGTTTCGTTCTTAAATTGATAACCGGGGTCGCCGGTTCCCGTGCCCATTGGATCGCCACCCTGAATCATGAAGTTGGGGATTACGCGGTGGAAGATGGTGCCGTCGTATAGCGCAACGCCGTGCTTCTTTGCGTGCGTGATGGGACTGGTCCAGTCTTTAGTTCCGTTGGACAAGCCAATGAAATTCGCAACGCCGATCGGAGCTTTGTCGGGAAAAAGCGTGCACGTCAACTTGCCAGCCGTGGTGTCAATTACAGCCGTCGGCCCGGCCGAAGCCGCTGCTTTGGCCTGTGACCACAGCGTAAGCGAGGACAGAAAGATGACCGCAACAAGAATCAAGCATTTGCGCATGGGTGGCTCCTTGAGTTGTGTAAATCCGAATCTTGAATTGTACGACAGCAGCGGCAGAATTTACTGATCGGAAGGAGTTTTTTGCGTTCCGCGTTGCACGGCTGACTTATCCTGCATGTTCTCGGGCTACGTGTTTTATGCTGGGATGGTTCGAGCGGGACTACGGTTGCAGTTCGCTGTTGGCAAAGAGGCTTTGCGGTGCCGCGCTGTCATCGTCCTGCTGATCATCCTGGGGCTGCTCGCCGCCGGTCGTCTTTGACTCGCGCCAGTCCGCATAGCGGCCAGAGACGGCCACATGGAATACCCACTGATGCCGCTCCTCTTCCGGCTCCACTAGACCAAGATTCTTGAGTGGCAAGATGTACTGCTCCATCCACTGCACCTGTTGGCGGCTCATGCCCCGGCGCTGGATGTCTACCGTAATCCCGGCCAGATGCGACGAAGCGGTTTCGCCCTTTTCGGGGGCCGCGTTGCGATTGTGCCGTCGAAGTTTTTTCTGTACCTGCACCGTTCGCACCGCCGAATTCACTTGGATCTGATTGTGGAACTGGTTGTAGTAAGCCTCGCTCAGATCGTCAAGAAAATCGCGGGTCCACGGCCGGCAATAACGGCGGTCGGGAGTAAGCCGGGGATCAAAGCGCAATGTCTGTCCAGCAATAATTGGGACCAAATCCTGGCGGGCAATCAGTTCCTCGAGTTCAGCTTCATTCTGAATGCGCGGCAACTCGAGACGATCAATTTCCTCGTTCTGTCGCAACAGCGAATCACGCGAAGGGCGGAACATCGGATTCCACAGGATACGGCGAGTATGCGCCCGGCGTCTGCTGGCGCGGTGGGCATGGTGGCTGGGCACATACTGATGCAGCCCAAAAGCCTGTCCGCACACGGCGACGGCCAGAAATACCAGGAGAAACGCCCGCTCTGTTTTACCCTTCACGAAGTGGCCTCAAATCCTCAAGTACGATGTTGCTGAAGCAGGCGGCTATTTTAAATCACAAACCGCGAATGCCAAGCTAGCTTTCAGCTGCGAGGTTACTAAAGAGTGTCCCGGCCAGATTACTGGTTACCCTCGCCAGCGCCTACGGCTACTCATTGATGACTGCAGTTGAGATGCCGTTCTTTTGCGCCCGGTGGCCTAGTCTATGTGCCCAAGATAGAAGCGATTGCTGCTGCACGGTCCGGAAACCGAAGGGCGGACTATACCACTTTTGGCAGTGTGTGGGACAAAAAACGTCACCAACGAGCCATTTTGGCCCATTTCCTAAACAGCTGGACCTTACGCCTGGCGACCAGAAAGGCGAATGCGTCTGCTGCAGTAGCTGTGGAGCGTCAAATCTCGACATACTCATTCCACGGGGTCGATCAACGAAGGAAGTAACCTCAGCCGGGCAAAAGACAAAGGACAGGTTCACGATTTACTCATACATTTTGGCGCCCATCAATATGTCACCAAACGTTTTCCAATCCAGTTGTCGAGGCACGGGTTTCCCTTGATTGAGATAATAGCCATCCATATCTTCCACCCATGCACTGAGAGCTTCAAGGAAATGGTCCAGGTTGTCATTCTCCCAGGACTGAGGATTCTCTGTAAAGTCTTTGCGTAAGGCACGAACAAAGGCCACAAAGTCCTCGCGGGAGCGGATTGAATTGACTTGGTCTGCAATGCTCATAGTTCTTGTGCTCTAAATGCGACTCGAGGTTCACCATTCAGCCCTGTGAGTTTCCAAGCTTGTGCCCCAGTTTGCCGGGGCTCAGCACATTGCGGCCGAGGTCACTTGTGGAAGAGGTCGCCGATGGCCTGTTTCATGACGTCGCCGCTGACCTCGGAAATAGATTGTGTCAGGGGAATGTCTTTGGGGCACACCTCGACGCAGTTCTGAGCGTAGCCGCATTCCTGAATGCCACCGTCGCCCATCAGCGCAGCCAGGCGCTCGCGTTTCAGCGCTGCGCCAGTCGGATGCGCATTAAAAAGCCGAACCTGGGAAACTGTAGCCGCGCCGACGAAGCCGGTGTCCTCGTTGAACTGCGGGCAAGCTTCCATGCAACAACAGCAGGAGATGCAGCGCGAGAGCGGATATGCGGCTTCCTGTTCTTCAGGAGTCACACGCGGGCCCGATCCCAGATCGTAGCTGCCATCGATGGGGACCCATGCCTTGACCGATTTCAGATTCTCAAACAGGACGCTGCGGTCGACCGCAAGATCGCGAACCACCGGAAACTTGGTAAAAGGTTCCAGCCGGATCGGCTGATCGAGCTTGTCAACAAGAGCAGAGCACGCCATGCGGGCACGGCCGTTGATGAGCATGGCGCAGGAGCCGCAGACTTCCTCTAGGCAATTGGAGTCGTAGGTGATGGGCGTGGTCTGCTTGCCATCGCGAGTGACAGGGTTGCGGGCAATTTCCATCAACGAGGAAATCACATTCATGCCCGCATGCCAGGCAAGTTCGAATTCTTCCCAGTGGGATTTGGAGGTGGGGTTGTCCTGGCGCTTGATGTTGATGATGACGGTCTTATTAGCCATTCGCTATTTATCCAGCTTCCTCAGTGCAAAAGTCCCAACAACTCATTTGGCCGCGTCATACTTTCTTGCGCGCGGCGGAATCAACGAAACATCTACCGGCTCGAATTCAAATTTCGGCTCGTCTGCGTCCGGGGCGAAGTATGCTTTTGTCGTCTTCATCCAGTTCTTGTCGTCGCGGTCGGGAAAGTCTGGCTTGTAGTGCGCCCCGCGAGACTCGTCCCGCATTGCAGCTCCTTGTGCGACCACGCGAGCGAGTTGCAGCATGTTGTAAAGCTGGCGCGCGAAGACCACGCTGGTATTGGCCCACTGCGATCGGTCACTCAGATTGATGTGCCGGAAGCGCTCCAGCATCTCGCATAGCTTGCCATCGGTTTGCTGCAGATTCTTGTTGTAGCGAATCACGGTGCAATTGGCGGTCATCAGCTCGCCCAGTTCGCGCCATAGCCTGAACGGATTCTCCTTGCCGTCGGACTTCATCAGCATCGAGTTGTTTTCTTCCTGATGCTTGCGCTCCGCGTCGAAGTGTCCATTGCTCAGCGCCGCTTTCTGATTGCGCGCATATTGAACTGCCGCCGGACCGGCGAGGAATCCGCCAAAGATGCAGGAGACCAGGGAATTCGCGCCCAAACGATTCGCGCCATGGTACTGATATTCACATTCGCCTGCCGCGTAAACTCCGGGGATGTTAGTCGCCTGGTTGAAATCAACCCATAGTCCTCCCATGGTGTAGTGCATCCCGGGAAAAATCTTCATGGGAACTTCGCGCGGGTCGTCGCCCACGAACTTCTCGTAGATTTCCAGGATGCCTTCGAGCTTGCGGTCGAGAATCTTGCGATCAATGTGGGTCAGGTCCAGATAGACCATCGGCTTTCCGTCGATGCCCAGATTGTGCTCGTAGACAACCTTGAAAATCGCGCGGGTAGCGACGTCGCGCGGCACCAGGTTCCCGTATTTCGGGTACCACTCTTCGAGGAAGTACCAGCGGTCCCCTTGCGGGATTGACAGGGCGTCGCGTTTGTCACCCTGTGTTTTCGGAACCCACACGCGTCCGCCTTCTCCGCGGGCCGACTCCGACATCAGGCGAAGTTTGTCTTCGCCCGGAATTGAAGTGGGATGGACCTGAATGAATTCTCCGTTGGCATAGAAGCATCCCTGTTGATACAGCGCCGACTGCGCCGAACCCGTACAGACGACAGAATTGGTCGACTTGCCAAAGATCGCTCCAATGCCGCCGGTCGCGATGATAATCGCGTCCGCGGGGAACGTGCGCACTTCCATGGACCGCAAATCCATGGCGCAAATCCCACGGCAGATTTTGTTGGAATCGAGCACGGCCGAGAGGAATTCCCAGTGCTCATACTTCCTGACCTTGCCTTCTGACTCGTATCTGCGCACTTGCTCATCGAGGGCGTAGAGAAGTTGTTGCCCCGTGGTGGCGCCTGCAAAGGCAGTGCGGTTGTAGAGCGTTCCGCCAAAGCGGCGAAAATCCAGCAGGCCTTCGGGGGTGCGGTTGAAAGGCACTCCCATGCGGTCGAGCAGGTCAATGATGCCCGGCGCCGCATCGCACATCGCTTTTACCGGAGGCTGGTTGGCCAGGAAGTCGCCGCCATAAATGGTGTCGTCGAAGTGCTTCCAGGTGGAGTCGCCCTCGCCCTTGAGATTCTTGGCCGCATTAATGCCGCCCTGTGCACAGACCGAATGGGACCGCTTCACCGGGACGATGGAGAACAGGTCCACCTGTCCGCCCATCTCCGCGATTTTGATGACCGCGGAAAGGCCAGCCAGGCCGCCGCCGATAACGATGATTTTCGGATTTGCTGCCATCTTTAAAATGTACCGCTTTCGTAAGCTCTATTTCGTTGCGCCCGAGCCTGCTTCGACTGTGCTTGCGCCGGCGGGGTCGGTGGGTTGCTGTGCATGCGACCGGAATGACGTCAGACTGGCCAGTCCCGCGCTTGTCAACACAAAGAAAAATGCCAAACACACTATCAGAAATCGCTTGCGCGCTTTCTCTCCTGAAACGATGCCCCACTTCGCGCAAAACAGCCAGATGCCGTAAGCGAAGTGCCACGACGCGGCGATCAATCCCAAAACATAAAACAAGAACAGTGGCGTTTGAAATACTTCGCTTTGAACTTTGCCGAAAGATGCCCCCGGATATTCATGCAAGTCGATGCCGGTAAATCGCATCGTCCAGGTGTGCCAGAGGATGTAGGCGAAGGCGATTGCCCCAGTCCAACGCTGCGCCGTGTACATCCAATTGCCAGTCCAGGGATAATCTCTGACGTTCACCTCTCCGCGATACCAGATGTAAAAACCGTAGAGCGCATGAAACAGAATCGGCAGCCAGATGCCGAACAACTCCAGCACCGGAACCAGCGGGAGACTGGCCAGAAAGCGCACCTGGCGCGCGTACGCCGCCGGGCCACCGATTGCCGAGGAGTTCGAAATCAAGATGTGCTCGAACAGGAATGCGCCCACGGGAACGATCCCGCTGAGCGAATGCAGACGCCGCAGCAAAAACGAATATCCCTGGCCGGCCCGCAGCGGAGCCACACCTTTCAGCGGTACGGGAGCCGCAGGACTGGCAGTTGCTGCCACAGAATGCTCCTTATGAATGCAAGTATGAGAACGGAACCTTTTATTATGTTAGTGCGGGAGAAGGGAAGTCAAGGAGGCCATGGAGCGCGCATGAAGACGATCGGAATTATCGGAGGGATCGGTCCGGAGTCGACCATTGAGTATTATCGCTTGATCGTCGCAGCGTATTTCGAGCGGAACCCCGACGGAGGCTATCCCGCAATCATCATCAACAGCATCGATTTGAAGAAGATGTTGCGTATGGTTACGACGAACGAGCTCGTCGAGCTGAGCGAATATCTAGTGAGCGAAATACACAGGCTGGCGCGGGCGGGTGCGGAGTACGGACTGGTGGCGGCCAACACGCCCCATATTGTATTTGATGAAATCCGCCGCCAGTCGCCCATTCCACTGATCAGTATTGTGGAGGCAACCTGCGAAGCGGCGAAGATCTTAGGGTTGAGAAACCTTGGCTTGTTTGGCCCACGCTTTACCATGCAAGGGAGATTCTACCCCGACGTGTTTTCCAGGGAAGGAATCGCGCTAGCGGTCCCCGATGAAGCTGACCAGGTATTCATTCATCACATTTATTTTAATGAGTTGGTGAAAGGCACAGTTCTGCCGGAAACCCGCGAGAGATTGCTTACCCTCGTGGATCGACTGAAAGAGCGGGCCGGGATCCAAGGGTTGATTCTGGGAGGCACGGAATTGTCGTTGATCTTACGCGATGCCACGGTTCGCGACATCCCCGTTCTCGATACGACCAAGATTCACGCCAGGGCAATCGTTGAAAAAGCGTTGTCGTAGCGGAGTGCAGGCGGGTCTGGAGCGTTCTCTTCACCACCGGGCCTCACACGTTCATCGCCTGGTACCACGCCAAGAACATTCGGAAAGCCGCTCCCCGGTGGCTGTACTGCGCTTTCTCTTCCGGCGTCAATTCGGCGAAGGCCTTCTGAATCTGCGGAAAGTAGAACAGAGGATCGTAGCCAAAACCATTCGTTCCGCGAAGGCGATTCAAGATGGTGCCTTCGGCCTGTCCTCGAAACACTTCCAAAGTTTGCCCGTCGCGAGCCGCGGCAATCACACAGACAAAGCGGGCGCCGCGCTTGTCGGGTTGCACGTCCTTCAGTTCACGGAGGAGGCGCGAGTTGTTGGCCTCGTCGTCGGTGTTGTTATCCATTAGGTGAGGCGCATCGGCAGCGTAGCGCGCGGAGTGGACTCCCGGAGCGCCTTTCAACGCGTCCACTTCCAAGCCAGAATCATCTGCCAGAACAATCTGACCTGGAGCCTCGCGGCTGTAAGCCTCCGCTTTTTTGCGCGCATTCTCTTCGAAAGTCACACCGTCTTCGATCACGGCAGGCAGAGAGGCAAAGTTTGGAATGGAAGCGATCTCGATGCCAAGGGGCGCGGCAGCCCCCTCAAAGTCACGCAGCTTGCCTGGATTCGAGGTTGCGATGAGAATACGATTCATTGCTCGGGCCGGTATCCGGAGAACCCGCTACCGCCAAATTACCACTTTTGAAAACGTTGGGCTGATGAAACCTCGTTGTCAGTTCTGCGCAATGCAAGCACCGCGAAGCTTCCTAAGAAGAAAACTGTGACCATTGAAATGATCGCTCCCGCAGTCCTATCCCAGGTGCGCATGAACCTGATCTGCACACGGTTCTCACCCGCTTGCACTGGGATCAACATCTGTCCCGTGACCTCCCGCGTAGAAGTCGTGACCGCGTAACCGTTCACTTCGACGCGCCACGCTGGATAGTTGAACAACCGCAACACCAGCCGTCCAGGCTGGCGGACCTCGGCCGTGAACAATTTCGACTCGGCGCTCCAGGTTTGAATCCGAACTTGCTGGAACTGCTCGCCTGCCGGGCCGTCGTCGTCGAAAGCCACTCGGGGAGCATCCTGCTTGATTTCGTATGGATCGGCCCCATAGGGCACGTACTCATCAACACCCTCATAACCTGTCCCGTTCTGCTGGCTGCTAACTAGCTGCTCAAGATCTGGGGCGGTTTCCCACCACGGAGGTTGGATACGATGCCAGACGAACCCGAGCACGCCAAGCATGGCGACACAAAACAGCGCGCGAACAATCCAACGCCGCGATGCCATGCTTACAAAAACCGCGAAGGCGACGTTCAGGCAGAGCAGCCACCGCCAGGGCAGTTGCAGGTATCGCAACTCCGGCAGATGCTGCCACAACCACCCCGTGAACGGAAAGTTGAGCAGCATGGCGAGCACAGCCCAACTGGACAGCATCCACCACGCCCGGGACTGCCGTTGTCTCCACGCGCGCGAGAAGAAGGCCGCAATCGCGAGCACCATCATTTCGGCGCACGCCACCAGCGAAACCATCAAATTGAAATGATTATGGTCGGCATCGCTGGTATTGGTAAAAAGGAAATTATCCTGCGGACGCACGCCCGGGGACAGCACTTCTGCAATGTTCACCCATTTCTGTTCATACGCCGCCGGCACCAGAAAAAAAGCCGCGAGACCAGCGCCCAGAAGAACTGCCAGCGCGCCGTAAAGCAAGATGCGCGGCGAGCGATGCAAAATGGCCAGGATCACGATCAGAAGCGCAAGGGAATAGTTCACCATCACGGCCGCGGGAATGTTCGTCAGCCAGGCGGCGGCAACGATGACGGCCAAGGGAGCGACAGCCCTTTGTCCCTCCTCCTCCGAGCGCAGCACATAGAGCAGAAGCAGCGGCAACAGCGCACCGGCCAGCAATTCGGCGAACGCGCTTCGCCAATACACAATCACGATGTAATAGGGATTGGCAGCATACAATGCCGCGGCAAAAATGGCATCGCGCCTATCCATCCATCGCCGGGCGAGATAAAACATGGAACATCCGGAGAGCGTCAACGCCAGCCACACATAAGCGCCGGGAACGGCCTTCCACGGCAACAGCGCTCCCAGTGCGGCTCCGAGCGTCCATGAGATCGGGGGATAGAAAATGAATCTGGCCTCGCCGTATCCGTACTGAGCCAACGCAGCCCAGAGTGGATAGACGATGCCATGCCTCCATTGGCCGAGCACTTCGATCCAGGAATTCACATGAAACTCGAAATCGTGCCCGGAGGGATTGCCCAGAAAGAAAAACGGGAGAATCGCAACAAACGCGGTCGCCATCACAATGAGCAGAGGCAAAGGGCGTCCGCTGAAGTTGACTGGCGCTCCATGTCGGGTCGTATTCCTTCGGTCGGAAGAAGACGAGTTCAGCAGGGAATTGGCCTCCGGAAATTCGGATGTGGGTGCACAGAGATTGTTCCTTAAGCCGGGCAAATGGGCAATTCGGGATTCGGGTCTGTGGAAAAGCTGCGCGATTTCACGGGAAATTAACTTGCCTGCCACCTTCCGGAAACCGCTGCCCGCTAGACTTCCATCATTCGAGGTGGAACAAACCCGAGGCTAAGGGGTCCGCACGAGAGACGGCGTGCGGGCCTTTTAGTGTAGGCGCGGGCGTCCTCGCCCGTGTTTAGCCGGAGTCGGGTTCGGTTGTCCAACACTAATTCTGACGACTTGCGCTTTTCCGGACAGCCGGGGCGGCTGCCTACGCGATTGGAGCTGGTAAAACATGTGAAGGTTACGCCGGCGTGACTTCTTCTGAACCACGTTGCTGGCGAAGCTTGTGTAGAAATTCTTCCTGGCTGAGCGACTCGTGGCTACGCAACAGTTCCAGTAGCGGGTCGTCGAGTTCTTCACGGGGCGACTCGTCAGGCTGATTGCAATCTCCGGCAGCGAGGTTGCGCGGGGTGATCAACAATGCGGGCAGCGTTCCCGGACGACTGGTCAGGAACCCGATAAACCTTGCCACCTGGGCGCGCTCGTCGGTGGTGCGCGCGGCGAACTCGATACCCATGCCGAATCCGGGGTGCATCACGCGAACCGTGCCTTCCGCTTGGACTTCGACATCCTCCGCGTTCAGGCACAGAGTAATGCCGGAGCGCTCGGGAAAAGGCGATTCGGTTTCGACGTAGCATCCGCCCAGGCTGAGATCGGTCAAAGTGCACTGCGACACCGGTTCGGGATCGGGCGGCGGAATTTCCGGCGCATTGGCCGCTACCCAGCTTTTCAGTGTGGAGCGAAGGTTCTCGGGAAGATCGATGAAGCGCACTCCGGCTTGTCCGTTGGGACTTGCCCATGCGATCTCACCGCTGGCCTGAATCTCAGTGGCGCTCTCGGGAAGATTGAATTGTGCGCTGATGGTCGCGCCCGGGCACAACGGCTGGGCCGCCAGCACGTCCATGCCATCTTCGCTGAGATCGAGCAGGATGCCTTCGAGTTGCGGTCCGTTCTGAACCTGTAGCTGAATCGGAACTTGCACCGGAACCCGGAAGGAGCGCCGCCGTTCCCGTTTGATCAAGGAAGCTGCGGCGCGCAGGCTGGCTTCGGCCTGCTCCTCAGAAATCGGTTTGTAGAGGATGAAATTGGCGCCCGCGCCGAACACGTTGCGGACTTTAGTTTTGTCGCTCAACAACGCCACGGTTACAGCTTTGACCCCGGCAGAACCCTGGTTGGCGTTTTGCAGCACCAGCGAGGCGCTGTGTGGATCGTCAAAGTCAACAATCACCGAATCAAACTTTTCTTCGGTCAGGCGGCACAAGGCTTCGGGATATCCGCAGCAGGAAACAGCAATGCCGCAGCGGGAGAGGACCGGAGTCAAGACTCCGGCGGCCTCTTCGTCCTTGGAAACCAAAAGTGCTTGAAACGTCATATGGCGCTCATGGGCAGCGAGTGACTCTCCGCCGGTTACGGCCAGCGCGGAGCCACGCCGCGAGCCGGCTTGGCGGGGGCACTGGAACCGCCCGAGGAGGCCGATGCAGCCTTGGCCGCTACACTGGGCTGCTCATCCACTTCGGCCAACACCGCAGCGTCATCATCTTCGATCTCAGCCAGCAGAGGGGCCACTTCCCGCAGCTTTTCCGCCGCCTGCTGCAACATTTCAATTTGCTTGGCTAATTGTGCGTACCGGGCCTGCTTCCGCCGCAGGACCTCATGAATGTCCTTCATACAACCCCCTATTGCGAATCTAAGGAGGCTGCCAGCAATCGTCAATCGTTATACCCGGCAGGCAGATTACGGCAGTAACCAGCGATCGAAGAGATGGAGACGCGACCCCAATCTCGGAAGTCACTGAAAATATGAGGCGGAACTGGAATGGATAGCCAGTTCGTGCCAGCGAATAGCACGAACGTGGGATTTACACCCAAAAGGGCTAAACGTACCCTGTGATTGAGCAGTTCTGGGGGAGGGCTGTTCGGGCGTCCCATGACTCGCAAGAGTCACGGGGCGCTTCTTAATTTTTGGGGCATCTTTGTCCGACGACCACGTGGCCACGCCTCGTCCGGGAAGGGAGCCGAAAACAAACCAATCGTCGGAACCGCCTGCACCCTGATCGCGATGTACAATCCGCATCAGTCGTCAGAAACGACTTCGATCAGGATTCGCACAAGCCATTCTCGGAGCCCAGGGTTTGAAACTCAAAGATTTCTTTCTCCTTTCACTCCTCACTTTGGGAGCGTTGCTGGTCCACGGCTACCATCCATGGGCTGAGGACGCGGAAATTTATCTTCCCGGTGTGGAGAAGATTCTTCATCCCGATCTGTTTCCGTTTAACGCGCAGTTCTTCGAGTCGCACGCGCACCTGACATTTTTTCCAAACTTCATCGCCGCTTCTGTGCGCGTGAGTCATTTGCCGCTGGATGTTGCGCTTCTCTTCTGGCAAGTCACTTCTATTTTCTTGCTTCTGCTGGCCTGCTGGCAGCTGATTGGCAAATGCTTTCCTGATCCAAAAGCACGCTGGGCAGGCGTGGCCTTGGTCGCGGCGCTTCTGACTTTGCCGGTGGCCGGGACTGCTCTGTACATCATGGACGAATACATCAACCCGCGAAACCTGACCGCTTTTGCGGCAGTTTTCGCCATCACAAGGGTGATCGAAAGAAAGTATTTCCAGGCTTGCGCCTTCCTCGTGTTTGTGGCCGCGATTCATCCCCTGATGTCGGCCTTCGTTGTTTCTTACTGCACCGTACTCCTTTGCATCAGGACACTCGATCGGCGGCTTGCCAGTCTAGCTTGCCTGTTGCCATTTGGCATCTCATTCGAGCGGCCTTCCCCGGCCTATCATCAGGTGGCGCTTTCTCATTCCTATTTCTATCTGTTGCAATGGCACTGGTACGAATGGTTGGGCGTCGTAGCTCCCATGGCAGTGCTGTGGTGGTTCAGCCGGTTAGCCCGTTCGCGAAGGTTGTGGAACCTCGACCTGCTCTGCCGGGCGCTGATTATTTACGAGCTTATCTATGTGCTCGCGGGTGTGGTCCTGTCCGTCCCGGCGCGGTTCGAGAGCCTGGCGCGATTGCAACCCATGCGAAGTCTGTATCTGCTCTATGTGCTTTTCTTCCTGTTCGCAGGCGGATTGCTGGGAGAACACATGCTGAAGAATCGAGCCTGGCGCTGCGCAGCGCTATTCGTGCCTCTCTGTGCCGGCATGTTCCTGGTGCAGCGAGCCTTGTTTCCCGCCAGCGCGCATATTGAATGGCCGGGAGCGGAGCCGAAAAATCAGTGGGTTCAGGCATTCGAGTGGATTCAAACCAATACTCCCCGCGATGCAGTCTTCGCGCTCGATCCTCTTCACATGAGCATTCCGGGGGAAGACGCAAACGGGTTCCGCGCTATCGCGCAACGAAGCATGTTGGCGGATGCGGTCAAGGATAGCGGCGCCGTCACGATGTTTCCTGCCTTGGCGGAAGAATGGCTCCGGCAAGTTCAAGCGCAGAGCGGGTGGAAGACGTTTCAAGCGCAGGATTTCCGCCGATTGCGGGCGCAGTACGGAGTCAACTGGATCGTAGTACAGCGGCCGGACGGAATCGGCCTTGATTGTCCTTATGAGAACGCCGCCCTGCTGGTTTGCCGCGTCTACTGAATCGAACCGGATAGGGCACAAACGGGGTAATTTGTTAGTCCGCGTGGCTCGCAGCCGGTGACACCTGCCCTGGCAGCTGACCCTTCTTGCGACTGGACCGCAACCGCAAACGGTCCATGTACAGATACACAACCGGAGTTGTGAACAGAGTCAATGCCTGACTGACAATCAGGCCGCCTACGATGGTGAGGCCAAGCGGTCGGCGAAGCTCCGAGCCGGTTCCGGTACCCAGCGCCAGCGGAAGTCCTCCGAGCAACGCAGCCGCTGTGGTCATCATGATCGGGCGGAAGCGCAGCACGCAGGCTTCGTAAATCGCGTCGATCGGCGCTTTGCCCTCCCGCCGTTCGGCATCCAAGGCGAAATCGATCATCATGATCGCGTTCTTCTTCACCAAGCCAATCAGCAGAATAATGCCGATCATGCCGATCACATTGAGCTCGTTGTGCGTCACTTTCAGCGCCAGAAAAGCGCCCACGCCGGCAGAAGGAATCGTTGAGAGAATGGTCACAGGATGAATGTAGCTTTCATACAGAATTCCCAGGACGATGTAAACCGCCAGTAGCGCCGTGATAATCAATACTGGCTGGTTCGCCCGCGAATCCTGAAAGGCCGCGGCCGTTCCCTGAAAATTGGCGTGGATGGTCGCCGGAAAACTGATAGAACGCTCCGCCTTCTCGATTGCCGTCGTCGCCTGGCCCAAAGAAACGCCAGGCGCGAGATTGAACGAGATCGTCACTGCCGGCCACTGTCCCTGATGGTTGACTGCCAGCGACGTGTTGGCGGGTCCGAAGTGCGCGAAGGTCGAAAGCGGCACCATGCTGCCACCGGAAGAGTGGACGTACACATTTTGCAGCGTGTCGGGGTCTTGTTGAAATTGCGGAGCCACTTCCATGACCACGTGATATTGATTCAGCGGCTGGTAGATGGTTGAAACCTGCCGCTGTCCGAAGGCGTCGTAGAGCACGGTGTCGATATCTTGCGCGGCCACGCCCAGCCGCGAAGCGGTATCACGATCGATGACCACATTGGCATCCAAGCCTTTGTCCTGCTGGTCGGTATTCACCTGCATGAGTTGCGGAAGGGCTCGCATTTTTTGCAGCAACTGGGGCGCCCACTGGTTGAGTTCGTCCAGGTCCTCGCCCTGTAGAGTGTACTGATACTGCGCCTGGCTCAAACGACCACCAATCTGAAGATCCTGCTGCGCCTGCATGTAGAGCGTGGCACCCGGCACCTCAGCGAACTTTCGGCTCAGTTCGGCAATCACCTGGTCGACACTCAACTTGCGTTCCGGTGGCGACTTTAAAGTGATAAACATGCGGCCCTGATTCATCGCGGTGGTGCCGCCGCAGAAGCCAATCATGTTAGAAACATTTGGGTCGGTCATCGCGATGTCGACATAGCGGCGGATTTTGCGGCTCATGGCGTCGAAAGAAATGTCCTGCGCCGCCTGCACCGACCCCATGATTCGCCCCGTGTCCTGCTGCGGAAAGAAACCTTTCGGGGCATCTTGAAAGAGATAAACGCTCAGGCAAGCCGTGCCGATGGTGATCAGCAGCACGGCAAATTGATGGCGCAGGACCCATGCGAGCGCGTGGCTATAGATTCGCAAGACGCCGTCGAATATCTTCTGGCTCAGTCCGAATGCCCGCCCATGTTTTTCCTCTTGCAGCGGCTTCAGCAACTGCGCGCACATCGTGGGCGTGGTAGTGAGCGAGACTGCCAGGGATACGGCAATGGCAATGCTCAACGTGACCGCAAATTCGCGGAACAAACGCCCCACAATTCCGCCCATCATCAGGATCGGGATAAACACCGCAATCAGAGAGGTGCTCATCGAAAGCACGGTGAATCCGATCTCGCGGGCGCCCCGAAACGCGGCTTGAACTGGCGGCAATCCCAACTCAAGGTAGCGGGTGATGTTCTCCAGCACAACTATGGCATCGTCCACCACGAAGCCCGTGGAAATCGCCAGCGCCATCAGCGACAGGTTGTCGAGCGTGTATCCGAGAAGATACATCACCCCGAACGTCCCAATCAGCGACAGCGGGACCGCAATGCTGGGAATGATGGTGGCGCGGACCGTCCTCAGAAAGGCGAAAACAACCAGAATGACGAGAACGACAGAAATCAGGAGCGTGATTTCAATATCGTGCAGGGAAGCGCGAACCGTCGTCGTGCGATCTGAGACCACATCGATCTTGATGGCCGGAGAAATAGAAGCCTGAAGCTGGGGCAGCAGACCGAGCACGTTGTCGACGGTCTGAATAATATTCGCGCCCGGCTGGCGAAAAACAATGAGAATCACCGCCCGCTTGCCATTCGAGAGACCGTAAATGTGAGCGTCCTCGACCGAATCCTGCACGTCGCCCACGTCACCCAGACGCACTACGGCCCCATTGCTCTTGTTGTAAGCCACGATCAGCGGGCGATAATCGTCCGCGTGCATGATTTGATCGTTGTTGTTAATCGTCCAGGCGTTGACCGCGTTGGCCACTTGACCCTTGGGGCGGTTCGCATTGGCCGCTCCCAGAGCGGTGCGGACCGCATCCAGGCCAATCCCCGACTTGTTGATCAGATTTGGATCCAACTCCACGCGCACCGCGGGATTGGCGCCTCCCCCAACGTAAACCTGCCCCACCCCACCCACTTGCGCCAGTTTTTGCGAAATGATGGAGTTGGCCTGGTCGTAAATGTCCGGCAGCGTCACGCTGTCGGAGGTCATCGACATGATCAGAATCGGAGCATCCGCCGGATTCACTTTGCGATAAAAAGGATTCCCGGGAAGGTACGAAGGCAACTGACTGCGGGCGGCATTGATTGCAGCCTGAACGTCGCGGGCGGCCGCATCAATGTTGCGGCTAAGATCGAACTGCAACACGATGCCAGTCGAACCCAGCTGGCTGACCGAAGTCATTTGATTGATGCCGGCAATCCGCCCAAACTGCCGTTCCAGCGGAGTCGCGACCGCCGAGGCCATGGTCTCCGGACTTGCTCCGGGCAGACTCGCCCCCACCTGAATGACCGGAAATTCCACCTGCGGAAGCGGCGCAACCGGAAGCCGCGTGAAAGCAAGCACTCCCGACATCAACAGCGCTAACGTCAGCAGCGACGTTCCAATCGGCCGTTTGATGAAAGGAGCGGAGATATTCATGATTCAGTCTCCTACCGCCGGCTCTTCCACGCGATTCATAATTCCCAATCGCTCGAACCGCTTGGCCAGCCGGTCGAACCACAAATAAACCACTGGCGTGGTGTACAACGTAAGCGCCTGGCTCACCAGCAAACCACCAACGATCGTAATTCCTAGGGGATGGCGCAGCTCCGACCCGGTTCCTCCGCCGAGCGCCAGGGGCAGACCGCCAAGTAGCGCCGCCATCGTGGTCATCATGATGGGACGGAAGCGCAGCAGGCAGGCCTGAAAGATGGCTTCCTCGGGCGGTTTATGCTCCACCCGCTCCGCCTCGAGCGCAAAGTCAATCATCATAATTGCGTTCTTCTTCACGATTCCAATCAGCAGAATGATTCCAATCAGCCCCACCACGCCGAGATCATTTCCCGTCAGCAACAACGCCAAAATTGCGCCCACTCCCGCCGACGGCAGCGTGGAAAGAATTGTGATGGGGTGAATGTAGCTCTCATAGAGAACACCTAGCACGATGTATACGGTCACAATCGCGGCCACGATGAGCCAGGGTTCGGTAGAAAGTGAGTTGCGAAACGCGGCCGCCGTACCCTGAAAAGCAGTATGAACGCTGGGTGGGATCCCGATCTCCACTTCGGCTTGTTCAATCGCCTTGGTCGCATCGCCCAGCGACATTCCCGGCGCAAGATTGAACGACAAAGTCACTACCGGAAACTGACCCTGATGGTTGACCGCTAAAGAAGTATTGGAAGTGTGGATCTGGGTAAAGGCCGAAAGTGGCACCTGGGTTCCGCTGATCGACTTCACGTATAAATCCTTAAACGAGCCTGGATTCTGCTGGAACTGCGGGTCGACCTCGAGAATGACGTGATACTGATTCAGCTGCGTGAAGATGGTCGAGACCTGCCGCTGCCCGAACGCGTCGTACAGGGTGTTGTCGATCTGCTGCGGGAAAATGCCCAGCCGCGAAGCGGTGTCGCGATCGATGACTAAGTCTGCTTGAAGTCCCCCGGCTTGCTGATCGCTCGCGACATCGCGCAATTGGGGCAAAGTGCGCAGCTTGTCTACCAGTCGCGAGGACAGCGTAGTCAGTTCACGAGCGTCCGCCGCTTCCATGGTGTATTGGAATTGAGTCCGGCTCACCCGGTCTTCCACGGTCAGGTCTTGCACGGGCTGCATAAAGAGCGTGATGCCTTCGACCTCCGCCACCTGCGGCTGCAGCCTGCGAATAACGTCCGACGCCGTTGTCTTGCGCTGATCGCGCGATTTCAGGTTGATCTGAATGCGTCCGCTGTTGGGCGTGAGGTTGGTGCCGTCCACACCGATGAAGGACGACAAACTCTCGACGTCCGGGTCCTTAAGGATCACGCGAGCCAGCGCCTGTTGACGCTGTGCCAGCGCGGTAAACGAAACGTTTTGCGGAGCATCGGCAATGGCCAGAATCACACCCGTGTCCTGGACCGGGAAGAATCCTTTAGGCACGACCACGTACAAAAACAGCGTGAGCACAAGAGTCCCGACTGTAACCAGCAAAGTGATGGTCTGATGCCGAAGCACGACTTTCAGCGTGCGCCCGTAGAACCCAATCACCTGATTGTAGAAATCTTCTGAAAGGTTAAAGAAGCGGCTTCGCTTCGCGGGATCCCTGTGCTTGAGCAACTTGGCGCACATCATCGGCGTCAAGCTCAGCGAAACCGCCGCCGAAACCAGAATCGTAACCGCCAAGGTGACCGCGAATTCACGAAACAGGCGGCCCACGATATCGCCCATGAACAACAGTGGAATCAGCACCGCAATGAGTGAAACAGTCAGCGAAACAATCGTGAACCCGATCTGCCCGGCGCCCTTCAGCGCCGCGTCCAGCGGAGAATCACCCTCCTCCAAAAAGCGGTCAATGTTTTCGATCATGACAATGGCATCGTCCACCACAAATCCAGTGGAGATGGTCAAAGCCATGAGCGTAAGGTTGTTGAGGCTATAGCCCAGCAGATACATCACGCCGAAAGTGCCCACGATGGACAGCGGAACCGCCACGCTCGGAATCACGGTCGCGGAAAGATTGCGGAGAAACAGGAATATCACCATCACCACCAGCCCGATGGTGAGCATCAACTCAAACTGAACATCCTTCACCGAAGCACGAATGGTGACTGTGCGGTCAGTCAAAATCGCAACGTTCACCGCCGCTGGCAGGCCGGCCTGGAGCTGCGGCAGCAGTTTCTTGATCCGGTCCACGACGCTGATGATGTTCGCACCCGGCTGGCGCTGAATGTTGACGATGACCGCCGGATCCAGGTTCATCCACGCAGCCTGCATCACGTTTTCGATTCCGTCGGTAACCGTCGCTACATCCGCAAGGCGGATGGGAGACCCGTTTCGATAAGCCACAACAATGGGACGATATTGAGCGCCCGACAGAAGCTGATCATTGGCGCTAATGGTAAAAGACTGGCGCGGACCGTTAAGCGTCCCTTTGGCCTGATCCACGTTGGCAGCGGCCAGCGCGGTTCGCACGTCCTCGAGGCTCAGCCCATAAGATGCCAGAGCGGTAGGATTTGCCTGGATTCGCACCGCCGGCTTCTGCCCGCCACTGATGGACACCAGGCCCACGCCCGTGACCTGCGAAATCTTCTGCGCCATGGCCGTGTCCGCCAAATCCTCGATCTGCGAAAGGGGCAGTGTCTTGGAGGTAAGCGCCAAGGTGAGAACAGGCGAGTCGGCTGGGTTCACCTTGCTATAAATGGGCGGATTGGGCAGGTCCGGGGGCAGATAGGTCTGCGCAGCATTGATCGCAGCCTGCACCTCCTGCTCTCCGATATCGATGTTCTGATCGAGGTTGAACTGAAGCGTGATTACCGAGCTGCCAAACGAACTTGTCGAGGTCATCTGGCTCAGGCCGGGGACCTGACCAAACTGACGCTCCAGGGGCGCCGTCACCGATGATGCCATCACATCCGGGTCGGCGCCCGGATAAAAGGTCATCACCTGAATTGTCGGATAGTCGACCTCGGGCAGCGCCGATACTGGAAGCTGCCGATAGGCCACGATGCCCACCAGCATGATCGCGACCATCAGCAGCGCCGTGGCCACGGGCCGGAGGATGAACAGACGCGACGGATTCATGGCGTCCCTGAACGCTGAGCATTCGGAGAAGGACCGCCCGAACCGCTGTGCGCCGAACCCTGCGGCGGGCTTCCGGATGGAGTCGCGGTCCGGACTTCGATCTTGCTGCCTTGCTGGAGCTTGTCCTGGCCGTCCGTCACCACAACTTCACTCGGAGAAATTCCGCTGGCGATCACAGAAAGATTGTCCTGAGTGAAGGCGATGGTCACGGTGCGTACCTCGACCGTTTTATCCGGTTTCGCTACGAACACATAGGTCCCCTGCGGACCTCGTTGCACCGCCGCCGCTGGGACCGCCGTGCTGTTCTTCCGAATCTCCAGCAGCAGGCGGATGTTCACAAACTGGTTTGGCCAGAGCGCGTTGTCTTTATTGTCAAAGACCGCTTTGAGCTTGCCGGTGCCGGTGGTCTGGTCAATCTCGTTGTCGATGGTCAGCAGTTTGCCGGTGCCCAACTTGGTCTGATCGTCGCGTCCGTAGGCATCCACGGTGAGCGTGCTTTGTGCCATTTGTCGCGATACGGTCTGAAGATTGTCTTCCGGCAGCGTGAACAAAACCGCGATGGGCTGAAGCTGCGTGATCACAAACATCGCATTGGCATCGCTGGCATGGACAATGTTGCCCGGATCAACCTGCCGCAGGCCGATTCTTCCGCTGACCGGCGCCGTGATGTGGCAATAGAGAAGGTTCAGCTTGGCACTGTCAATAGCGGCCTGATCGTTGCGAACCGCGCCTTCAAATTGGTTCGCCGTCGCCTGCTGCGTATCCACCTGCTGCTGGGACATAGCCCCGGATTCCTCCAGCAGCTTTTTATAACGTTCGTAATTCAGCTTGGCGTCGCGAAGCGCTGCCTGATCCCTGAATTGAGTCGCCTGAGCCTGGTCCAGCGCAACCTGGTAGGGGCGCGGATCAATCACCGCCAGCAGGTCGCCTTTCTGAACATTCTGCCCTTCTTTGAAATTCACCTGCATCAGCTCGCCGTCGACCCGGCTCTTCACGCTGACCGTGTAGTACGCGGTCACCGATCCCAGGCCGGTAAGGTAAAACGGGATGTCACGCCGTTCGGCGGTCGCAACTGCCACAGGAACCACCTGCGCCACACTCGCCCGTGCGGAAGCAGGCCTTGGATCACCGCCTCCGCAGCTTGACAGGCCTACGCTCAGCAGAAGAATTAGTCCCAGCGAAGGGTTCGCCACCGACAGTTGCGGGGAGCCAGAACTCTTACCGGAAGCCGTTGTCATTCGCGATCCTCGTTTTGCGGGAAAGTATGAATTCCACATAATTTACATGGGCGACAATTTCGTACCTAAAGGTTGGACGTTCAAATCCGAGCTCAGGTTGCGGATTATTAAGCCGCGCACCGACCGGGTTGTAGCCGACTTCTGTCGTCCTCACTCAATCTTATCTGTAAACAAAAGAAGCGCTTGAGATATTTACAAATATTTACTTTTGTTGACCCATTCTTGACGCTGTACAGACGTTGCTGGCAACGGCTGCTGGCGCGAGCGCACCTTCTCGCGTATATTGTTGCGACTCCACCAGCAAGGGTTCCCCATGGCCGACACCACAAAACCGGCGGTCACAATCCGCGATCTGCAAACCTTCGACGACATGAAGCAGGTCGAAGAGGTGGAAAGGGAAGTCTGGGGACTCTCCGATCGCGATACCACTCCACTCACGCTGGCCATCGCAACCCGGGAGGCGGGGAGCATCTGGGTGGGCGCTTTCGACGGCGTCAGGCTGGTCGGGTTCGCCTTCGGTTTTCTGGGCAGCGAACACGGCCAGTTGATTGTGCACTCCCACATGCTGGCCGTCCGGGAACCTTATCGAAATTCGCGCCTGGGCTACAAGCTAAAACTGGCGCAGCGCGAGCGAGCGCTGGCATTGCGCATTGACCAAGCGCGTATCCGGCAGATGACCTGGACCTTCGACCCCCTGCAAAGCAGAAACGCACATCTGAATTTCACCAGGCTGGGGGTCATCTCGGAAAGCTACAAAGCAGATTTCTATGGGCCGGAAACTTCCAGCCCCCTGCACCGCAATGGCACCGATCGCCTGTGGGTGACTTGGCCACTGACGAGCAGGAGAGTGCACGAGCGGTTGCAAGGAAAGGACCGCCGCGCCGAAATCCTCGACGCGCTCTCGACTCTGACTCCTCTGGTCCAGTTCAACGGCGACGGAAAGCCAGTGTGCACCGACCTCGTCGCAGCTTTGAATCGCCAAAGAATTGCGATTGAGATTCCCAGCGAGATAAGCCATGTGGAACAAAAAGACCCCGCTCTGGCCAAAGAATGGCGCCGCCAAACCCGCTGGGCATTTACCGAAGCGTTGCAAGCCGGATTCTTAGTCGCGGAATTCTGCCGCGCCGTCCGAGGCCAACAGGGCCCGGGAGTCTACCTGCTCGAAAAAATCAAAGGCGAAGAATACGTTCCAGAAATGGTGCGCAATCCAGCCGACGGGCGATGATCCCATCCTCGCTTGCCTGTCTCCAGGTCCTCTGCGGCAGTTCTCCGCGGTCTCTGCGTTTTAAGATTTTGTAAGAGCTGAGAGCAGCCGCAGACGGTGCATAGAATCGCGCAGCGAACAAACGTAGACACCACCGTCCACCTGAGATGGCAGACAAGATCTCCCTCTCCGCAGTAAAATGCAGTGCGATCACGCTTTGTGGAGTCCGCACACCCGCGAGGAACAGCATGGCAGAAAAGGCTTCAATCCCGAATCCCGATACCAACATCGACTCCGTTCTTCAGGAGCAGCGCCGGTTCGAATGCCCGGAGCACTTCCGCCAGCAGGCTCACATCAAGAGCCTGGAGGAGTATGAGCGGGTCTATCGCGAATCGGTGGATCATCCCGACAAATTCTGGGGACGGATCGCGGAAGAGCTGCATTGGTTCAAAAAATGGGACAAGGTGTTGGAATGGAACAACCCCTGGGCAAAATGGTTCGTCGGCGGCCAGATCAATCTCTCCTATAACTGCCTCGACCGCCACGTGCAGACCTGGCGCAAGAATAAAGCAGCCATCGTATGGGAGAGCGAGCCCGGCGAAGTTCGCACTCTGACTTACCAGCAACTGCATCGCGAGGTGCAGAAGTTCGCCAATGTGCTGAAGTCGCTTGGGGTCAAGAAGGGTGACCGTGTCGCCATCTACATGGGCATGACGCCAGAACTTCCCATCGCCATGCTGGCCTGCGCCCGCATCGGAGCGCCGCATACGGTAGTGTTCGGCGGATTCGCCGCCAACGCCCTGGTCGACCGCATCCACGATTCGCAAGCCGTGGCCGTGATCACCCAGGACGGATCCTATCGCCGAGGCGCCGAAGTAAAACTATTTCCCGCGGTCGAAGAAGCCCTGAAGTCCTGTCCCTCGGTAAAGCACGCGATCGTCTACCAGCGGACCGGTTCGCCGATCCACATGCAGCCCGGCCGCGATCACTGGTGGCACGAACTGATGGCCTCCGTCTCCGACGAATGCCCCGCCGAACCGCTCGACGCCGAACACCCTCTCTACATTCTCTATACGTCGGGCACAACCGGAAAGCCAAAGGGGGTGGTTCACACCACAGGCGGCTATTCCGTCGCCACGTATATCACCACCAAGTGGGTGTTCGATCTCAAAGAAGAAGACACATACTGGTGCACCGCCGACATCGGATGGGTAACCGGCCACAGCTACATCGTCTACGGTCCGCTTCAGAATGGCGCCACCAGCGTGATGTACGAAGGCGCGCCCAACTGCCCGGAACCGGATCGCTTCTGGAGCATCATCGACCGCCATCGGGTGAGCATCTTCTACACCGCGCCCACCGCCATCCGCACCTTCGTCAAGTGGGGAGAACAGTGGCCGCGAAAACACCGGCTCGACAGCCTGCGCCTGCTCGGCACCGTCGGAGAGCCGATCAATCCCGAGGCCTGGATGTGGTATCGCGAAGTCATCGGCCACGAGAAGTGCCCCATCGTTGACACGTGGTGGCAAACCGAAACCGGACAAATCATGATCACGCCTTTACCCGGCGCAGTGGCCGCCAAGCCAGGCTCGGCGACGCGACCGTTCCCCGGAATCGTGCCCGAGGTCGTTGACATGGACGGCAAACCCGTGCCCGCCGGTTCGGGAGGATACTTGATTATCCGCCAGCCCTGGCCGGGCATGCTGCGCACCATCTACGGCGATCCCGACCGCTACGTGAAGCAGTACTGGTCGCAAATTCCCGGCGCATACTTTACCGGAGACGGCGCGCGCAAAGACAAAGACGGCTACTTCTGGATCATGGGCCGGGTGGACGACGTCATCAACGTCTCCGGACACCGCCTGAGCACCATGGAAATAGAATCGGCCCTGGTAGCTCATGAAGCGGTGGCGGAGGCTGCGGTAGTGGGCCGTCCGGATGATCTGAAGGGTCAGGCAATCTCGGCATTCGTAACGCTTCAGCAAGGGCGAGAGCCAACGCCGGGGTTGAAAGAAGAATTGCGCCGCTGGGTGGCGAAGGAAATCGGCGCCATGGCCAAGCCCGACGACATCCGGTTCACTGACATGCTGCCCAAAACGCGCAGCGGCAAAATCATGCGCCGCCTGCTGCGCGAGCTGGCCACCAGCGGAGAAGTCAAGGGCGACGTGACCACTCTTGAAGACTTCAACGTGATCTCGAAGTTGCAGGAAAGCGAAGAAGCGTAGCAAGCCGATCGCGTGTTCCGTTATTTTTTCAGCCCAGCCGTAAAATTCGTAATCACGGTCACGGATTGACTGACCTGCTGCGGCACTCGGTCAAGAAGGATTTTCTTGCCGTCGAGCGAGACGTCATAAAGGGGCGTGCTCGAGATGGTCCAATTACTGAGGAGCGTCTGCGGTGTACCTAATTGCAAGGCGCTGCCCGCGGCCTTTACTGGTACGGCAAAAAGACTGGAGCTTGGGTCAAGATAATAGAGTTCTTTCCCGTCCCTACTCCAACGCGGCAAAGTTCCTCCATTAGGAGAAACCTGCCACTTGCCTTGCCCGCCGTCAAAAGCCATCACATACACTTGAACCACACTGGATTCGCCCGACTGGTAGGCGAGCCAGCCGCCATCCGGAGAAATTTTTGCCGCCCCACCTCGGTCTACTACCATCGAAGGTTTGCGGTCTCCTTCCAGCGGCAAAGACCATGTCTGCCGAAGCGGGCCTGCCGCCGAGAAAGGCCGCGAATAGAGCAAGAACTTGCCGTCGCGCGACCAGTCACAAGGCAGCATCGGCGTGTCGTCGCTGAGCAGGAGTTCCTCCGCGCCGCTGCCGTCGGCGTGCTTGCGGTAGAGATTGAAGCGACCATCGCGAGGCGACGCGTACGTGACCCACACGCCGTCGGGCGACCAGATGGGCACAGTATTCGCGACCGGTCCAAAGGTCAGCCGAGTGCGAACCCCGCGCGCTAAGTCGAGTACCCAGATATCAGTCGCGCCCGCATTAATCTGCATGGCGACACGGTCCCCCTGGGGGGAAAGGACGGCCACTTGCAAGTCGGTGAGTTTGTCAGCGATAGGGCTGACCTGTTTCGTATCGCGATCCACCCAGACTAACTGCACGTCGCCGGAGGCGCCGCTGGCAAAGATGAGCAATCCATCGGCGGATGCGGAGGCGTCCATGTGCCAGGTGGAGCCGTCGTTCATCACGCCTGCGACCACCAGCTGCGGCCCGCCACCTAATTTTCCAGAGGCAGGATCGAAAGCTTGTGCCATCAATTGGTCGCTCCGCGCGAACAAGAGAAAACCGTCGGCGTAAATTGCATTCGATTGCGAACGGAACAGAGGACGATTTTCCCGGCCATCCAGCGATGCGTAATAGAGCATATCGTTCGCAGATTTTGCGGGATCGTGGTTCAGCGCGAGGTAGATAAAATGCTTGCCATCGGGAAGGAAAAAGGGCCAGCGATGCGAGGTGTGCTGCGCCGTATCGAGGGTAGTCAGGGGAACCGGAGTCCCGCCGCTGGCGCTGACGCGCATCAGGGGTGATGTCGGGCCTGCAGAAAACAGAATTACGTCACCCGGTGCCCAGGCGGCGCCGCGCCCCAGCACTGCGTCACAAACTACCTGCGCAGAGCCGCCGCTGAGTTCGATCATCTTCAGCTTGCCCTCGGCGAAGAATCCCAGGGAGCGGCTGTCGGGAGACCAAAAGGGAAACATCGCGCCGGCGGTGCCAGGCAGGGCCCGTGCCTCCACCGCGTTCGTCGGACGAACCCAGAGCGCGATCTTGCCGTCGGTGCTAGTGGCAGCAAAAGCGATCGAGGCGCCATCGGGTGAAAGCACCGGCGGCCCGGCAGAATCGCCAGTGAGATTGAGAGTATTTTTCTCCGGTGGATCGATGACGGCGCGGATGGAGTGTACGGACTGAGCCGGATGGTAAAAGAGAATGGCAGCTGCCGCACCCAAAACAATCGCCGCCACCACCGCCGCAGCCCAACCAATCCGCTCTTTCTTTTTCGAGGGCGGAGGCGCCGCGGTCGTAACCCCTGGTGCAGGCCGGGCCGCCGCAATCCACCGCAACTCCAGCCTGATGTCTTGCGCGGACTGGTAGCGCTCTTCCGGATTCTTCTGCAAGCACGTTGTCACCACGTGTTCAAACCCAGCGGGCGTGTTCGGCTTAAGCACACTGATCGGCGCCGGATCGGACTCCAGAATCGATGATGCCAGCGAGATTTGACTCTTCCCTGAAAACGGACGTTTCCCCGCAACCATTTCATACAGCACGGCCCCAAACGCAAAAATGTCAGAGCGAGCATCCGCTTCTTTTCCTTCAATCTGCTCTGGCGCCATGTACTGAATGGTGCCGACAATGCTGCCCGCCGTGGTCAGCGGACTCAACGGGCTCGGTCCACTCAACGTGGCCACGGCAGTAAACGAAGGCGGCACAGTTCCCGATCCCGGGGCCGCAGTCTGCACCACGAGCGGCTTCGCCAAGCCGAAGTCCATCAGCTTCGCGCCGCTCGCCGTCAGCATAATGTTCCCTGGCTTCAGATCGCGGTGCACAATGCCGCTGCGGTGCGCCACTGCCAGGGCTTCCGCCATGTCAATCGCAATCTTGAAAACTTCGCCCAGCGGCAATGCGCCCTTACGGAGTTTCTCGGCGAGAGTTTCCCCTTCCAGAAACTCCATCACCAGATAATCGGCGCCGTTCTGCGAGCCGATGTCATAAAGCTGGCAGATGTGAGGATGGTTTAGCGACGAGATGGCTCGCGCCTCGCGCTCCATGCGCTGCTTCAATTCAGGAGAAGAAGAAAGGTGAGAAGCGAGAACCTTGACTGCCACAACGCGGTCAAGACGGGTGTCGAGGGCACGATAGACTTCCCCCATGCCACCCGCGCCCAGTGGAGATTGGATTTCGTACGGCCCGAGTTTGGTGCCCGCAGCAAGAGCCATTCGTGCGGGCAATTATAGCCTGAGGAGCAAGTTGCTGCTGACGACTGCCGCGCATTCCACTGCACCGCCGCTCTAAATTCTTTCCGTTCTACGCCGAAGCTGCCGGATGCCAAACGCCCCCATCCCAACTCGTGTGCTTCGCCCGCTGGCCGTGTTCAAAGCCGCAAAGGCTGGCCATGCTCGCCGATATCTCATCCTCCGCCAGCGCCTGTCCGATCAACTCCTTCGAGCCTCCACTGGCCCGTTCCAGCATGGTGCGCGCCAGCACTCGTAACCCGTCATCCGACGAAGCCAGCGCCCGGATCAATTCCAGCCCCGCATCTTCCTCTCCGAACTCTGACCACACCATCCCGCACAGCACCAGATAATTCGCATCCATAAATGCCTCCTCCGAAATCAATTAACCGCGAGTCTGATCTATAAGAGGGAGAAAACTGACACCTTGATGTCAATTTATTGTGAAAATTCACTGACAATCGAATCAAGGATTTCGCAGTTCTTAGGCCGGTCAAGCAGGTTACCGAGACGACGCTAGACTTCCGCGCGTAACTAACCGCCAATCACCTTCGTAACTCGCCTAACACGAAACCGGAGAACTACTCTCTTTTGAGGGGGTTTGCATACCTATGCTCAACAAAATCTCGAACTCGCTCTTGATCCTGGCAACCGCAGGCCTGATGCTTACCGGTTCCGCCGTTGCCCAAACCACAACTTCCACCACTGCGGGCGCCGGACCGGGCGTTGTCGATCCTGGCCATCCCCGCGTGAATCAGGTGAACCGTCGCGAAGCCCGGCAGCAGGCTCGTATCGCCAACGGCGTCAAGAACGGCTCCTTGAGCCCGAAAGAAACCAGCCATCTGGAGAAGCGTGAAGCCAACGTGCAGGCACGCGAACAGAAAGACATGGCCGCCCACAACGGCCACCTGACCAAAGCAGAACAACGTGGGATTAACCGGCAACAGAATCGCATCAGCCGGACCATCCATCAGGATAAGCACAACTAAGCTTCTCCCCGATCAAATACTCCGAGGGCTGAGCCGCAAATTTCGCGGCTCAGCCCTGACCTGTTCTTACGAGCTGGAAATTGCTGCCGGAACCCGCGATGCCGGAACTCTCAGCACCAGCAATCCGCCCACGATCCCGCAAGCCATCATCAGCGCCAATCCAGACGAAAACGATCCCGTGCGATTGTTCAAGTAACCGAACGCAAAAGGACCGGCAAACCCTGCCACACTCCCCATAGCATTGACCAGTCCCACGCCTGCGGCAGCGGCCGACTCGCTAAGAATCTCGGTCGGCATCGCCCAGAAAACCGGCAGAAACGCCTCCGAGATGCCCAGCAGGGTAAAAAGTACAACGGCGACCTTCATTGAGGCAGGCAGCGTGATAAGACCGAACAACGCAATCACTCCGATAAACATCGGAACCGCCGAGTGCCAGCGTCGCTCGCCCGTCTTGTCCGAATGCCATCCGTTGATCAGCATCGCAATCAGTGTGGCCACGTAAGGCAAGGTGCCCAGAAGGCCAACCCGAAAGTCCGAGAATCCAGATTGCCGTTTCAACATCGTGGGCAGCCAGAAAGCAAAAGTGTAAAACATGAAGTACTGGAGAAAGGCGACTGAACCCAGCAACAGGATTGGACCGGAACGCATCGCCTGCCACGCCGTGATCGATCGTTCGAGACGCGGCTTCTCCTCCTCCAGCCTCTGTTCAATCCACTGCCGCTGTTCCGGAGCGAGCCACGCCGCTTCCCTCGGCCAATCCTGGAGGACGAAATACGCAACCGTGCCCAGCAAAACCGCCGGCATGCCTTCCAAAACAAACAACCAGCGCCAACCGTCCACACCTAGCCAGGGATGCCCTAGGATCCATCCCGCTAGCGGCGACCCCACAATAAACGACAGCGGAATCGCGGCCATAAAGTTGCTCCCTGCCTTCGCCCGGTCCTCGCGTATGAACCAGTGACTCAGGTACACAACCACGCCCGGGAAAAAACCCGCCTCCGCCGCACCCAGCAGGAGGCGCGCCCCATACAGCTGCCCCGGCGTGTGCACCAGCCCGGTCAGCACGGTCAACGATCCCCACGCGATCAGGATGACGGTAATACACCGACGTGCGCCCCATCGTTCCACCATGAGTGCCCCGGGAATCTGCAACGCGACATAGCTAACGAAAAAGACCCCTGCTCCCAAACCAAACACTCGGTCACTGAATCCCAAGGTGCGAGACATTCCAATCGCGGCATAAGCCACGCTCGTCCGGTCAAGATAGTTGGTGATGTAAAGGATGAAAAGAAACGGAAGCAGCCGAATAGCGATCTGTCGGCACGTGTGATTGGCAAGCGTGAGCGCGGCAGGTGCGACAGCACTTGACCCTCGTGGAGCCACTGCCACTCGATTGCCTCCTGACAGCTTGCCTACAGCGTGCGATTCGTATCAGGGGTATGCCTTCTGGCATACCGTAGTCGCTGAAAAGATGTTGGCTTTAGAGCCGCTGGGATTCGGTGGCTCGCCACAATCGAAATAACAGGCTACTTACTCGCCCGCGCCCAACATCACAATCGGCAAAGTCGGCGCTGACGAACCCCCCTCCGGCTCCACCGTGATCGCGAAAGCCTTAGCCTCGACACCCGCAGGAAGCGGCGGATTGATCACTGTCGCGCTACCATGCGCATCCGGTTTGAAAGTCCCCGCGGGAATGGGCGCACCTTTCATCGGAACCAGCCACAGCTCATACACTTTCTGCCCCGGCAAACTTTGCAGATTGCTGGCCAGGAAAATTAGACTCGCCCGATCGCGCACATAAAACGCTTTCCCCTGGGGCTGCGGCGGAGTCTTTGCCGCCACCAAGGTAACCCGCATCGCATCGCTTGCCGTCAGCGTAGACACCACTTCCCGAGCCTGCCGCAGTTCCACCTGCTGCTGAGCCGCCTGACTCTGCAAGCCGGTAATGCGTCGCTCCAGATCCGAATTCTGTAGCCAGAGAACGACCAATCCCACGGCCAACGCCCCTGCCGCAATCCAGGGCACCAACGTTCTCCAACCCCGCCGAGCAGGAGCCGCAACTGATCTCGGTTCACGCGCCACCGCTTCAATCAACCGCTGACGCGCCCGTCGCGGCGGCGTAGGCCCTGCCGCCGACAAAGCCATCAAGGCCATGTCTCCCCGCAATTGTTCCAACTCGCGGCGGCAACCGGCGCAGCTCTCCAAATGCTTTTCCAGCGCCACGCGCTCTTCACCCTCCAACCCACCCAGGGCGTAGAGCGCGAGATCCTCCGCGAATTGTTCGTGCATACTCATGTTGCAAAGGCCTTGCGCAATGCCAATAATCCCGTGCGAATGCGCGTCTTGATCGTCCCCAACGGCTCTCCTGTCTTGGCCGAAATCTCGCTGTGCGACAGACCTTCGAAGTAAGCCATCTCCAAAGCCTGCCGTTGCGCCGAGGGCATCGCGCCCAGCGTCCCCCGCACTTTCTCCATCGCCCGCGCCCGCTCTGCATCGCCCGCCATATCGGGCTCGACCGAAACCACCACATCCGCAATATCCGTTTCCGGACGCCGCTTCCGCAAGCCATCAATCGCCCGATGCCGCGCAATCACCGCCAGCCAGGGACCCAGGCTTCCGCGGCTCGAATCGAACAACCCCGGGTTCCGCCACAGCTGCATGAACACTTCCTGCAACACGTCCTCGGCCGCGCCGGTATCGCCCAGCACACGAAGAGCGACCGAGTAGACAACGGCAGAGTAGCGATCATACAAAGCCGCCATCGCATTCTCGTCACCCGAGCGGATCGCCGACACCACTGCCGCGTCGGCCATCCCTCCTTTTATCTCAGAGCCGGGCAAACCGTTGATCTCTTTCCACTAGAAGTACGGACCGGCCACCAGGATGGATTGCAACCCAACCCACCGGCCCAATCCGCTTTCCTTTCCCAACACTTACCAAACGCCCAAAAAGCGATCCGCGAAACCATACCAGCATTGCGAATCCAGAACAAGCAGGGAAGCCCCCGACAATGGAAAACGAGCCGCCTGTCCAGCCTTTGCCGGTGTGGGACTGCCAGTGTGGGACTGCCTGCGCGGGGACCCGAGAATCCAGTCCCGGTGGGACGACCGAGTTCTCACTTGAAGCCACGCCGCAAAATCCCCAGACAGGATTCAGGCCCCGCAGGGAATAAATGCGCGGAACAGCGTCACAAGTATGGGCCCCACAAGGAGAGCTAAACACGAAACAAAACTACCAGTCGGTAGCCGCGGCACGGCACAAGACGTGAGCAAAACCTCACCGCTCATCCCGCAAAGCCAGCTTCCGCTCCTCCGGCGTCATCTGGTTCCACAGAACTTTCAGGTCTTGTTCGATGCGGGAATTACTGGGGTCTTGCCGCAAGGATCGTCCGAACCACCGATAGGCCGTAGGCAGGTCCCGCGTTGCGCAGTGACCTGTCGCGTACATCGTGCCCAGGACATTCTGAGCCTTGGCGCTGGAATGTTGCGCCGCAGCCAGCAAATCCTTGCGGGCCCGCCCGCAGTTTTCCCGCACGCCATTTCCGTAGAGATATTTCTGGCCCTCGGTTTCAAGCACGTCCGTCGCCGGCGCCCGTACTTTGGACGGCACAACCGCCGGCGCAATCTCACGCGGAGCCTCTGCGGACGCATCCGGCTTCGCCACCTCCGCCGGAGAAGTGGAATCACCAGGCTGATGCTGATCGGAACTCTGTGACTGATCAGGCTGCGGCGCGGGAGCTGAATCCACCCCGCTAGCGGTAGCAGCCGGAGCCGAAGGCGTTGGAGTTTGTCCCTGCGCCCCAGCCGCCGGATCGCTAGCCTCAGGCTTATCCGACCCAGCGGGCGCAGAATTCGGCTGAGCCGCGACGCCAGTAGCCCGGCCCGACAGCCTACTAGCCAGCCCGCCCAAATCTTCTCGCCAGTGCCAGCCCGCCCCGGCAACCGCCCCTGCCAGCAACATCAGCAACAGATACCGTCCCCAGGGCCGTTCAACCGGTTCGTCTTCCAACAGATAACTGACGCTTCTGTTCTCCGCAGCTTCTTTCCCCAGCCCCAGAAACGACGGCCCGCTAACCGGCTGCGGAGCGGATTCCCGAGGCGCAGGCGGCGGTGCCGCTCGTCTTGGCGCCGGCACCATTTCGGGAACCCGCAACTCCGTCCCACACATCCCGCAAAAACGATGTTGCGGAAAGTTTTCATAACCGCACTTGTCACACTTAATCAGCATGGATTACCCATAGAATACACCGCCGGGCACCACAAACTGAGAACCAGGAACCGCCAACTGACAACTGCGTTTCCCCACCTTGTTTTTACATCTACGCCAGCTCCAATAGAAACCCGCTCCCGCCCTCCAAGTTTCACATCTCAGATGTCCCTCCAGACAACCGCCCCCAGACTCCGATCCCGCCCGTCAGTGTACTTCCGTGACCTGTTGCAGGTTGTTGCAAATACGAATAATGGGGAATCTGCACGGTAGTTGTTGGCCAACGGGAAGCCCCCGCGGTCAGGATCGCTGGTGCAGATGCTCTTCAAATCCCCCGCCGTGCGCAAGCACGGAGCAAGAGAGGTGGTCCCGTGAGCTATCTCACGTCGCACGCGAAATTCATAGCCAGCCGAATTCTTCTTCTCAGTTTTCTATTCTGCACAGGACTCGCAGCCGCTCACACCGTCAGCCTCTCATGGGATGCCAGCACCTCACAGGTCAAGGGCTACAACATCTACCGCGGCCCCAACCTCAACGGCCCCTTCCAAAAAATCAATACCAGCCTCGACCCAAACACCACCTACTCCGACACCTCGGTCCAATCCGGCCAAACCTACTTTTACGTAACCACAGCCGTTGGCCAGGATGGGGTGGAGAGTCAATACTCCAATGAGACCGAGGCAGCTATTCCCGCGGGCGGGTCGGGGTCCGAGACCGTGCTCTACAGTTTCGCAGGGGGAAGCGATCCCAAGTTTCCTTACGCCGGTCTGATCTTCGACAAAGCAGGAAACCTTTACGGGACGACCGAATTTGGCGGCGCCTTCAGCCAGGGCGCAGTTTTTGAAATGATCCACAACTCCGACGGATACTGGTCCTCCAACGTCCTCTACAGTTTCACCGGCGGCGCCGACGGAGCCCAGCCTGCCGCCGGCCTGATCTTCGACGCAACCGGCAACCTCTACGGCACCACGAATTTCGGCGGCAGTACAAACTGCAACCAGGGCTGCGGCACCGCCTTCAAGCTCTCGCCTGCATCCACCGGCTGGACCGAAACCGTTCTCTATACTTTCACCGGTGGCGCTGACGGACGCGAACCCTACGCCCGCCTGCTCTTCGACAACGCCGGCAACCTCTACGGCACAACCTTGCTCGGCGGCAACATCGGCTCGGTTTGCAGTTCGGGCTGCGGCACCGTCTTTAAGCTGACCCCGACTTCCGGCGGCTGGACCGAGAGCGTCCCCTACGCCTTCGCCGGCGGAACCGACGGAGCCTCACCCTACGACGGCCTGGTCGCCGACCGCTACGGCAGACTCTACGGCTCGACCTACGCCGGCGGTGCCTTCGGAGCCGGTACCATCTTCCGGCTGAGCGGCGCCACCTCCGGAAGCTGGACCGAGATCGTGCTGCACAACTGCGGAGCCGGCTACGGAGGAAAGAATCCCTACGGCGACCTCCTCCTCGATGCCGCCGGAAACATCTATGGCACCGCCTACCAGGGCGGAGGCCGCGGCTATGGCGTCGTCTTTGAACTCACCCCCACCTCAACTCGCGGCTGGACCGAGCGCGTCCTCCACACCTTCGTCAACACCCCCGCCGGCAACCCCGTCGCCGGCCTGGTAATGGACGCCACCGGAACGCTCTTCGGCACAACCATGCTGAGCGCCAATCAAACTGTATGCCCCGGCGGATGCGGCACCCTCTTCAAACTATCCCCCGCCTCCGGAGGCGGCTGGACCTACAAAGTAATCCACGACTTCGGACAGGGCACCGACGGCTACCACCCCACTGGCGACCTTATCCTCGACCAATCCGGAGACCTTTTCGGCACCACCCAAGCCGGCGGAGCCCAAGGCGCAGGCATGGTCTTCGAAATCATGCACTAAGAGCCAAAGGTGAAGGAGGGGCGTCTCGCCCGTTCGAAAGGAACGGCTTCCTACGCGGTTGCCCCGAAACGCACCGAGACCAGCTTGGAAACACCGGGCTCCTGCATGGTGACGCCATAGAGCACCGGTGCGATACTCATCGTCTTTTTGCTGTGGGTGATCAGCACGAACTGGGTCTGGATGCTCATTTCGCGCACCAGTTCGGTGAAGCGGCCAATGTTGGCTTCGTCGAGCGGTGCGTCGACTTCGTCGAGAATGCAGAATGGACTGGGCTGGTACTGGAATATTCCGACCAGCAGCGCCAGCGCGGTCAGAGCTTTTTCGCCGCCGGAGAGCAGCAGCACGTTTTGCAGCTTCTTGCCGGGAGGCGAGGCTACAACGTCGATGCCGCTTTCGGCGCTGTTCTCTTCATCCGTCAGACGCATGAAGCCGTGCCCTCCGCCGAACAGTTTGCGGAACGTGGTCTGGAAGTTTTCGTTGATCTTGTGGAAAGCCTCTTCGAACTTCTGCCGCGAGAAGGTATCGATTTCTTTGATAGTCGCCTGCGTGTTCGCAATCGAGTCCAACAGATCTTTTCGTTGCGTATCGAGAAACGCGTGACGCTCGGCGGTTTCCTTGTATTCGTCGAGAGCCATCATATTTACCGGGCCCATGGCCTCGAGACGGGTGCGCATCTCGCGGTAGACCTGGTCTTCGGCCGCCAACTGCTCGCCGCTGACGACCGGAATTGCCGCATTCGCCGTCAATTCGTGCCGCTGTATGCCCAACTCGTTCAGGCAGGTTTCGGCCATGTACTGGGCGTCTGACTGGAGCTTGGCTGCGGCCGCCGAAAGCTCGCCGCGCCGGTCGCGAGCCTGGTCGAGCAACTGCCGGGCATCGCGCAGGGCATCTTCAATCTCCACCAGCCGGGCGCGCACCTGGTCGGATTCGAACTGCAGCAGGCCATCGCGGGCTTCGGTGGTGTTGCGCTCAGCTTCAAGCTCTTCTAGATGAGCGATCATCTGCTGATTCTCGGTCTCACGTTGCAGCTTTTCGACGGATGAAGACTCGATCTGCGCTTGCAGAGAACCGGCGCGTGCGACCATGTCTGCGACCAGCGCTTCGATTTTCTCCAGCACAGCGCTTGCCGACCGCTGCCGTTCCTCCAGCGTTGCGACGCGGGCCAGGTGCTGCGAAGCGTTCTGCGCCGCCGAGTCGCGCCGTTCCCGCATGCCCGCCAAATCTTCGTTCGCCGTGGCTGCTATACGTTCCAATTCCTCGCGCTTCTGTTGTAGAGCAGCCAACTCGGTTTGCCGTGAACCGATCAGCGCCTCCTGCTCGGCGCGCTCCGAAGCCAGCCGCTGAATCTCGTGAACGCAGGTGTTCAGCCGCTCGCCTACCCGAGCCATTTCAGAATCCAGTTGCTGAAGCATGTGCCCTGAAGTCATGGCCTGTTTTTCTGCTTCCCGCTTTTCGATCTCGAGCCGGTCGAGTCGCGAGGCCAGTTCTTTGATCTCGCGGCCCAACGTCAGGACACGAACTTCGTCGTTGCGTAGCGCCGCCTCCAATTCGTTCAACAGGCGCAGCACGTCCCGCAATTCGCGTTTCATGGACAGCGGGCCTTCGGCGCGCTGCTTACCGCCGGTGACAGTTACGTTGTGGAAACACTCGCCCGATTGCGAAAGAAAGAACGCGTCCGGATTCGACAACGCAAGCTCACGCGCAGCCGCCGGCTCTGGAACGATGTAGCCGTCGCGCAGCTTAGGCAGGATGACTTCCAGGGACCGCCCAAAGCCGTTCAAGACGCGGATTGCATGCTTCAGCGGGACGATCGAGTGGCCGGGCGATGCGGCGCGGGCCACTTCGTCCACTGCGAAGGAGAATTTCGCTTGTGAGTCTTCGGGATGCACCAGGAAGGTGGCACGCCCATCGACGTCGGTGCGCAGCAGGCGTAGTCCTTCGTCGGCTGCGTCCCAGGATTTCACTACGACGTAGTTCAACTCGTCGCGGAGAAAATCTTCGACCACACCTTCGTAGCGCGGCTCAACTTCGAGGAAATCGGCTAATACACCGGCGGGAGCGAATCCCCCATCCATGACGCCCGATTGAAACAGCCGGCGAACCGACTCTGTCGAGTAACCGTGCTCAGCGATCACCGCTTCGAGCGATCCCTTCTTTCCAATCGCGGACGCATACTCCGCGCGCAGGCTGTCGAGTCGGCTCTTGGCCTCTGCTTCTTCGCGTCGCTTGGATTCGAGCAACTGTCGCGATTGGGAAATCTCTTCCGTCAAGCTGGCTACGCGCTGGGAGACGGACTCAAATTCGAACGCGAACTGTCCGCGCCGCCCGCCGAAAGCCTCCACCTGGGAATTCGCGGTCGCCATTTCCAGTTGTAGACGCTGGCCCTCGCGACCCACGGCCGCGAGGCGCTCTTCCGCCTGGGTGAGCGAGTTTCGCAGGTTGGACGAAGACACGACTAGTTCCATCACGGCGTGGCGGGACGCCTCTTGCTGATGTTCCAATTCCGCCAGAGCGTTGGTCGCGTCGGTCGCCGCTTGCTGACACTCTGCCAATTCCTGCTGCGCCGCAGCAACCTCAGCCGTCGCCGATGCCAACACCTCGCGATTTGCGTCACGCTCCGCTTCCACATCCGTCAGCCGCTGATGAGCCTGCGCCAATTCGGCTTCGTAGGACGCCGAACGCTCCACCAGCTCCGCACAGCGTTCCTCGTTGTGACGGCGCTGAGCATGGGCTCGTTCACTCTCCAGCTTGATCTGGTTGAGACGCTCCCGGTTTTCGCGAATCTCGGATTCAATAGCATAACCACGCTGGGTACGGTCGGTGTGCTCGGCGTCGAGTTGCTGGACGGCCTCGGTGCGGTGATGCATCTCCTCTGACAGCGAGTTGATCCGCTCGTCCAGTTCAATACTTTCGCGGTCCAATTGCGCGAACTTGCTGGCCAGCACCAGACGCAGCTTGGCCCGCATCTCTTCCCGCAGCCTGGCATAGCGCTCGGCTTTAGAGGCTTGCCGCTTCAGGGAATTCATCTGGCGCGTGACTTCCTCGAAAATATCGTTCACTCGCGACAGATTTTGCTTGGCATCCTCCAAGCGCGCTTCGGCGAGCCGCTTCTTGGTTTTGAACTTGGTGATCCCCGCCGCCTCTTCGATGATGGCGCGCCGGTCGGTGGGACGGCTGCTCAAAATCTGTCCAATGCGCCCCTGCTCGATGAGCGCATAAGACTCCGGTCCCAGCCCGGTTCCCATGAACAATTCCTGAATATCGCGCAGACGGCAAAGCTTGCCGTTCAGCAAATACTCGCTGTCGCCGGAGCGGAACAGGCGACGCGTGACCACGATCTCCCCGGAACGGAACTGCTGCTGAAACTTCCGGCGGCGAATCTTCAGGACAACCTGAGAACTCTTGTCGGTCGAAGCCAGGGTGAGGCCGGGATTGGCTGGAGTGCCGGTCTTGGCGGAAGCGGGAAGTGACGGATTGGTGAACACCGCGAAGGCAGGTTCGTCCTCAGGGTAGACATCGGCGAGTGCCTCTGGTCCCGCCGCATGTTCCTCGGTTTTTCCCGGCTGCGCTTCTTCTGTCAACCGCTCGACTTCCTCCGCAGCCCTGGCTCGCACTTCCGATTCGTCCCACTCGCCTAGATCCTCGGGCAACTCGTTCTGAACTTCAATCTCAGTCGGGTCGTGGGCATCGGGGCCAGCGTACACTTCGGGATCAATCAATGTGAGCGCAACTTCGGCCATGCCGGTAGGCTTGCGGTCGCGGGTGCCGGCGAAGATAACGTCCTCCATGCGCGAACCACGCAGAGTCTTGGCCGACTGCTCGCCCAGAACCCACGAGATTGCATCCGCGATGTTGGACTTCCCGCATCCGTTGGGACCGATGATGGCCGCGATCCCTTCCCCGTGGAACTTGAGTTCGGTGCGGTCACAGAAAGACTTGAACCCGAGAATCTGGAGCTTCTTTAGTTTGAGCAACGATTACTCCTTGGTCGTACCAATTCGAACCTTGTCATCCCAGCATTCCCTAAAACCCTGTCATCCCGAGCGGAGCATTCCAATTCGCCCGCGAATTGGAATGCGGAGTCGAGGGACCTGGTGTTCACTCGGTGTTAACCAATTAGATTCCTCCACGGCTTGCTCCGAAAAACACCTTCCCGTGGCTGGGCAGGGCCGGCATAGATTGAAGCTACTGTAACGGCGAAATCGCACCGGGGTCAAGTAATAAAACACCATATATGGGGTCGCCCTCTGTACAACCACGTCATTCTGCACACACAATGCAACATCGGCGCGTGAAACGGATGGGAAAGTAGAGGAAGGGAAGAATCGCGAGAGCGAAATAACTCTACTCCAAGAGGAGGTCGAAAACAATGACTCAGGAATGCTTAAGCAGCTCGTCGACAGTCAATTCAACGTCACGCAGAATGGCGCGGAGGAGTCCGGGACCAAGAGTCTCACCGGAGTGAACCGGGACGGTGGTAACTCTTCCGTCCTAATGCCTGAGAAAAATGTGGCTGCCTGTTCGAACGACTTGGAAACCGATTCTTCCGAGCGCTCGAACAACTTCCTTGCCCTTCAGCCGGGGAAGGCGAGTCATACAGAAATCTGTTGTATGCCAACTAGTTCGAGAGGACCAACTTCGCCGTGATCATCTTCCAGGCACAGCTCAATTGCTTCCCGAGCTCGCTTCAGGAGGGTGTCGAGGTTTTTCGCCTGCGTGTGGCAACCTCGCAGGCCAGGGACCGTGGCGACATGATAGCCCTCTTCGTCCCTTTCGATGACAACGGTGAATTTGCGGGTATGCTTCACAGGGCGATTTTAGCACGCGAAGGGAAGGCCCTAACGACGCGGCCACCGTCTGCCTTTGCCGAGCCTCGCTAGGCGTTGCCGGGTCGAAGACCCGGCCCCACACAGTTCTTGCGGATTACACGCCCAGCTTCTCGAAGAACAAACAGATCGATTCAATCCCGCGATGGAAGTTCGGAATGTGAAACTTCTCGTTGGGAGCGTGCAGATTGTCGTCGGGCAAACCGAAGCCCATCATCACACTTGGAATCTTCAGCACATCCTGAAAGTCGGTCACGATAGGAATCGAGCCGCCCGAGCGAATGAAGACCGTGTCTTTTTTAAACACCTCGTGCATGGCCTCGGTGGAGGCTTTTACGTACTTATTATCCGTGCCCACCACGCATGCTGGCCCCTTGCTCCAGACTTTGATCTTGGTTTCAATACCTTTCGGCGTGAGCTTCTTCACATAAGCGGTATAGCGCTTGAGGATGTCGTCCGGATCCTGGTTGGGAACCATGCGCATGGAAACTTTCGCTGCCGCTTTCGCCGGGATCACGGTCTTTGCGCCGGGTGCAGTAAAACCGCCGGGCATGCCGTGGACTTCGAGCGTGGGACGCGCCCAGGTGCGATAGAGCACGGAGAACCCCGGCTCCCCGGTCAGCACTTTAGAACCAACTTCCGTCTTGCGGTAGTGCTCTTCGTTGAAGGGCAGTCGCTTCCATGCCTTCAACTCGGCTGCGGTCGGGGCTTTCACGTTCTTGTAGAAGCCCGGAATCAGAATTTTGCCTTTGGCATCCTTCAGCTTGCTGATGATTTCGATGAGTGCGAAAAACGGATTGGGCGCCGCGCCGCCATACATGCCGGAGTGCAGATCGGTCTTCGCGCCAAACGCTTCGATCTCGGTATACACCAGCCCGCGCAGCCCAACGCACAGCGTGGGAAGATCGGGCGCAAACAATTCGGTATCGCAGACCAGCGCAAAGTCGGCCTTCAACTTGGTTTTCTGCTTGCGCACATATTCAGAAATAGACTCGCCACCAACTTCCTCTTCGCCCTCAATAATGAACTTCACATTCAGCGGCAGCTCGCCGTTATGCCCTCTCATCAACGCTTCAATGGCCTTGATCTCCATCCAGAGCTGGCCCTTGTCATCCACAGCACCACGGGCATAAATGTTGTTGTTGCGTTCCGTAGGCTCGAAGGGCGGGCTGATCCACTCGTCGAGCGGGTCAGGCGGCTGCACATCGTAGTGCGCATAGCAGAGCACGGTGGGCTTGCCAGCAGCATGCAGCCAGTCCGCGTAGATCAGCGGATGGCCCTTGGTGGCAATGAGCTCCACGTTTTCCATGCCAATTCGCCGAAGCTCGGCGGCCACTACGTCGGCGGCCTTCTGCACGTCGGATTTGTGCTCGGGCGCAGTGCTGATGCTGGGAATGCGAAGCAGATCTTTGAGTTCATTTAAGAAGCGCTGCTGATTTGAACGGGCGTAATCCACTGCCGGGGAAGCCATTGATGTGTGCCTTTCTTTCGCGCGAACGCGATGCGACTGCGATGAGGTGACCTGGGAAAACGATCTAGTATAGCTGAAAATGGATACGGAATTTGTCGCAGCGCCGAAGTTTACACGTAGGCGAGACGCAGCCGGCGTCCCCAATAGGAGGCCGCCAGCAGCGCCGCCGCGATCAGCAGGTACAACTTGGGGCTTTGCGATGCCGCAGTCGTGCCCATGAAATCCCAACCGGGACTCTGATGGGCCGGGCCGATGTACCACAGAACCGTGTATAGAGCTTCGAAGGCTTTGCTGCTTCCACTCCAGACGCCGAGGGCCAGCGCCATGCTCGGAATGAACAGCACTCCGGCGAACCACGCCGCCAACGCATGCCAGTCCGCAGCGATCAGCAACCGAATGGCGGCTCCGCCTCCGGTCACGGCCGCAACTACGACGCCGGCAGCCCAGGCTGCGGGCAACTGACGGTAGAGTGCGCGCGGGGAAGAGAAGATCAGCGACTGAGTAGCGTTCCGCGCCTCGCGCGATCCCATCGGCGACCACACCAGCACCGGCCAAATCCAGGCGGCGATTAACACTCCTTGTGCCGCGTCGCCGGGTGAAGCCAGGCTGCCCACAATCAAACCGCCGGCCACGACGTACCACCACCATCGCAAACCCCTGAGCATGAGACGAAGTTCGGAAACGACCAGCGTGGCGAAGCGCAAGTTGCCTTCGCTTCGAGCCAGCGGCGTCAGATGCGCGGCTTGAGAAAGCGGTCGGACGGACAGCTGCTCTTGGATGTCACCGTTGCTGACCGGAGTCGCCTGCGTCTTTTTCTTTATCACCTGCCATTCATAGGCCGGGTCAAAGCGGTGGAAAAACACCGACGCCAGTAGGGCCAAGCCCACGGCGGCCATCACCCACAGCAAGCGCCCAGTGAGAATGCTGGCAGTCCAGTCCACGCCGCTCCAATAAAATATATGCGCGGCCCGCTCGCCTCCAATGGTAAGACTGAAGCTGTTTGCCCGAGCGGAATCAACCTTCTGCAGAGCGTCGCGCATGCTGTGAAACAACACCCGCATCCCCGTGGGTTCATCGGCGTCAACGGTGACACTCAGCGCCAGGCCGGCGCTCCAC
>Ga0210410_10000526_pt1 | contig 41841 bp, 35 predicted proteins | sample IncBWC4MmetaG_FD_161058 | JGI IMG/M metagenome (GOLD analysis project Ga0210410, IMG submission 161058) | Forest soil microbial communities from Barre Woods Harvard Forest LTER site, Petersham, Massachusetts, United States - Inc-BW-C-4-M | ecosystem: Environmental > Terrestrial > Soil >...
TTCATCTCCACGTTTGAGAAATCACGCACTTCTCGACTGCCCAGCAACATGCAACCCAGCGGACGATCTTTCGACCACAACAATACGAAGTGCAGAACTTGCAGCCCTTCTTTTTGTTGAAAGTCCCGGAACACCGCGGGCAGCGGCAGCCCGGCCGCCGATAGAACCGTGGCGTGTACGGCGCGTATATGCGCCAAAAAATCCTCGGGCAAGTCCGTGTCCGGGAATGCGCGGGCATAATCGGTCCGAAGGCCCGAGGCGGCGACGCGCTTCAGGGTGGACGTTTTCCCACCCATCAAGAAAATCGAACCGGCATCCGCGCCAAACAATTCCACAACCTGCCGCAGCGCGCGACCAAGCAATTCTTCCAGTTCGATCGGCTGATTCAGCGTTTGTCCGATGGAATTCAAAATCATTAGCTCGCGATTCCGGCGTCGAATTTCCTGCTCGGCGTTTTTGCGCTCCGTGATGTCCAACACAAAGCCTTGAAAAGCCTCAATCTTGCCGGAAGTGTCCCGAGTTACCACGCTGGACTCGAGCAGCGTCACAATTTCGCCGTCGCGGCGCCGCATTTGAAACTCGAAATCATTCACCGCGCCATGATCCTTCAACAACTTTTGCAGCCGCAGCCGATCGCCCGCATTCACGTACATGCTCGACGCGATATCGTTCACCGCCAACAGTTCTTCCCGGCTCTCGTAGCCGAGCATGCGTTGGAACGCGTCATTGAAATCTAGGAAACGCCCTTCCGGAGACGAGATGAACACGCCTTCCTGCATGTTCACGATCAAGCGGCGATATTTCTCCTGCGCTTGTTGGCGGTCGGTAATGTCCTTCAACACGTGCACCACACCCAGGCGATGTCCGGCCGGATCGTGAAAATCGGAATTTGATACCAGCAGATATCCGCCCAGCCCAGGATCGGGCGTGTCTCCCTTTCCGGCATTCCCCTCGCAATATGGACACGTCGACCAGGCCGATCCTTCACGCCGCAGTATTTCAGTGATCATGCGCCCGTAGAGTTTCTCAGGAGTCTTACCCAGGCGGGCGGCCAGCGACTGATTGGCGCGAATCACCCTTCCATATATGTCGTGAACAAGTATCGGGTCTTCGATAGAGTCAAACGTGTAAGACCATTGGCGTTCCGCTGCAGCCGCCGTTTCAAACAGCCGAAGATTCTGTATCGTCAATCCCACCAGCGTGGCCACATTCACGATGAAATCAATCTCGTCTGGTTGGAACCGGCGTCTCGAAGCAGAGGCGATGCCAAGCACGCCGATTGGCGCATCCTTCCCGGGCAACCGCACATACACCATGGTCGAAATACCATTTGAAAGCATGCGCTCGCGCAACTCTGTCGGAGCGTCTTCCTGAAGATGGCAGACCCACGGCACGCTCTGTTGCAGAACCGTGCGCGCCCACAATTCGTCCGCCGGGATCCGCGCGTAGCGTTTCGCGTATTCAGAATCCAAGCCCGCTACGGCGCGAAGCGTTAATTCTGCAGTTTCACCTTCGCCCGTCAACAGCCGGACAACTCCATGAGTTGCGCCCAGCGATTCCACCAGATTCTCGAGAACGACCTTAAGAACTTCGTCCACGCTCAAGGTCTGCGTGCTGGCCGCTGCGATCAATGTTAATCGACGTAGTTTGTCGTTTAGTTCCTCAACTCGAGAATGACTGGCCTCCAGGATTAGCACCACCATTCCAATGCCCAGCGCCACCTGCAGCAGGGATCCGAACGCCATTCTCAATGAATAAAATTGCTGTCCTGACCAGAACGGCCGGTCGAGATGATGAAGCCCGGCGAGGAGCAGCGCACTGGCCATGAGCGAGATGCCGTGTCCTGCGAGACGCTTGCGCACCCGCCACAGGATCCATCCGGCGGAGAGTGTTATCCCGCTGGTGAGCATCGCCGGCGCCCACCGCCACAGAAAGAATCCGTCCGGACTCTGAAAAACGGACATGGCTCCGACGGCTACCGAGCCGAGAATTGCGAGAAGCCAGAGTCGCTTCAGTTCGCGAAACGGCCGAAGGTATTCCAACACTGCGGCCAGCATGAAGCTGACCGCAAGGAAATACGCAACCTGGACGATCGACGACTCAAGACGGCTGTCATAGAGTTGCTCCGCAAGCCGCGTAATTGCGCCGCAGGTCAAAAGTGCCCAACCAACCACCCAAAATCGAAGAAAACGCGCTTTAACGTCTTTATACAAGATGAGATAGAGCACCAGAAGGATGACGAACGCAGAGACCTGAAAAAATGCTACGGACAACTGTCCCTGAGTGCTGACAGGCGAAAGAAGCTTTTCTACGAATTGGTTCACGGTCGTTGACAAGTATCAACTCGAACTAGCAGGGCCTGATTGACCTAAACGCCGATAGGTATCAAAACTAGCACGCTGGTTTACAAACAGACAATCACCCGCTTGCAGTTCTGTGCCGTGCCATATAATAGCTACGAAAGGAACGCCAAGTGCCGCCGGAACACATTTTGATCGTTGACGACGAAGAAGCCATTCGCGAGGTCGTTTCCACTCTCCTTGAATCGCAGGGATACCGCTGCACTCTTGCTGCGAATGGGCTGCTCGCTACGCAACATTTAAAATCCGATTCACCAGATCTGGTGCTGAGCGACATGGTCATGCCCGAAATGGATGGGCTGAAGCTCTTGGAATTTATCCGTGCGCGCGATAAAGACATCCCGGTCATCATGGTTACGGCCATGCACGATCTTTCCACCGCACTGGATGCCATTCGCTGCGGCGCTTACGACTACATTCTGAAGCCTTTTGAGAAAGATCAGCTTTACATGAGTGTTCGCCGCGCGTTGGAGCACCGCCGTCTTCTGCGTGAGAACCGCAACTATCAGCGCAATCTTGAAAAACTGGTTGACGAGCAGACTGCCCAAATCCGCGGAGCGTTACAGCAGTTGGAAAGCTCTTACGACGATACCCTTGAAGCGCTGGGCGGCGCCCTGGACCTGAAGGACGCTGAGACCGAAGGCCACTGCAAGCGCGTGACGGCATTTACGCTGGCCATCGCGAAGGCCTTGAAAGTTGACGTCTCGCAACTTCCCGAAATTGCTCGCGGCGCCTTCCTGCACGATATCGGTAAGATGGCCATTCCCGATCAAATCCTGCGAAAACCGGGGCCACTGACGCCGGAAGAGCAGGAGATCATGCGCACACATTGCGCAATTGGATACGATATGCTGAGCCGTGTGCCTTTTTTGCGCGACGTCGCAAAGATTGTGCTCGCACATCAGGAACGTTATGACGGAACCGGCTATCCAAACGGATTGAAGGGCGAAGATATTCCTCTGGGAGCGCGTATATTCGCCGTCGCGGACACCTTGGACGCTATGACTTCAGACCGTCCATATCGCAGCGCTCTTTCTCTGGAGCAGGCTAAGGCCGAAATCGCGCGGTGCAGCGGCACACAGTTCGATCCCAAAGTGGCCGCGGCATTTCTTTCGTTACCGGATTCAACCTGGCAGGAACGGCGTGCCAGTGCGATTGGACCGTTCCGTCTTGCGTACTTGAAGAATCTCTGAGGCTTTCCTTCTCAACCGCGGTCGGTGATTGTCTTGCGATTTTTTTGTGTGGGAGTTAGTATCACTCTTCGAGGAAAATATTCAGATGGCTCTGGTGCCAATTAAGACCGCATCAACAACCGGCTACTGCGATTGCATCCACGGATGCTACGAACTGGCCAGCCTTCGTGACGAGGAAACCGGCAAGGGATTTTGTCCGCGCTGCGCCAAAGAACATTTGGAACTGAATGTGGGTTTGGGGCTGCCCCAGCCTGCTTCGTCGCATACCCCGATGGCCAAACCACCGGATGTTTCTCCCCGCTTACCGGAAACCGCCGACCCGCCGGGGCGCTTGCGCTAAGCTCTCCTAAAGTTTCTAATCCCTGCATTGAATCGCATTCTTATTTTCCGCTGCGCTTATTTAATTCGTCCTGCATGCGGCGTATAGCTGCCTGGATCACTGGAATGCTCGGTGAAGCCGGCGGCGCCAATTTCAAATAGGCGGTGAACGCGTCAATCGCTTTGGCAAAATTCCCGGTGCTGGCGTAGAGTTTCCCGAAGTAGAGTTGCAAGCCTGTCTCATCCGCGCCGGTATCGACCTTCGCGGCGACTAGCTCCGCCTCTGCTTCCGCATACCGCCCGGTCTCAACCAGGGCCGCCCCCAGCTGCAAGTGCGCCTCGCCGCGCGTCGGCTGCAAATGAAGCGCCGAGCGCAGCGTGGTGATGGCGTCATCATACTTAGCCGCGTGGACTTGATCGGTGCCCAGGTTTTCCAGCAGAGTCACCGACTGTGGATTGCTTTTCAGCCCCTCCAGATAGACTTTTTCGGCGTCGGCATATTTTTGGCGGCGCATCAGCATCACACCCAGATCGTTGAATGCCGCCACATATTTGGGATCTGCCTTCATCGCCTGCCGCAGCAAGGTTTCCGCCTCATCAAACTTGGAATTCTGGAAAGCCGTAATCGCGCGGTCGTGAAGCGCTTGCACCGCCGCGCTCGGTTTATATTCGGAGGGCTTTAACAACTTCGTTCTGGGCAGCGGATTCAAATAGAACCGCGCATCCCCATTGTCGGCCGGCACAAACTTGTATCGCGTATCTCCCCAATTCATTTCGTCGGAGGGAACAAAAATAGTAAAGCTGGCGCTGCTCTGCAATCGCTCCAGAATCAGCCGGCCGTTAGAATCCGTAAATCGAATGTCGTGGAATCCGTTGGAGCCTTCCAGCTCGAATCGTATTGGAAGTGACGGCAGGTTGCCATCGGGCAATAGAATCTGTCCGCGGACGGTGGTTGTACTTCCGGCTCCGTTGTTGCTTTGTGTGTTCTGCCGGGCGTATGCGGGAATCGCCGGCAGAATTCCAAGAACAAATGCCAGCAGGATTCGAAAGCGTGGCGTCATGCAGGTACCCCGGAATCGGCGTATTGCCTATTCTATGAGAAAGCTCCAAGACAATTCATCAAGTTACGATTGCTCTCAATAATACACCAAAAAAAACGGGACGGCCCTTTCAGGCCGCCCCGTCTTATCCGTTCATCCCCGCGTGAAGCGGAGCTGCGCGGTTTAGAAGTTAATTCTGCCCACCAACTGAATGACGCGGCCACCCGGATCTTGTGTCGTGTTGATGTCCGAGTATGCGCCGTTAGTGTTTGAGCTGCCCATCAGCCCGAATCGTGTTGATTGCGTGCTGACGCTTGAGGGCGAAACGCCCGGTCCGCTGGCCCAGTAGAAGTCAGCGTCGTTAAATGCGTTGAGGGCTTCCATGCGCATTTCAAAGTTCACCCGTTCGGTGATCTTCGTGGTCTTCACCAAGGAGATATCCGCACGGAAGAACGACGGGCCGGTAAAGAACGGCTTGCTGCACAGCGCTCCCGCCACGTTGCAGGGCTGGAAGATTGCTGTGTTGGCCGTTGTGCTTCCGCTTGTTAGCAGGCTTGACGGAACATAAGTCACAGCTCCGGCAATCGCGGTCTTGTTCGTCGTCAGCATGCTCTGAATTTGCTGGCGAGTGAGCCCGACCAGATTGATGCCCGGACCGGCTTGGTTAAACGTGTTTCCGCCAGTCACGCCGCTGGTGATAAGCACCGGCTGACCAGTCTGGAACCGCGTAACGGTGTCAACTTCCCAACCGCCGATAATGCGGTTCACAAGCCCACTGCTCGAGCTCCAGCGGTGGCCGGCGCCGAACGGCAAAGCGTACACCACTTGAAGCTTGATGTTATGGGCTGCGTTGAACGGAGCAGGCCCTTTGTCATAGCCCAGGTTTCGCAGTGTCGTGAAGCTAAAGAAGTTGAGTGAGCTATTGGCTTGATAGTTCGTCAACGACTTCGAGAACACATACGAAAGGTCAAACTGCAGTCCGTGCGATGGCCGGTGACGAAGGTCAACAACCAGCGCGTTGTAGGTTGATTGTGCCCCATTGGCGGTGACGAACGATCCGCCAGTGGCCGTTGGATTCACCACGAAGAAGTTCGAGGGGAATCCTACGGCTTGGAGGTTCGCAACGAACGACGTGAAGTTCGCCGCACCGTTGATGCCGCTGAAGCCAGTTCCAAACAGAGTGTTAGCAAAGGATCCGACGCCACCGATTCCCAAGTCCCTGACCAGAGTAGCGTTATTGAACAGTGAACCACATGCAGCGGGATTACTAGCGCATGCCTGTGCCAGGGGATTCGTGGTCTGGTTTGAAGCGGTAAATGCAGCGGTCAGTGTCGGCAAGCCAACTTGGCCAGCCAAGCCAAAATCGCCGAAATTGCTCGAGGTTTGGCTCTTGACCGGAACACCCGCAGCCGCCTGCGCCGCTATGCAAGCCGCCGCATTGGCTTTGCAGATGGTCAGGTTGGTGTTCGCGTTGTTGAACTCGTTCAGGAACCCGTTTTCGAAGACGTTCACTTCGTTCAGGTTGAACTGATCGACCAAGCCGACGCCGTGATTTGCCTGATAGCGGATTTCCAGAACCAGGTTCGACGTGAGTTCACGTTGAATTCCCGCGTTCCAGGATTCCACCATCGCCGGCCTCAGATTCGGATCAAATGCGTTCACACTTTCTCCGACCGAAGGAACCAGAGGGATAAAGTGGCTGAACGAGCCTGGATTTTGCGAAACCGTGGTGAGCGCTTGTCCCAGCGAGACTGTTCCCGCCGTGAACGTTGAGTTCGCCAGGCTGGTTGTCGGCCCGGAGAACGTGGTTTGAGAACCCGTGTAACCCGGGTTGCTCGGAGCGATACCGAAGAAGGACTCTAACCCTTCACGGTCATACGCGATGCTGAATCCAGCGCGCAGAACCGTCTTACCTGACGCACCGAAAACATGATGCATCATCGGGTTATCCCAGTTCGGTTGATAGGCAACACCGACGCTGGGTGCGAACGCCTTAAAGTAAGGGTTATACCAGGACCTACCAGCATCGTTCACAAACTGAGTGTTAGCGTTGCCGGCGGTCGAACCCGGATGGAACAGGTTGCCAGCTCCGGAAACTCCAAACACATCGTTGACGTTCTGGACCTGCCAGTATTCGTTAAGCTTGTCCCACGGTGCGCTTTGATATTCCCAACGCAAACCGTAGTTAACGGTTACATTAGGCCGCATTCGCCAGCTATCCCCGGCGTAGACGCCCATTTCGAACTGCCCGATTCGATCAACGATTCGGCCAGTCGATCCATTGAGCGTATTCGCTGTCGCGAGATATTGTTGTGTCGTGGGATTGAACGCAACCGTATTGTTGTATTGGATTACGCGGCCAACCAATGTGGCGTAGACCGATTCCGCGTTGGTAATCTGCGTCGAAGAGATGCCCGGGAAATTACCGCTTCCGGGTGTCGCTCCACCGGGTGTAAACATTCCCGCCGCCGGATCAAAGTTGGTGTCAATACCCAGCGTCTCCGAGGGGTTGAAATCGAAGAAGTCGTTGGGATCGAATAGCGTGGCGTCTCCACCAAATGAGAATTGGTGCGAGCCATGCGTCCAACCAAACACTTCATGCAGTTCTCCCAATCCGGAGTTTCGGCCCTGCGTGCCGCCTAGGCCAAGGAACCAATTGCTGTTTCCTGGCGTTCCGCTGGCCGTAGCTGCCGGAGCAAAGGTGAACGGCAGTGCTGCACCTTGGTTCGTCCCTACTGTTGGCCAAAAAGCATTATTAACGCCAAGCCCGAAATTCACAGGGGCCAACTGCATGCCCACGCGAATTTCATTGCTCATGCTCGAACCGATCGTCCAGCGTTCCGCGAGAACGAACAGGTTGCGGTTGGAAATCTGATTGCCCTGGCTGGTGTTGAACGGCGCCACTGGGAACGTTGCGTCGGCGTTGTTCAAAACGTCAGGACCGCCGCCATACCACGCGTAGTGGTAATCAAATTCCAGCGAATGGTGTTTGGTCAAGTTGTAGTCCAAGCGAATATCGGGATATCGCCGCTTTCCGATGGTTGGTGCGTTGTATCCGATGGACTCTTGGAACGGCGAAACCGCGGCTGCTGAAACAGTCACGCCCGGAGCAGTGGCAGCACTCTCCACTGCGTTCAGGAAATGTGCCACCGTAAGGTTCGGTGTGGCGGTGAAACCATTGTTTGCCGCAAGCAAATAAAGACCTGCGCTGCAAAGTGACGATGCGGTCGTCAAACCACCGGACAGACCCGTGCAAGTGACCGGGTTGAGGGCGCTCGGAGTTCCAGAGACCGCAGATGCTCCCGCTGCCGGAACGTAGTTAAACGTGCCGGATGCGGCGAGAGGCGTGTAAATGGTCCGGCTGCGCGTCACGGATTGCGGAAATTGGAAGAAATCCAAGTCCGTGAAGAAGAACAGCTTGTCCTTAAATATCGGACCGCCGACCTTATATCCGAAGTCGTTCAGCTGATCCTTCGTGCGGGGCAAGCCCTGCGCGTTTTGGAAGTAGTAGTTCGAGTTGTAATCCTGGTTCCGGTTGTATTCCCACACACCGCCGTGGAACGCATTGCCACCGCGCTTGCTGACATAAGACATCTGCACGGCGCCCTGGCCCGTCTTGGACGGATCGTTTCCGGAGGTGGTAATACCAAACTCTTCGATGTCATCAATGCGCGGATCGTTAATCGCGAAAAATCCGTCATTGGACTTCAGAAGGTTGTCCTGCGCGTTGATACCGTCAAAGGTGATGTTGATGGCACCCTTCGGCAAGCCCTCAAATGTTGAGTTGCGGGGGCCGCCAACGGTCTGCGCGCCGGGATCCAATACCGCCAGCAAAAGTGCGCTGCGGGAATTCAACGGCAAGTTCGTGATCGAACGGCCGGTGATGGTTGCCTGGGTCGACGTGTTCTGCGTCTCCAGGTTCTGTTGTCCAATGTTTACTTCCACGTTGACAGTCGTCTGACCGACTTCGAGCTTAATTGGCAGCTCGTGAGTGCGGTGCATGATGACTTCTACGTCGTCGCTGACCGACGTCTTAAAATTCGCCATGGTCACGGTGACTTTGTAGTGTCCTGGCGGAACGTCGTTCACTGCGAATCGGCCACCGTCGGTGGTCTTGGTTGTTTGGATCGTCGTGTTGGTGGTCGCATCTGTTACGGTGACCGTGGCGCCCACTACCGCCTTACCGTCAGCGTCCAGAACCGCCCCGATAATCGCTCCGCTCTCCGATTGCGCCATGGCACTAAAGCCCATGAACAAGCAGAGGGCGGCCAAGCAAAGCAACGAGACTACTCGCTTCACTGGTGTTCCTCCTTTGAGTTTTGCACTGATCTTACTGAGAGTTAAATTCATGTAAAGTTTTGTTTCCCCTGGAGTTATTTACGTCTGCTCGAGAATTATTTGGAAATTCCCAAGCGCCCCTTAAAACTTACATGTCAATGGATAGAGCACACCCACTGGCAGTATCTATTGCAACAGGCGTGCCATTCGCAACCATTTTATCGTTGCCACTAAGTCATTTATAATCAGCAGTATACGAATTCGCCGTGAAGCGCCAAGGGCATCGGTTAATCCGGTAAATTCTAAAAGTAAGATGGACCTACGCAATCTCACAGGAGGTAACAAAACTACCCCGTTTACCGCAATTTACTGCAGTCACGTCGGTTGACCTTACTTCACGGTTGTTTACGGCAACTCGTGCGACGAATTCTCGCTCTTGGCGCTGCGGAAGCGCCCACCGACTCCCCGTGGAGAACCATTAATCGCAACGTAAGAGAGCGGTCGGAACCGGAATCCATGCAGCAATGACGAGTGGTACGAACGACCAAATCCACTTCTTCGATGGTCAATTTCCGGCTAAATTGTCGTACACTGGCGACGGAATATTCGGCTTTCTCGCCGTACAAACTAACCAATGAACGCACCCAAAGAAACCACGAAAGACGCAGTGAAAGTGCCCTTTATCGACCTCCGCGCCCAGTACGCTGGCCTGCGCCAGGAGATTCGCGCGGCCATTGACGGCGTGCTGGAATCTCAGCACTTCGTCCTCGGTCCCCACGGCGAGGCGCTGGAGCACGATCTAGCCGCCTATTGCGACGCCAAATACGCAGTGGCGCTGGCGAATGGCACCGATGCACTGACCATCGCGCTCGCCGCCTGCGGTATCGGCCCGGGCGATGAGGTGATCGTGCCGACATTCACGTTCGTTGCCACCGCTACAGCCGTTGTGCGGTTGGGCGCAAGACCCGTATTTGCCGATATTGATCCAGCCACGTTCAATTTGGATCCGGCGGAAATCGAGCGAAGGCTTACGCCTCAGACCAAGGCCGTGATGCCCGTCCACCTCTACGGACTTCCTGCGGAAATGGAAACAATCAACGCGATCGCCGCGCGGCACCGCTTGTATGTGATCGAAGACAACGCTCAGGCCATCGGCGCGCGCTACAAGTCCGCACGCACCGGCTCGCTTGGAATCGCCGCGGGAATTAGTTTTTATCCGACAAAAAACCTTGGCGCTTACGGCGATGGCGGAATGATGGTCACAAATTCCGAGAAGCTCGCCGCGCACGCACGGCGTTTGCGCGATCACGGACAGTCCGGCAAGTATCATTGCGCCGAGCCGGGATGGAATAGTCGCCTGGACGAAATACAAGCGGCGGTACTCCGCATAAAACTTCAGCGCCTCGACGACTGGACCGCCGCGCGGCGCGCTCACGCGCAGCGTTACAACGAATTGCTCGCGGGTGTGCCGGGAATCACCACGCCAAATGTCCCCGCCCATTCAGAGCATGTATATCACTTGTATACTATTCGGATTCTCGGCGAATCCGGCCGGAGGGATCGCGTTCAACAACAGCTTGCGTCGCTAGGAATTTCTACAAGCGCCTATTATCCCACGCCACTGCACCTGCAACCGGTCTTCGCGGAGTACGGCCACAAGCCCGACTCATTTCCCGTTTCGGAGCAGGCCTCCGCACAAGTCCTTTCTTTGCCTCTATTTCCAGAGCTGACGAACGCGCAGATTGAAAGAGTGGTTGAATCGCTGGCTACAGCATTGAAGGAAACTACTTAGACGGCATTGGCCGCATGGGCGCGGCGAATCAGAAGCACGATCACTCCGGCAAACATCAGCAGGCTTGGCAGCAGCAGTACCAAAATGCCAATATCAAGCGACTTTTGGGCGTGCGCCCCGGAAGCCGAAGCTTCGATATAACACTGCGCGCAACCCTGCGAAAACGCCGCAGGCGCGGCGGCGAGTCCCGCCGCGATTCCACCGATCATCCATCGAAAAGGGCGCTTCATATTTTTGATTCTACTCCAATTTTCATATCGCCGCGAAATTCAATTCCGTCAGTGCGGACGCAATTGCGCCAGCCGCAAACTATCCCAGAAAAACACCAGCATCATCATGCCGATACAAAACACCGTTGCCGGAATCAGCATCCAGGTCAGGCTGCGCTTTTCATATTTCAGGTGCATGAACCAGGACATGATCAGCCCGGCCTTGATAATCGAAAGCCCCATCAAAATCGTGAGCATCAGCTTGGGCTGAAGCTCGATGTAGCCCAGATACACTTCAATCGCCGTCAGCAGTACCAGGAATATCCAGACCCACACGAATGTGCTGACCGGTGCCGACGGATGGGCGCTGTCTGCGTCGCCGTGATTGCTCATCGCTCGTTTGCTCCTAAAATCTCTGTTCTGCCGTAATTCGTCCAGCCGCTTCTATCTCGGCGAAACGGACATGATATACACCATCGGAAACACGAACATCCACACCAGGTCAACGAAGTGCCAGTACAGCCCGCTGACTTCCACGTCCTCCGGCGAAAACTTTCCGCGCCCGAATCCGATGGAAATAATTCCCAAATAAATCACGCCGATTACCACGTGCGTCATGTGCAATCCGGTAACGCCGAAAAACACCGCACCAAATAGCGGCGATCCCCAATGATTGGAGGTCGGCGTGAGCCCTTCGCCAATCAAGTGGAACCACTCGCGCATGTGCAGGCCAACGAACGTCAACCCGAAAAACATCGTGGCCAAAATCCACTTCACAGATGAAGCGCGATCTTTGCGCTGCGCCGCCATTACCGCCATCACCATCGTCAAGCTGCTGGCCAGCAGCACGATGGTCATCACCGTGGAAAAAATAATGGAAGGATTAAACGGAAATGGACGCGGCCAGTTCGGGCTATTCAGCCGGGCATACGTATAGGCCACCAGCAACGCGGAAAAAGTGAGCGTGTCCGACACGATAAACAGCCACATTCCCAGCTTTTTCGAGCCCATCGCGAATGGCGAGCCGCCGCCTGACCACGGAGTGGATTCCGCTTGCGACTTCACTTCATGCACAGTTCACCGTCCCAACGAGAGAAGTAAGAGCAGGAAAACCCAAAGCCCATCCAAAAAATGCCAATAAATCCCGGCCACTTCCGCGCCAATCGCTTGCGTCGTTCGCGAACGCTGCCACGATCGAAACGCCACGAACAGCAACGCGAAAATTCCGCCCAACACGTGCACCGCGTGCGCGGCCGTAAAAACATAGAAGAAACTGCTGCTCGGATTCGTGCTCAAATAAACGCCCGCCGCGCGCAGTTGATGCCACGCGACTAACTGTCCTCCGACAAAAAGCAGTCCGAGACCGGTGGTCAGCGCCCACAAATTGCGAAACGCGCTGATCTCCCCACGCGCTAATTGCCGACGTGCCATTTCCAAAGTCAGGCTGCTCAAAAGCAGAATTACGGTGTTCGCCCACAGAACCCGCGGCATTCCAAACGCTTGCCAGTCGGTTCCAGTGCCTTTTCGGACGATGTAAGAACTGGTCAGCGCCATGAAAAACATCATGATCGCCGCCACCGCCAGCGTTATGCCGGTAATATACGCGCGCCGCGGAATGCTGCGCCCGCCGCCGCGTCCGTCGTCACCGCCGCCCGCATTCCCCCGTGGCGGATTTCCGCCGCCGAAGCCGCGCTCCACGTGAAGGTCGAGTTCTTCTGCAACAATACCGGGCACGAAAAGCCTCTTTAGTGGTGCTGCCGTTCAACTTCAGAAGGCAACGCAGATTGCATAATAAAATCCTGCGCTTCGCCGGGCACGCTGAACTCGTACGCCCCGCGATACACCGTGGGAATTTGTCCGGCGAAATTATCGTGCGGTGGCGGACTAGGAATCGTCCATTCCAGCGTGGTTGCGTTCCACGGATTCACGCCTGCCTTCTTACCGCCCCACAGTCCGGCAATGAAATTCCCCAGGAACAAAAGCTGCGCGCCAATGGTGATGAACGCCGCAATAGAAATAAAATATTGCACGCCCATCAAACCGGAAAGATACGGCACGCCGCTCAAATCTGAATAGCGCCGCATGTGTCCGGCAATTCCCAGAAAGTGCATCGGCATGAAAATGCAATAAACCCCAGCAAAAGTGAGCCAAAAATGGATTTTGCCGACCGACTCATTCAAGAACTTACCGAACATTTTCGGGAACCAAAAATAAGTTGCCGCGAAAATTCCGAAAATCGCCGCCACGCCCATGATCAAGTGGAAGTGCGCCACCACGAAATAAGTGTCGTGCAGCGGCAGGTCAACCGATGGCTGCGCCAAGAACAATCCAGAAAGTCCGCCGGTGACGAACAGCGAAACAAATCCCAGCGCGAACATCATCGCTGTCGTGAATTGAATCTTGCCGCCCCACAACGTGCCGAGCCAGTTGAAAGTCTTAATCGCGGAAGGCACGCCGATGGTCATCGTCATGATCGAAAAGGCAAAAGCCGAATACGGGCTCATGCCGCTGATGAACATGTGGTGGCCCCAAACGCAGAAGCCCAGGAATCCGATGCCGCACATCGCGTACACCATCGCGCGGTAGCCAAACACCGGCTTACGCGCAAACGTGGACAGCACGTGTGACGCCACGCCCATGCCCGGCAAAATCGCGATGTAAACCTCAGGGTGCCCGAAGAACCAGAACAAGTGCTGCCACAGCAGCGGTGACCCGCCAGAATGGTTGCTAATGACCTGATCCGTGACCACCAGCCCGCCCGGAATGAAGAAACTAGTCCCAGCCACTCGATCCAGCAGCAGTAACGCGCAAGCGGCCAGCAAAACGCCGAACGCCAGCAAGCCCAGAATCGCCGTGATGAACCATGACCAGCAGGTCAGTGGCATCCGCATCAAGGAAAGGCCCGGCGCACGCAGGTCAATCAGCGTGGCGATAAAATTCAGCGCGCCCATCAACGACGCCGCGCAGAAAATCGCCAGTCCAATCACCCATAGTGTTTGTCCGGTGCCCTGACCGGGGCCCACAATTTTGCCCAACGCGGAAAGTGGTGTGTACGCCGTCCATCCTGATATCGGCGCGCCTTCTTCCACGAAGAACGCACAGACCATCACCACCAGCGACACGAATGTCGTCCAGAACGACAGCATATTCAGGACCGGAAACGCCATGTCGGCCGCGCCAATTTGAATCGGCAGAAAATAATTTCCAAATCCCGATTGCGGCGCGGTGGTCAGCACCATGAACACCATGATGCTGCCGTGCATGGTCAGCAGCGCCAGATATTGTTCCGGCGTCATTACCCCGCCCGAAATAAACGGCAGGTGAATGTTCGGCCACACCAGATGAATGCGCATCAAAACCGAAAGCGTCATCCCCAGGAATACCGAAAATAGCGCCAGCAGGAAATATTGAATTCCGATTACTTTGTGATCGAGGCTGAAAATGTATTTGCGAATCCAGCCGGTCGGCGCGGCGTGGACGTGTTCGTGCCCGCCGTCAGCGTGCGAAACCATTAAGGCTCTCCTTGCCCGGGAAAATTCTCACTGGTTGGCCACCTGAACTTTGATCCACTCCGCGAAATCCGCGTCGCTCATCACTTTCAATTTGCTGCTCATCTTGTAATGGCCCAGCCCGCAAAGCTCGGCGCACGCCAAATCGTATTCGCCGGTCTGCGTCGCGGTGAAGTGCATGTGGATAATCATTCCCGGCACAGCGTCCTGCTTGATTCGCAATTCGCGCACGAAAAAGCTGTGCGTCACATCCTGTGAACGAATCAGCAGTTCCACCTCGCGGTTCACCGGCACGCCCAGAATCGGGCTGACGATGTCGTCCTTCGCTTCCGGATCGCTGCGATCCAGCCCCAATGCGTTACCCGTGGAAGCGCTCACCATGCTCGGCTTCAGCATCCCGAACTTCCCGTCCGGTCCCGGATAACGGAAATTCCACGTGAATTGCTGGCCGGTAACTTCAATCTGCAAATCGCCGGCTTGCGCGGGCTGAAAGTGAACCTGCGCCCATGCGCTTTCGGCGTAAAGTCCCAGCCCCACGAACAGCACAATCGTCGCCAGCGTCCAGACTACTTCGAAAAAATTGTTGCCTTCAAAATACTCGGCCTTCTGTCCGTGATCGCGATACTTGAAAATCACCCAGGCCAACCCCAATTGCGCCAGCACGAACACGACGCCGGTAATAATCAAGGTGCGGTGGAATTGGGAATCAATCAGGATGCCGATTTCGGTGATCGGCTTGGGAAACCACCAGGGCTTGGTAATAAATAAATAGACGGTGATTCCAGTGAATGCCAGAAGAAATACTGCGAGGGCTGCGGCTACCGTAGTCGAACCGGCACTACTCGGCTTTCGTTTCTGCATCTCCTCCGCTCCACGGATTTGGCCGACCGGAACTCTCTGCGCTCTCAAAAAATCTTGCCCCGGTTCGCTAGAAAAATATGCTCGAAGGGCAACATGATATACATCCACGCGGAGAATGCAACTAATTAGCGAAAGTTTTTATTCAGCATATTTCGGTGTTGGATTGGATGATTTCAGTTCGCCGCGGCGGCTTCGCGCGGCACCGAAGTTGCCGTGTGCACCGCTTCCGGATGATGAACATACAGCGTGCTCGGATTGATCAGCTTCATTCCCTGATGTTCCGGCAGTGAAATCTGATATTTCACGTGCTGCTGGTGGTCGTGCACCTGCCGCTCCACGCTGTACACGCTCGAAAATTTCCATAGCATCTTCACGAAATTCGTTTGCCCATTCATCAAATGTTTCGCGGCAATCTTGAAGGTGTGCTTCAGCGCGTTCCAGCCCAGGTGCTTCATGTTCAGCACCTGCTGCGTCTTCACCAGCTCGCCGTAAAATTTCTCCAGCGGCAAAGTGGTCGGCAGCACCGCGTGCTGTACATCAAATAACCGATAGTCCCGCGTCTGTAGCTTGCGCGATTCCGTCTGCCACGTCTCAGTGCCGGGATACGGCGTATTCACCGTCAAATGCACAATTTCAGGCACCGTCAGCGCCCACTGGCGTATCACCTCAAATCGCGCTTCGTCCCAACTCGGATCGGCAATAATATTCACCGCCGCCATTATTCCCATCGACCGCGCCACTTCCAGCGCTTCCATATTCTTATCAATCGTCACGCGCTTGCGATGCAGCTTCAACCCTTCCGCATCAATCGCTTCCAGCCCGAGGAACATGTACTCCAGTCCCAACTTCTTCCAGCGCTTGAACACTTCCTTGTTTCTCAGCAGCACGTCGCCGCGCGTCTCCAAATAATATTGTTTCTTGATGCCACGCTTTTCGATCTGATCCGCCAGCGCCATGCCGTGATCGCCTTGAATGAACGCCACGTCATCCACCACGAAAATTCCCGGCTCGCGAATGCTGGCCAAATCCTCCGCCGCTTTTTCCGGACTAATCTTGCGGTAGTTGCGCCCATAGAAAGTCCAAGCGCTGCAGAACACGCAATCCCATGGACATCCGCGCGTAAATTCAATCGAAGCGCACGGATCCATCACGCCAATAAAATATTTCTTGCGCCGAGCCATCAACTCCCGCGCCGGAACCAACGTCTCCAAGCTATCAATCAATTTCGCCTGCGGACCTTCACCGTCCTGCGTCACCAGACCGGGAAGCTTCCGCAGCGCGCTAGTGTCTCCCGCGCATTCCAGCACGTCGCCGATAATCCCTTCGCCTTCGCCGCGCACAATGCAGGCAATCGTGCCGTCAGCATGACGCAAAATCTCCTTCGCCGTAAACGAAGCACTATGCCCGCCGGCAAATATGAAGGAATCCGGCAATTTCGCCGCAGTTGCCTTCGCCAAATCCAAAACTTCAGGGATATTCGCCAGGTAGTTCAGCGAGAAACCAATCGCATTCGGCTTCCAGTCATTCACAATGCGGAAGTAATTCGCGTGCTTAAAGGTCTGCAGGTCCAGCACTTTCACGTCATGCCCCGCCGCGCGAGCGCCCGCGGCCACCAGCTCAAGTCCGAGCGGTTCCAGCCGCAGAAATATTTCGGAAAACATCAAAGCACTGGGATGAACAAGAAGTACCTTCATCATTGGCCCCCAAGATCAGCAGAGTCAGTCTGCGTCGAACTACATCTCGGTCCCCTGCGGTGTTAGCAGAATCATAGCATGGTAGCTGCGGATTTTTTCGCCGAATGGCTTGCAGGGATTTCCTAGAAAATGGCTGGTTAGGGCAGGCTCGGAGTCGTGGCGTGGCACTCTTGCGCGTCAATCATCGAAACTTGGGCGGCTCCGGGCGCGATTCGTCATCGCGCCCGGCACCGCTCAATTTAGAACCCCAGGTGAAGTGACATTTGGAGAATCCGCGGGCTTCCGATCGTGCCCGTGATATTTCCAACGCCTCCAACGGTCTGCGTAAGTGGACTGAGCGACACGCATTGCAGCGCTCCCGGAACGCAGGCGGGGTTGCTCGCGCTGAAGTTGTTGACGTTGAGCTGCGCCGCCGAATTTCGAGGTGCATCGAAGTTCGGATGGTTGAAGATGTTGAACGCGTCAAATTCGTATTGTAGTGAGACGCGCTCCCCCACTTTGAAGTTCTTTGTCAACGAGACATCGAACCGTGTCTGGAACGGCGCGCGGAAAGTGTTGCGTCCAAAGTTGGAGAACCCCGTCTCGAAGTTATCGCACCTTTGCACGCCGCTCACCACCACGCACTGCGGAGTTCCATTCACGCCGGGAGCAAATCCCGTCGGGGCAGCAAGTTGGGTCACATTGATTACCGGGTTCAGCGGGTTTACTCCGGTCGTGCCCTGCAGCTGCACCTGCTGAGTCGTCACTCCGGGGGCGAGTCCTAGAACGGGATCGAGGATCTCGACAAAATTGCTGTACGCCTGTCCGCCCACCGCACCGGAGAAGTCGATGATGTCGTATGGCTGGCCGCTCTGGGCTACAGTCACTCCCGCGAATTGCCAACCGTTTATCATTTTCCCGGCAAACGACGACTTGTGAATCAGGTCCGGCGTTTGCCACACATAACCCACGATGAATACGTGCGTGCGGTCAAAGCTCGAAGAAGCGTACGAGGTTTGCGGCGTAAGTGGATTGTTCCCGTTGAAGAACAAGCCGAGATCGCTTTGATCGTCCAGCGCGTGGGACCACGTGTATCCCGCCGTAACCGTTAGTCCGTGGCTCATTCGCTTCTGCAACCCAACCTGCAGCGCGTTGTAGTTCGAGTTACCTTCGGCCTTATAGAGCACGGAATTGTTGCTGAAGCCGAGGAATGGCACGCGCAGGTCGGTGTTCCCTCCGTCAAAGGTCTGAATGTTCTCGGTGGGAAGTATGTTGAACCCGTAAGAAGTGGTTTGTCCGTTTATCGGATTCTGCGCCGTCGCAGGCAACGCTTGGTTGAACGGAATCGGCAACACTTCGTGTACGCCGTGATTCCCGACGTATCCGAGCGTGAACATCCAGTTATTCCAGGGCTGCCATTGAAGGTCGAGCGACCAGTTCAATACGTACGGCAACTTGTTATTTGCGTCATAAGCCCCCAGCAGGAACGTTCGAGCGCCGCTCGCAATCGCTGCTGCGTTCGGCAGCAGCTTGGTGATGGCCGCGGGATCGCTCGGCGGTGGTGGAGGCGTGGAACCAAACGGGTTGGAGAGTGTGCTCGTGTTCGTTGCGCTGATTTGCGACGTGAATGGCAAAGCCAGTGTCACGCCGAATGGGCCGTTGAAACCGGATCCCGCGGAAGGTGAGAATTCCGTAAAGAATTCGCCGCGATCGTAATAAAGCCCGAATCCAGAACGCACTACCAGGTTCTTAACCGCCGACGGCGCCCAGGCAAATCCAACTCGTGGCCCGAATCCCCAATTGCGGCCTTGCTGCAGTGAATTGCTGGCCCCTTGTGTCCCCAGCGTCGGGTTGTTCCCGGCGATTTCGATTCCGGAATTCACGATCGTATCCGTGGCGGCGTTGTAGTTGTAGAGGTTCGGGAAAAAGTTCGCAAGCAATCCATTCTTTTCGTAGAACGGCCCTTCCCAGTCCCAACGCAGCCCCAAATCCACCGTGAAGTTCGGGCGAAGTTTGTAGGTATCTTGCACGTAGAGCCCTACTGAAGGCGCTCGGTAATACCGGTTCGTGTTTCCGTCGAATAGCGTTGATCGCGTTTGCACCTGACCGAGCAGGAATGACGCGAAGTTTGAGAAGCTCAGCGATGCAACCTGGTTATTCAGGTTACGGATATCCAACTGCGTGAAGTTAGCCGAGGCGCCGACACGAATCGTATGCGCGCCGTGATTGATGCTCACGTCCGTGTTGAATTGGAAGTTGTTCTGGAAGAAGCCCGCGTTCGAGAAATTGCTTCCCGGACCGAAATTCAGCCCCTTCTTCAGCGTTCCATCTGCTGTAGTGATCGAGATCGACGGAAATTCCGTGCTTCCGAACAAATTGATTCCGGCGACGCCGGGCGTCAATGGCTGCGCTGTCGAGGCAAACGCGTCTTGCCTCGTATAGCCGAGCGTTTGTGTCCAGGAGATCGACGGCGACACGCTGACAGCATTGTTGATGGACGCGGCCTGACTGCCCGCGATGTTGGATTGCGGGAAACCAATCAGCGGGCTTACCGCGAACGGGCTGGACGATGGATTGTTGGAATAAAAATACTTTACGGACGCCCGATCCTTCTTGTTGAACTCATAGTCCACGTTCGTGTTGAATTGGTCGGCTTGGAAAAGCGAATTCGTGGTTTGTTGAGTGACGTCATTCCCGTTCGTTTGCAATCCTTGGGACGACGGAATCAGGAATTGTCCGTTCGGCAGCTTGAAATTCAGCAGCTTCAGCGCGGCGGGATCAATCTTGGTCGGATCAATTGCCACGCCTAGATCCTGCAACGCCACCGCAGCCAGTCCATTCGCGTCGCGATTGGTGTCCGATAAGTGCAACGGCACCGTCACGTTCGACGTGGCTCCCAATTCATCGCTTACTCGCGTGCCCTGATAAGACGTAAAGAAGAAAAGCTTGTTGTGAAGGATTGGCCCGCCCAACGTCCCGCCGAACCGTTGGTTATGCAGCGTCGGGGCCTTGTGCGCCGCGTCGATCGCCGGATTGTCGTTTCGGAAAAATGGCGCTGCGTTCCATCCTCCGGTCTGATAGTAATCGTAGAGCTGCCCGTGAAAGTCGTTCGTTCCGGACTTGGTAATCAGCGCGATGTGCGCGCCGCTGTTGGCGCCTTGTGAAGCGTCGTACTGCGCCGCATCCACTCGGATTTCTTCAATGGTTTCTGTCGCCGGCGTCGGCTGGCTCTGGCCCACCGCGTCGAACACCGACGTGTTCGTTTGTGTTTCCCCCGAACCCGCGTTGTGCTGGCCGGTGTTCAGCGTGAATCGGCTTTCCGCCACCTGGCTCGATGACTTTCCATTGAACAAATTGTTCGCGCTCACGCCATTGATCGAAAAACTGTTGCTCGAATCTCGCTGCCCGTTTGACCAGATGCTTTGGTTGCCGAGTCCCGCATTCACTCCCGTGCCCGCCAGAAAATCGGCGTTAATGCCCGGCGTCAAAATCGCCAACTGCGTGAAGCTGCCCGTTCCCAGCGGCAGACCCTTGATCACCTCAGCGCTCAGCACGTATCCGTGCGTGGTGTCCGTCTCATTCAGCAGCGGTGTCGCCGTCACTTCTACCGTTACGCTCGTCTGGCCCACTTTCAAAACCGACGATACCGTCGCGGTGCGGTTCGCTTGCACCACCACCTCGGTATGAACCACCTTCTCAAATCCGTCTTTGGAAAATGTTACCGTGTAGGTCCCGATCGGCAGATCCGGAACGGTATAGTTTCCGTCCGTTTGCGTTTCAGATGTGACGTCCAGATTCGTCGCTATGTTGTGGATCGTTACTGTCGCCTTGGCAATGCGCGCGCCGCCGGAATCTGTAAGAGTTCCGCTTATTCCGCCCACCAATTGTTGGCCATGCGCGTGTGTAGTCACCAGCAAACACAACGCGAACATCAGGAAAATACGTCTCATTATTGCACACCCCTCCGCAGAGTTTTTTCGTCTGTTCTGATTCCGACGTGCACGCGTTTATAATCTGCAATTGTTTCTGCCGCGTGACAGTTCGATGGACGGAATGTAAAACGCCGCCGGATTCCGCGATTTACTTCCTGACAATCTATTTCAGCGGATAACTGCGCCGCGGCGCATTTCGTCTTGCCATGCCAGCCGGCCGATTTGACGCAGCGAGAACTCCGCGGTATCCTTATGAAGTCCTATATGAGAAACGTTTCGACGGCCAACCACATAAGCTCACTTGCCCTTTGTGCAGCTACGTCTGCCCTCGCCTGCGTTTGCTCGTGCGTTTGTTGCCCCATGGCGATGTGTACGCAAACTACATGCGGCCCGGGAGACCAGAACACTTAAGGTCTAAAGCAAAATTGAAGTTTCCCAGGCCGCTCCTCACCGAGCGGCCTTTTTTATTTTACGGAACAAATTCAGCGCGATTTGGTTCATACCACAAACGCGCATAGAGATCGTCAAGGAGAATCAATCATGGCCAGCAACGCAGCAGCGAATAGCGGCAACGGAAATAAAAAGAAGCCCATCGCGATTTATCACGAACATCCCGACTGGTTCCGTCCTCTCTTCACGGAACTCGATAAGCGCGGCACGAATTACGAACGTCTCGACGCGCGCACCCACGCCTATGACGCCGGCGGCGCCAACGGAAAGTATTCGCTGGTCTTCAATCGCATGAGCCCTTCCGCATACCTGCGCGGCAATGCCGATACTATTTTCTACACGCTCAGTTACCTCAAGCATCTCGAGGATTCCGGCACGCGCGTCGTCAACGGGCATCGCGCCTTCACTTACGAAACCTCGAAAGCGCTGCAGCTTTCCCTGCTCGAATCTCTGCACTTGCCGTTCCCGCGTGCGAAAGTTATTCATCGCGCCGCGCAAGCGCCCGAAGCCGCGCGCGATTTGCGATTCCCTGTCGTCGTCAAGCCGAATATCGGCGGTAGCGGCGCCGGCGTCACCAAGTTTGAAAACGTCGAAGCCATCGAGCGCGCCGTCGCCAACAATGAAATCGATCTGGGCATCGACAACATTGGCCTCGTGCAGGAATTCATTCCCGCGCAAGGCAAATTCATCACCCGCGTCGAAGTTGTCGGCGGAAAATATCTCTACGCCATTCGCGTTCACCTGACCGGAGAAAGTTATAACCTCTGCCCCGCCGATATTTGCCAGACCACCGACGGAAAAGAACTTCTCCGTAACGCCTGCGCCATCGACGCCGTAAAAACCGGATTGAAAGTGGAAGGTTTTGCCGCGCCGCCCGACGTAATTGCCGACGTGGAACTCATCATGAAGACCGCCGGAATCGAAGTTGGCGGCGTGGAATACATCGTCGACGAGCGCGACGGCCAGCGCTACTACTACGACGTCAATGCACTTTCAAATTTTGTGGCCGACGCCACGCGCGTGGTCGGACTCGATCCCCACGCAGCGCTCGTTGATTTCCTGGAAAAGGAGGCACGCTAATGCGATACGGATACTGGATGCCCGTGTTCGGAGGTTGGCTGCGCAACGTGGCCGACGAAAATATGGAAGCGAGTTGGCCCTACATAAAAAAACTCGCACAGCGCAGCGAAGAAATCGGCTTCGACGTAACTCTGCTCGCCGAGTTGCATTTGAATGATATCAAAGGCCCCGAAGCGCCGTCGCTTGACGCCTGGTCCACCGCCGCCGCTCTCGCCGCCGTAACTTCGCGCCTGGAATTAATGGTCGCCGTGCGCCCCACATTTCATTTGCCAGCATTACTAGCCAAGCAAGCCGCAAATATCGATCACATCAGCAACGGCCGCGTTTCGCTCAACGTTGTCAGCTCATGGTGGGCCGACGAAGCCCGCAAATACGGCGTGCAATTCGAGCAGCACGACGATCGCTATGCCCGCACCGGCGAATGGCTAACCGTCGTGGATGGCGTCTGGAATCAGGATCACTTTTCTTACAGCGGAAAATATTATCAGGTGGACGACAACGTTCTGCAGCCCAAGCCCGTCTCGCGGCCCCGCCCAACCGTCTATGCCGGAGGCGAATCCGAAGCCGCCAAAGAATTAATCGCCGCGAAATGCGACGGCTACTTGATGCACGGTGACTCCCCCGCGCGCGTCGCGGAAAAAGTTGCCGACATGCGCCGCCGCCGCGAAAAGCACGGCCACCTTCCGCCCATGCAATTCGGCGTCGCCGGATACACCATCGTCCGCGATAGCGCCGAAGAAGCCGAAGCCGAGCGCAAACGCATCACCGACGTGAATCAGAGCGCCGCCGGCTATCAGAATTACCAACAGTGGCTCGCCGGCACGCAGCTGGAAAAGCGCGTCTCCCTCGAAGATTATTCCGTCTCCAATCGCGGACTAGGTTCCGGCCTGGTAGGCACGCCCGAACAAGTCTCCGAACGCGTGGAAGAATTTGAAGCCGCCGGAGTAAATCTCCTTCTGCTCCAGGCCAGCCCGCAACTAGAAGAAATGGAACGCTTCGCGGAACAAATCATCCGCCCGGAAGGAAAATCAGTCGCGGCAAATATCGGCTAGTAGGAATGGTTAAAGCGCCAATCGAGGATTCCGAAAAGCGGCGGCCACTACAGCTTATTCAGCCCGTTCAGGCCTGCCACTTTATAGGCCTCCGCGAAGGTCGGATAGTTGAACACCGTCTCGCGAAAATAATCCATGGTCCCGCCAAGCGCTATCACTGCTTGGCCGATGTGAATTATTTCGGTAGCGCTCTCGCCGATGGCGTGAACGCCAAGAACCTTTCGCGTGTCCGGATGGAACAGCACCTTCAGCATTCCCGTTTGATCGCCGACGATCTGCGCTTTCGCCAATTCCTCATACTTTGCGATTCCCACCTCGAACGGGATTCGAGCATGCGTCAGCGATAATTCAGTTTCGCCGACCATGGATATTTCCGGAATCGTATAGATTCCGTAAGGCAGCGTTCCCTGTGACGCTTGCGGGAGCGCCGAATAGATGGCAACTCGCCAGCCGTCCTTGCTCCATAGAAGTTGATGCCAGCGATGGAAATCCGATCACGTCCCCAGCGGCATAAATGTGTGGAACCGCCGTCTGAAAATTTTTATCCACCGTCAACTTTCCTCGCGGACCGCTCGTAAGTCCCGCGGCTTCCAGACCGATGAGATCGGTATTTGCCTGGCGTCCCACCGCATAAAGCAACGCGTCGCCGTGAATGCGCTTGCCGCTGTCCAGATTCGCCACCACCCGGCCCTTCTCGTCCTTTTCGACGTTGGTAACTTTCTCGCCGAGCCGGAAGATCGCTCCCTGCCTGCGCATGTGATAGCAAAGCGCTTCTGAAATCTCAGCGTCGACGAAATCGAGGACTGCGCTGCGCTGCTCGATCAAAGTGATGACCACGTTCAGCGCCGCAAGCATGGACGCAAATTCCAAACCAATCACGCCTCCGCCGACAATGATCAAATCCTTTGGAATTTCATCCATTTGAAAAAACTGGTCGCTGGCCAGTATTTGCTTTCCATCGAATGGAATATCGGGGTGACGCGCCGGACGCGTTCCGCACGCAATCAGGAAATGATGTCCTCGCACCACGTGAACTTGATCTAGCCCTTCCACCTCCAGAGTGTGCGGATCCACAAATCGCCCCGTGCCGCTGAAGAATTCAATGTTGTTTCTGCGCAACTGATCCTTCACAACACTGATTTCGCGCTCGGTCACTTGCGCCACACGCACCGCGAGATCCCGGATCGAAATCCGATTCCGGACGACGTAGTCGCTCCCGTAAAACGAACGGTGACGGAATCCGGTCAGATGAAGAATAGCCTCGCGCAGCGTCTTGCTGGGAACAGTGCCGCCGTGAATGCACACACCACCCAGCATGTCCAATCGATCGACCACCGCCACACGCTTGCCGAGCTTCGCGGCGGCGATCGCGCCCTTCTGTCCGGCAGCTCCGCTACCGATCACCACCAAATCGAACGGCTGCATGATCATCGGCGGCGCGCCTCAATAGAGTCTTGTTCCGCCGCGTTGTCGGGCTCGGCAGCCTGCCTGATGAGAAACTCCAATGCCGGCGTCCATTTCCGCGCCGGCCCATTCAATCGAAAATCGTCCATGCCGAAGTCCTCTCCGCCTTCCGCCATCTTGATGAAGTGATCTTGCACGTTGAATCGCGTTCCATTCTGCGCGCCCGCCGTGCCGCCCATTTGGAACACGCGCGCGTAGGAGCCGTCAGACAGCAGCATCCGGGTTTTCGCCGTGTCTGCCAGGTAAGGCGCCAGTACCGTGCCGCAAATCTTCCTGCAAAGCGCAGCATCCTTCAACCGAAACATCACTTCCACGCGTTCATAAAGATTTCTCGGCATCCAATCCGCGCTGCCTAGATAAACTTCAGACTCACCGCCGTTGCCAAATACGAATATCCGGCTGTGCTCCAGAAATCGCCCGACAATACTTCGCACTCGAATTCTACTACTGACGCCCCTCACACCCGGCCGCAACGCGCATGCCCCTCTTACAATCAATTCGATTTGCACTCCCGCTTGAGACGCGCGATAAAGCGCCTGAATGATATTTGCGTCGAGCAAAGAATTCACTTTCGCAATGATCGTCGCCGGACGTCCCGCGCGGGCGTGCTCCGCTTCGCGTTCTATTAGACTCACGCAATTCCTGCCGAGATTCAGCGGAGCCACCGAAAGTGGGCCGTACTGAGATTGCTCGGAATACGCGGTCAGGTAGTTGAAGACCCGGTGCACCGCTTCGGTGATTTCCTTATCCTGCGTAAATAGACTTAAGTCAGTATACAAGCGCGCCGTGGACGGATTGTAATTCCCCGTCCCGAGATGGACGTACCGCCGCGATTTTCCATCGGGATCACGCCGCACCAGGAGCGCCAACTTGCAATGCGTTTTTAGTCCGACCACGCCGTGATAAACCTGCACGCCCGCCTCCTGCAGGCTGCGCGCCCAGCGAATGTTTGAGGCTTCGTCGAAACGCGCTTTTAGTTCCACCACCACGGTGACTTCCTTACGCGCCGCCGCTTGAATCAGCGCGCGCACAATTGGAGAGTCTTCGCTGGTCCGGTAAAGCGTCTGCTTGATGCTCAGCACATCCGGATCATTCGCGGCGCTTTCGATGAACTGCACCACGGGCAAGTAGGAATCGTAGGGATGGTGCAGCAGGATGTCATGTTCGCGCAGCGTGTGAAAAAGAGTGGGAGTTTCGCGGCGCACGGCCAAATCTCGCGGCGTGAACGGCCGAAATTTCAGATCCGGCCGCGGAGTTTGATCGTACAAATTGAAAAGCCGCGAGAGATTTACCGGCCCTTGCACAGGAAAAATCTGCCACGGATCGAGCCCGAAGTTTGATCGCAGCCTTTCCACGATCTCAGCATTCGCGCCCGCTTCAATTTCTAGCCGCACCGCCGCGCCTTTGCGTCGGCGGTGAAGCTGCGTATCCACGGTGTCCAGGATGCTGCGCGATTCTTCCTCGCGCAGATACAAATTGCTGTTGCGCGTAACCCGGAATGGCGCCGCCGATACGATCTGATAGCCGTGATACAGATGGTCGGCGAACGAGTGCACGATATCGTGCAGAAATGTAAATTCGATTTTGCCAGTGGGTGAAGGCACCCGAAACAACCGCGGCAGCGCGCGTGGAACCGTCACCACCCCCAGATAAACGTGCGCGTTGGGCGTGCGTTTGCGCCGCAGCAACAACGCGACGCACAGCGCTTTGTTCAGCACGCGTGGAAACGGATGCGCGGGATCCACCGTCACCGGCGTCAGCAGAGGTTCAACGCGCTCTGCGTAAAACTGAGTGACTGCCTTTCGCGCCTCGGCGCTAAGTTCGCTGATTTTGCGTATGCGGATCTTTTCCTCGCGTAGCGCAGGCAACAGGGTATCCCGCCAACACGCGTATTGCTTATCAACAAACGTATGGATTGCGTCGGCCATCACGCCGACCGCTTCGCCCGGCTCTAAACCATCTGGCCCGGCCTGACCGGTTCCGTGCTCTGCTTGCTGCAATAGTCCAGCCAGCCGCACTTCCACAAATTCATCCAGATTATTCGCCGTAATGGCCAGAAACTTCACCCTCTCCAGGAGCGGATTATTTGCGTCCAGCGCTTCCTCGAGCACTCGCTCGTTAAATTGTAGCCATGAGAGATGGCGGTTGAAGAACAGGCGCTGGTCATCCAGTGCAGCACGTTTCAATTGATTTACCCCTGAAGCGAGCACGGTATCGCAGAGATGTTACGCGGAGGTTACACAGCCCCAGTGACGGCGTCCCGCGGTAGGCGGCCCCAATTTCGCCATCAGCTTGATGATATGGAACGTGAGCGAAGCAAGTCATCCGCCCAGAAGGAAAGTCCGTCGCGGCAAACATCGGCTAACTCACTGAGGCGCTCGTCGCGAACTTGTAGCCCAAGGCGCTCCATAAGCCCTGGGGATTTTTCTACCAACCGCCAGGCGCCTGCCCGACACCGGCACGGTGTTAACGCCCAACTCCAATTGGTCGAACTCTATTCTCCGCACGTCATGCGGAGAATGAACACCTTAATCTCCGCATATGGTACCCTCTCCCCACCCTCTTCGTCGTTGCCAGATGATTTCGGAACTTGAACGCTGCTGGTACCACTAACGCGCTGATGGCGAACCGAACAGCACCCCTCGTCACTGAGGTTCCTCGTCGCTACTGGCATCGCCCTTCTCGATTTGAGAAGTATCTTTAATAAATTCAAGTGCAATCTGCCTATACTTGATCGCCTGGGCAACTTCTTTTTTCACTGCGGGATTATCCATTGCTCCAAATCGGCTTATAATTCGTTCAAATACTGCCAATGCCTCTTTAGGTCGTTTATCTATGCCAAAGAGCCGCCCTTTTCTATTCAAGACCCAAGCCGATAGGTCAGACAAATCTTCGTCCGGCATCCTTTCAAGATAATCAATAGCCTCGTCATATGCGTCAAAAGCTTCTTTATGCCGACCTTGCTTCTCAGAATAAATACCTCTATTGGCCAATGCCTTCGCCACCGGGTCTCGAAGTGGCGCAAATTCCATATGAATAAATCGCTTCTTGACATCCTCACACAAACCGATCGCGCTTTCATTGTCACCGCTCTTGGCTAAGATCGTACTCGTATTTACCAGCGCTTTCGCCACAGGCTCGCAAACGCCGATATTAGTCTCATTCGCTTCGTCACCAAATTCTTTCACGACGTCGCGATAAACTGAAAGAGCCTTTTCGTTGTCGCCCAATTTTTCTATGGTTACTCCTGAATTGGTGCGCGCTCTGGCGAGTAGTTGTCGTAAGTGAGCATCCTTGCAACTCCCAAAGCGCGCCCACAACTCATCGTAGGTTTCAATCGCCTGTTCGAGGAGTCCTTTGTCAGATTGCGCCAGTCCCATGCAAAATAATGCATCCGCAATTACTGAGCACCCAGGCATGTCGTGTAAGCCTGTACCATGTTTAATACAAGTTTCAAATGCCAGAATTGCTTCGCTAATCCTGCTCATTTTTCGCAGAACTATGCCCTTCCTAAAGTAGGCATGCACAAGCGCTCCAAGGCACGTATCGGAAAGTCTCTGGTCACCTCCCTTAGATCCTGCGAGCACTTCGACTAGTTCGTATCCTTCGAGTTCGAGGGCAATCTCAGCGTCTGGAAGATTCGTCGCTGCCATCATCAACGCATCAACAAGGCCGTCCTTATCTGCCTGATTTAGATCTTCTACGTTTATTGTCTTGCAGATTCTTATCACTTCGACGGAATCTGCCCTGCGGTGTGCGTTTCGTAAACGCTCTAGAAGAATAACCTTAGGCTCCTTGGGAGGAGCACTCTTCACAAACACATCCGCAGTTAACACTTGGTCGATAACATCCTTAAAATGGTACGGATCAGCGCTCGATTCCTCGTGGTGTTCACTTATGTCAATAGCGTCCTGTAGCTGTTTTGCGAAAAACCGAAGCGGATCCTTAAAAATTGAAGGTGCGGCCATTCCTAGACGTGAGATAAGACAACTAAGTACTTTTTCCGCCGTAAGGGCGTCTGTTTCATTACCTGTCGGAACGACGAAGCGAACATTCTCGTGATCGCTCAGCCACCGAGGCAGTCGATAATGCTCTGTGGATCGATAACAGAACCAATAGATATTAAACGGCAGCACCTGATCAATCAGGCGAGCTTGAAGAGCTGTCATAATGACATCATTTTCCCACCCACTATAGCCAAGAATGATCGGAGACCGTTCCCACAAAATATGCGAAAGGAACGATGAAACTGTTGCAACGGAGTCCTTAGGGGACGCTCTCCTGCTAATTTCGCCCTTCAAATTACAGCAATCGTAAAACCAATAGCTGCCATGGACATGCAGAATCTGCCTGTTTGGGGAATTGACGTCCAATCGCCGAATTGTACCAGGGTGATCGCAAACGACGGGCGATACTCCAAAAAGACTTAGGGCACGGGACAAAAAATCGTCGAAGTTCGGTGTGACAACTATTCGGCCAATTCTGCCATCTTGCACTATCTGGGCGAGCCGTAAGGTCGCCAGAGAAATTCTCTTTTGCTTCATCTTCTCTTCAAGAAATCCACGGCGCTGGTCTGAATGCGGCCAAGCGGCCTCAAACCAATGGGAATACACGTCCATTGGGTACGTCGAAGTAGGCTCGGTTGATCTGCCTTTCTTCAATGCTTCCCTCTTACACTCCTCTTGCAGTTCTACGGCAGTCGGGATAGTTGGATATGAAACGCCAGCGCCCGCCACGAAAAAAAATGGGGGCGTCACAACGCCGCGCTGCGCAGAGTAGGCATACGCTTCAACAATCTCACGAACCGCTGAATCCAAATCTAGTTCACGCATATGATTATCGTAGCACCGTTGCTATCCTATTTAGTTACTGGTCAGATGTTACCGGATGATTTTCTGAAGGTCGCCTAAATCCAGCAAGGTTTATTAGCGTGATCTTTACGCCGGCCGAAGCGGACTTACTCACCGCCGAAAATGCAGTTCATTTTATTCAGGCGGCTTGGTCGAGAAGAAGAACGTGATGGCGCGTGCATTTTTTGGAAACGATCATTAATACTTAGCACAGAGTATCCTGACAAAGCTCCAAATTTGACGATGGAAGATTTTGGTGCGGAAGGAGGGATTCGAACCCTCACACCTTACGGCGCCACCCCCTCAAGATGGTGCGTCTGCCAATTCCGCCACTTCCGCACAGAAGTGAAGAGTAGTGATTCTAACCTGCGCGCGCATCGCGAGCAAGCGCGGCAATAAATCCGCTATCTGAACTCTTCAAGCGGCCTGTTTTTCTTTTTGATCTTGATTTGTTTTCAGTCGGACGTTACGGACTGCGCCGGAATTTCCACTGCGCGCTCGCGATTCTTCCAACTCTGCCACAGCACAAAGCCAGAAATCGCCGCGCACGCAAATTCTAGAATTCCAATAGTCCACAACGTTCCATGCGACACGCCTGCCTTCCCCAGCAGCAGCCACCAGCGGTCGAACCCGCGCCCCATCGGCGCCGGAACAGGCGATTTCGCGTAGTACCACAGGAACCTCGTCTGCCTCCACACCGGCGCGAACGCCATGTTGTAGTTAAATGTCGCGTCGTAATATTTTCCCACCGCCGCTTCCAAAAAACTCGTGGTAATTCCGATGGCCTGCACCGCAAACCCAGCAACGAACAGCACAATCGCACTCACGCGAACCCATCGCCCCCCGTCCGCAAGTACCGGACCCAGCGCCAATCCCAATAGAGTCAGCGCAGGCAGCAAATAGCGCGGCCCGTAACAATAACCGCCTTCCCACTGCGTGTAGGTGGCAAAGAAAAGGATGTAGACAATCGGCGTCAGCAACGCCACCGTTGCCAGGCCGCGATTCTTCCGCCACAAACTTCGCCAGCCAAAAATCGCCAGCAACACTACTGGAGCGAAAATAAATATCGATTTGCCCGGCGAAAATAAATAGCCGAAAAGTCCGGTGAAGAATGGCGTGTTGAATGTGTTCAGAGCTTTGCCACCTTCCGCCGCCGGCGGATATCCGAAATTAAAAAAACTGCCGAACAAATAGTTGTTCCGCCACAGAAATGCCTCGCCGGCAAAACCAACAATCACGCTGAGCATGGCGGCAGCGGTGAAAGAACTCTTGCGATCTCGCACGTACAGCGCAATTAAAAACACTGCCGCGGCAAGCACGTGCGTCGGACGCACCCAAATCGCCGCGCCCAGCAAAATGCCGGCCAAGGCGGCGCGCCCCTTGGATACAGGAATGTCCGCGTCACCGGTAAAAAGTGCTGCCGCCGCGCCAACCAGAAACACTGTCGCCAGCGGCTCCGAAAAAAACCACGCCGAATAAGCGGTCAGCGGACTTGCCAATGCCAGCATCCCCGCTGCCGCAAGCGATCCCCCCACAGAAATTTTCATCCTCAGAAAAATCACCAGCGCGATTGTCGCAGCCAGCGCGGAGTATGCCGCGCTGCTGGCCGTGAAAAACAGATCGCCGACCACATCCCGCGAGTCCACCGGCACACCCGGAAGATGTTTCGCCGCGAAATGACCAACCACGAACCACGGAATCGACGCCACCGGTTGACCCGGAGGATAAGGAGTTTGCGGTTGTCCGAATCGATCCAATTCTCCGTAAAACCATTTCGCCATGACCGCCTGCGGAACTGCTGTGCTTCCGCGCAGCGCCAGGCTTTCCGTCTGATAGACCGCTGACACTTCGTCGATAGTGTGCACGCGGCCGGTTGAGAAGATGGCAAAAGTGAAAGTGAGAAACAGGAAGAAAGAAATCACCAGCCGCCACGGAATAATTCCGGATGGTGAAGGCGTTGTGGGAACTTGGGCCTCGGCGGTCATCGCAATTTCTCTCTTCGCAGGAATTGGAACGAGAGCGATTAGAACACGTCAACCGCGAGGCGGCATCGAAGGAAGCGCGGAGCGCTGCCCAAAAGGACAACGCTTCACGAAGGTTAGAAAGTTCAATTGCGAAATTTATTTCCGAACTTACTTGTTCGTCGGCGGAGGAGTGGTCGGCGGCGTCACCGGCAACGGCGCTGGTTTCGCCGGCGCGGGCGCGGACGATGCAGGCTTGCCCAACTTATCAAATACCGATCGGCTCGCGACGGTATTGTCCTGACGAACCACCAGCAGCATCGAGGTAATCATGAACATCACCGCGCACCAGGTGGTGGCCTTGGATAGAAATGTTGCAGCGCCGCGCGGACCAAACGCCGTCTGACTTCCCGCGCCGCCAAACGCTCCGGCCAAATCAGCAGCGGTTCCGCTCTGCAGCAGCACGACAACTGCCAGCACGATGCACACGATAATGTAAAAGGTCAGAAGCAGAAACGGCACTTTCCATCCCGCGAGAAGGATCAGCCCTCCAACGAGGAATGAAATCGCCCACTTAACTTCGGCTGGCATTTTATTTGCTCCCCTTAATTCACGAAGACAAATTCATTTACAAAGACAAATTCAAACTCAAATGCAACTTCAGAAATTCACGATGGACGCGAATGACGCCGCTTCCAAACTTGCTCCGCCTACCAGCGCGCCATCAATTTCTAGTTGCGCCATCAAGCCTCGAATATTGTCCGGCTTCACGCTGCCGCCGTAAAGAATCCGCAGGTCAGCGGCACGGTCTGAGGTAAAGCGGCTGGCGGCCTGGTCTCTTAGGAACCGGTGCGCGTCGCCCGCCATTTCCGGCGTAGCTGTGCGTCCGGTGCCAATCGCCCAAACAGGCTCGTATGCAAGCAGAATACGGGAAAACTGCTCGTCGGTCAACGCGCCAAGTCCGCCCGTGAACTGACGCGCCAGCACCGCTTCCGTCTGATTCGCGTTGCGCTCGTCCAACGTTTCGCCGACGCACACAATCGGCATCAGTCCGGCGTCCAACGCCGCAACAGTTTTCTTCGCGATCATCGCATCCGTTTCACCAAAAATATGCCGACGTTCGCTGTGCCCCAAAATGACGTAACGGCATCCCGCTTCGACCAGCATGGCCGCCGCAATTTCTCCGGTGAATGCGCCTTGTTTCTCGAAGTGCATGTTCTGCGCGGAAATCGCGATGTTTGATCCGCTCGCTGATTCCGCCGCCGCGGCCAGCGAAGTAAATGTCGGAGCCACAACAATATCGCAATGCGTGGTCGAAGCGACCAGCGGCTTGAACGCGGTGAAAAACGCGCGCGTCTCCGCGACGGTCTTGAACATTTTCCAGTTTCCGGCAATCACAGGTCGTCGCATTGTTTTTCTTTCCGCTACGAAATCTATTTATTCGTCAGCGCTTCCACGCCGGGCAATTTTTCTCCGGCCAGAAATTCCAGCGAGGCCCCGCCACCCGTGGAAATGTGACTGATCTTGTCTGCCACTCCGGCCTGATGCACCGCCGCAACAGAATCTCCGCCTCCGACAATGCTCGTTGCGCCGCCTGCAGTTGCCGCGGCAACGGCTTGCGCAACGCCTAAAGTGCCGTGCGCAAAGGCGGGCATCTCGAAAACGCCCATCGGTCCATTCCAAACGATCGTTCGCGCGCCGGCGAGTTGCGCTCCAAAATCTGCGACAGTTTTTGGGCCGATGTCCAAACCCATCCAACCGTCGGGAGTTTTCGTGATGTCCACTGTTTGCGTCGCGGCGTCGGCTTTGAATTCGGACGCGATCACATGATCGCTCGGCAACATGAACTTGAATTGGCGCTGCGCGGCGTCGGCCAAAAGTCTGCGCGCTAGATCCAGCTTGTCGTCTTCCACCAGCGATTTGCCAATCGCAATTCCCTGCGCCTTCAAAAACGTGTAGGCCATTCCGCCGCCAATTAAAAGTGAATCGGCGATCTTCATTAAGTTCTCGACCACTTCAATCTTGTCCGAAACCTTTGCGCCGCCGAGAATTGCCACAAACGGCCGCTCGGGATTTGAAATCGCTTTACCCAGATAGGCCAGCTCGCGTTCCATCAATAAACCTGCCGCGGATTGCTTCACGAAGCGCGTGATTCCCACGACGGAAGCATGCGCGCGATGCGCCGAACCAAACGCGTCGCACACAAACATTCCATCGCACAACGCCGCAAGCTGACGCGAGAAGTTCTCGTCATTCGCTTCCTCTTCCGCGTGGAAGCGCACATTTTCCAGCAGCAGAATTCCGCCATTCGCAAGCGCTTTGCTTTTCGCTTCCGCTTCCGCGCCAACGCAATCCGAGGCGAATTCCACTTTTGCGCCAAGCAACTCTGCAAGCTTTGCGGCCGCGGGCTGCAAACTGTATTTCGGATTGGGCTTTCCTTTTGGACGTCCGAGATGCGAAGCGAGCACGATTTTTGCGCCGCGCTCGCGCGCCAATTTCAGGGTGGGCAAAGTTTCACGGATGCGCGTGTCATCCGTAACTTGATACGGAGCGGAATCGGAAAGCGGCACGTTAAAATCCACGCGGATAAAAACGCGCTTGCCCGCCATTTCCAGATCGCGAATGGAAAGTTTATTCATGACGCGAAGTCTACAAAATTCCTAGAACTTCGCGGCCATAAATTTAATTAAATCTTTCACGCGGCTGGAATATCCCCATTCGTTGTCATACCAGGCCAGAACTTTCACGCAATTTCCAGCCACAACTTTGGTGTATTCCGCGTCCACAATCGCGGAATGCGGGTTGCCGCGAAAATCGATGGACACCAATTCTTCAGTACTATAGGCCAAAATATTTTTCATGGGGCCTTCAGCGGCCAAGCGCAAGGCGTTGTTCACGGACTCCACGGTGGCAGGCTTTTCCGTGGTGATGGTCAAATCGACTACGCTGACATTCGGAGTGGGAACGCGCATCGCGTAACCGTCGAGTTTCCCTTTCACTTCCGGAATCACCAGATTCAGCGCCTTCGCCGCGCCGGTGGAAGTTGGGATCATGGAAAGAGCAGCGGCACGCGCGCGACGCAAATCTTTGTGCGGCAAATCCAAAAGCTTCTGGTCATTTGTGTAGGAATGAATTGTGGTCATGGTGCCGTGAACAATTCCAAAAGTGTTCAGCAGAACTTTCGCAACAGGCGCAAGACAATTTGTGGTGCAGGAAGCATTCGATACCACGTCATGATTTTTCGCGTCATACGTTGCTTCGTTCACGCCGAGAACCAGGGTGCAGTCAGGATCCGTAGCCGGGGCGGAGATAATTACTTTTCGGACGGGTCCGCGAATATGTTTTCGCGCTTCGGAGCCTTTTGTAAATAGTCCGGTGGACTCCACAACAATTTGCGCGCCGACCGAAGCCCAATCCAACTCGGAGGGATCTTTCACTTTGAAAACCTTGAACGTTTTTCCGTCCACGGAAATGGAATCTTCGGTGTGGGTGACGGTGTGAGTGAGATTGCCTAAAATGGAATCATATTTCAGGAGATAGGCGAGAGTTTTCGCGTCGGTAATATCATTCACCGCGACGATTTCAATTGAGGGATCGCCCAGCGACGCGCGCACAATATTTCGCCCGATGCGGCCGAAGCCGTTGATTCCAACTTTGACTGGCATTCTTCCTCCCAAAATAATTTGGACTTTGTTTCAACTCGATTGTACATGACGAAATGCGAATGGACGATGCTAGGTTGCGCGGAAAAAATTGTCAACGCACTCTATCGGTTTTGTGGCGCAGACAGTTTTGGATGCGCGGATTAGATTCAAAAGCACACAGCCAGGAATAGCTTCCCGACCAAATGCATCGGGACGTAGAGGGCGCGGCGCCTACCTAACCCGGTTTTTCCCGTTTTGGGAAACTGCATTATAATGCATACGAAAGTGTGTCTATTTGGCGAAACTGCATTATAGTGCAGTTTTTCGGGAAGACGTTGAAAAGGGTGTTTTGAGGCGATTTCCTGGGTTTCTCGTCTATAGTTATTAATACCATAGCACCGGTAGAACCCGACAAAAGCGACGCTCGACGGTAAGTCCCTTATTAGCACACACATGCACACCAGATCGCGGTAAGTCCTTTATTAGCACACACATCGTTAACGACCCCGGGGGGGTGGGGGTAACGCGTTTTTCGCACTTATGGTGGCTAAGCCGTTGCTTCTAAGGGATTTATTTCATGCCGAATTTAGGCAATGAAATGCGCATATGCGTCGCAGTTGCAAATGATTTGCGTCTGGGTGCAGTTCAGCGACTGCCGATTCGAGACTAAGAGAAATTGCAATGAGGTCGTCGGAACTAAAGTCACTTTAGGATTCTGAATCTTGATCGGCGAGGACATGTTTTTCGGGGAGCATGTTCTGATGCAAGATACGCGAAATCAAAATTCCACGACGATCATGGAAATAGAAAACTACGTGCATTCCGTGCTCGAACCGATGCAATCCGGGATGAATGTGACCGCAGAGTCGTCCCAGTGAAGGATTGTTGGCGAGAGATTGGCAACAAATTTCTAATTCGCCAAGATAACGCGCCGCTTGTGCTGCACCCCAGCTCCGAACGGAGTGATCGCCGATGCCGAGCAAGTCTGACTCGGCGCGCCGTGTGAAACGAAATGCCGACATGGTTATCTGGGCGATGCGGGAAGTTTGAGTCTCTTGCGGACGCGGCGAAATACGTCACCGCTGGCGATACCGCTGGCGTTGCCATCGTCAATCGCGGTTCGAAGCGCGGCGAGTTTTGCTTCGTATTGCTGCTCCTCGCGTTCCAAAGTACGTAATGCCGCGCGGACGACTTCGCTGGCGTTTTCGTAGCGCCCAGTCTTGATTTTTTTGGATACGAAGCGGTCGAGTTCGCTGGTGAGATTGACATTGCGGGTTGGCATGGTCGCCCTTCCGGAAAATCGCCTAACACGAGAAGGCTATCACTGTTGGCAAAGTTTGCCAACCGCAATTCTATTGGACTAGCTGGCGAGAGAAGGGTGGGGGATCTGCCGGAAGGTCAAGGACCCACTTTTCGCTGCGCGAAAAATGGGGCACCGCTCCGTCAGAGATACTGCACCGGCCGTTCTTGATTCGTGTTTGCCGCCATGTTGAAATATCTGCGTGAAACAACTGACCGCCAATGTCTTGGTCTTTAGTATCCTTGCCTGCACAGTTGGGGCCTGGCCGGGATCTGTAGCTCCGCAGGAACAGCGAAAAACCGATCTAGTCAAACCGGAGAGTGTCGAAGGGTGCTACGAACTCACAGTTTCTGCCTGGCAGCCTGCGTTGAAACTCGGTGAGGATTCAGAATTCGTCACGCCGCCACATAGGATCCAACTCTTTGCCGAGAGGCGATCACAAGGATTTGAATCGGAAGGGTACATCGTCAAGCCCGCCCCTGGTGTAGCGCCGAGCATTCATCGCGGTTCCTACTGGTCACCGAAGGATTCTCGGTCAATCGAAATTGTGTGGACCACGGGCTTCAGCGGACTTGTGATGGCCCTCAAAATTGAAGGTACTGACCTGCAAGGACAGGCGCAAACATTTTGGGATTTCCCACGACCCCGACAAAAAGCGGATGTAGTTGCACACAAAGTAGAGTGCAAACCGGAAAGCGCACCGGTGGCGCCACGCCAAGTTGATTGCGTCGTTGGTGATGGGCAACCCAAAATTGTCGCGGGTGAGGGTTGGGGACCGGTTCGAATCGGTGCTACTTTCAAGACGGTTGATGCTTTTCTAGGCCCGGGGCGACCGAAGAACGAATTATCGGATGTCTACTTCAAAGATTATCCGGCAAAAGGAATTCAGATCTCGTTCAAAAACGGTAGTGACAAAGTAGAAGCCATCTTCTTCTACAATCGTCAGAGCACCAGTCCGGAGTTCGAGGTTTTTTGCGGACAGGTCGAAAAGGGCGTCGACTGGAGATCGTCGGTGCTCGATGTGAAGAGGGCGTTTGGCGAGCCCATCGCCGAATTCGCCGGTAGTGACTCGGGAGGTACTTGGAAAAGGATTGTGTTCGCAGGAATAGACTTTCGTTTTGAAAACGAGAAAATGGTCAGAATAGCTATTCCTGGCAGCTAGAGTCTTTCTGAAGAGCAGGATAATGGAATCGTAACGGCGTGTTGAAGATCGCTAATCGGGAATGCGGGGATTGAGGGCGGTCGCGCGCAGAGGACGGAACGAAGCGGACAACCTGAAGGTTTGTCCCTACGGATTCATTTTTATATCTTGCATGGGATGATTCAAATGAGAGTAGAGTTGTTGCATGACTCCAACCCCTGCCGTACGGTCCAGATTCAACCACGTTCTGACGTTAAGCAATTTTAGTTGCTGGAAACATGCTGTGATTCCGTCTGCGATTTTCGGGGCGTGCATTGGGGCGCTGGAGTCTGTGATTAAGGGTGGCGCGGCGCGGGCGATTTTTGTGACCGTGTCGTTTGTTTTGTTTGTAGCGATGTGGAGTCGCCGGAAAGTGAACCAGTAGAACAGCCGACAGGAATTTGTCGCGTTTGTGCCGCTCTTTATGAGCGGCATTTTTTGGATGAAACGGAAAACCACGGAGCAACGGCTGCTACGTTTTTGAAGTGCCGCGGGGCCGCAGCGAACCGCGCCCCATCGTCCGCGCACGCAATGTGCGCGATGCGGGTAACTCTACAAAGGCAAAACCTGCCGGCTGGAAGCCGGCGCTGCGCGGATCGCTGACAGCAAAAGATGGGCTCGGGAGCCTGACGCGCAAATCCAGTCGTGGTAACATCGCAGCAGCCGGAGCAGTTAATTAGTTGCTGAGACGTTGGTAGTATTTGCCAAAAGTTGGTTTACATCTGGGAGGTGGACCAGTGAACCTGCTTGCAAGAATGCGTCAGCAGTGCCATCGAAGAGATATCGTGAAGTCAAGCGCTCTTGCCTTAATCCCATTTGCAATACGCTCCGTTATTTTCTCTCCGCAGGACCAGACATTGAGAACCGCGAATGGCGGCACGGACCCCTACCCAATTCCGTGGCTTGATAGGAATGGCAGTCACAATCAACCCGCTGGTCCGAACCTGGAACCTTCGCACATTTATCACTTCAAAGGCCGGGTAGCGCGGTGCAGCACATTTACGGGCATGGGCACCGACAATCAAGGGAATCGAATCACGTTCGGAAGTCCCACCACCGACTACGGAGTGATGCAAGGTGAATACTGGGCTGGAAGAACAGCGCAGCAGGGCACGTTTACGCATATATGACTTACGTTATTCCGGGGACCGGGCGTTCCCGCAAATCAGATTCACGATTTTCACCCACCGATTGCACAGTCCGGTCTTTATTGGGTCGCTCCTGTTCCCGACAACGGCCTGACGATTAGTCCTGACGGAAAGACGTGCACGCTCGAAATGCGTGATGTGCCGGTGGTGGATCAGCCGCGCTGGCCGGCACTCGATTCCGTTGCGACGCCGGCGCGAATGTCCTTCAAAATGATTTGGAAATCGACGGGCGAAGCAGTGCAGTATGGGGATCCCACGAAACACTTCCGGTTTGTGGGCAAGCGTGCGACATGCCAAATGGAAGCGCAAGTGGAAGTTCCCTCCATTGGTTTTTCCTGGACGTCGGATCCGCTGGCGACGTCAAACAGCAGCTTCGCGATTATTGGGGACGAGGTGAACGGGCGTTATTTCGACGCTTAGGGCAGCGTGCACAACACGCGTTGCAACATACGGCGCCGTCATCCAATCAACCGAGAGTAGAGAGTTAGTTCAGTGTGGCACCGACAGAAGTGTCGGTGCCACCAAGCCCCGGTCCCTGATTTCCACTGATTGTTACTCGTTATCCACAAAATAGACGTTGACATCCCGCGAAGGCAGCGCAAAATTCCCCTAATCGGAGGTGGAAGTAATGAAAATTGACAGGATTCGAGCAGTGATGATCGTTGCGTTGTCTCTTTGTGGCCTGGTGAGTATCGCGTTTGCGGCGCAGGACAAATATACGGTGAAAGTGCCGGGCGGACTGGCCTTCTCAGAGTTCAGAGGATATGAGTCCTGGCAGCTTATTTCCATCAGTCATACCGGAGAACATATGGCTGCGACGCTTGGGAATGCGGTGACGATCAAAGCCTATGCAGAGGGCATTCCCGGCAATGGCAAGACTTTTCCCGACGGCGCCAAAATGGCGAAGATCCATTGGAGCACGAAAGACCTGGAGACGTTCTCCGGCGCAACGGTTCCAGCCGTCCAGCACGATGCGGACTTCATGCTGAAAGACAGCAAGAGGTTCGCGGACAGCGGCGGGTGGGGGTGGGCCGCGTTCGAGTATGACGCGAAAAGCGATTCGTTCACGCCGGCTGACATGACGGCCAAGCCGCCGCAGGGGAACGATGCCAAGTGTGGGTTCGCATGCCACTCGGCCGTGAAAAACAGAGATTACGTCTTCACGAGTTACCAACACAGGTAAAGCGCATGAAAGGGCGCCGCAATTTTTGACATCATGTTTGCTCGGTGCTGCCAAGTTGCGAGTCAGCTCAATCATCGAAAGGAGAGGTCATATGAAGCGTGTCGTATTTTTGATGTTAGGAGTTGTGGCGTTGGTGAGCATCTGCGTCTCGATGGCCCCGGCTTTTGGACAGGGTAGTGGCGGGGGCACTGCGATTTACGTTACGAAGATGCCGCCTGGATACCGCGATTGGAAATTAATTTCCTTGGCCCACGAAGCAGGCAACCTCAATAGCTTCGCTGCTGTTTTGGGCAACGATTTGGCGTACAACGCTTTCCACGACGGGAAGCTCACCTATCCAGACGGCTCAATCATCGCCGCGCTGCATTATGGCCACGTGCCATCGGATGAAAACAACAAGGTTTTTGGGCAAGTGCAGTCTTTCGTTCCCGGCGCGCCCACAAATACTCAGTTCATGATCAAGGACTCGAAGAAGTATGCAGCGACGGGCGGTTGGGGATACGGTCACTTCAACAAAGACGGAAGTGTGGGTAACGAGACGTTGATGAAAACCTGCGCCCCGTGCCATGCGATGGCGTCTCGCGATGGGGTCTTCGCTCGTTACGCGCCGTGATACGGAGAGTGCACCAGTTGCAAAGACGCGGACGGGAGTAACAAACCACGATCAACGGCTGCTACCCTCAAGGGTAGCTCTACAAAGGCACGAACCCGCAGGCGACCTGAAGGTGGCCTCCCGACCAAAAGCGCCGGGACGCAGACAGCGCGCCTACGAAACCGAATTCGTTTCAGTGCTGCGGGGCCGCAGCCAATCGCGCCCCGTCGGCAAAGACGACACCTGGCAACGCCGAGGCCAGCGCGAGGGCTGATCCGGCGAAGAGCAGTGTGTCCGCGACGTAATTTATTCCCACGTTGATTGCTTCGATTGAGCCACCGCGATAGGCGAGGATTAAAATCGGCAGATACAGAAAAAGCGTTAGAGCGGTGGCTAGCGCGCCGATCGAGGTGGCGGCCATGCGGGATTTTATGTTTAGCGCCAGACAGAGTCCGGCGCAGAGCAGGATCGCTCCTGCGAGGTATGCCCAGGCGGTGGGGAATGGAACCCAGGCCGGCATTGGTAATCCCAGAGGAACGCCGGGCGCGAAATGTGGATGAAGAAAATGGACTATGCCGTAAAAGATTCCGACAATCGCGAAGACCAGGCGCGAAAATAAAATCATCGACTTCGATAATTGAGGAGACGACACGCGCCAATAATGTCCGGCTAGAGCCCAGGCGCCTGCGCAAAAGGAGAGATCTCTTAGCATGATGGTCCAGGCTGGTCGGCTGTGGAGATGGCGGAGGACCGACGGAAAATAAATCATGGA
>Ga0210410_10000527_pt1 | contig 41708 bp, 34 predicted proteins | sample IncBWC4MmetaG_FD_161058 | JGI IMG/M metagenome (GOLD analysis project Ga0210410, IMG submission 161058) | Forest soil microbial communities from Barre Woods Harvard Forest LTER site, Petersham, Massachusetts, United States - Inc-BW-C-4-M | ecosystem: Environmental > Terrestrial > Soil >...
GCGAGAGATTTGAGACCAGAATGCGCAACCTGGGAAAAAAAAAAAAAAACAGCCTCCAGAGCGTACCTGAAGGCCTGGGCCAACACGCCGTCGCCATCGGGCGCGGCCAAGCGTGCTATACTTCCGGCCTGCAAATTCGAAGCTGATCTCAGGCTCGCCTTTCTCCCCCGAGATGCGCCCGAGACGGAGGTCAGACACGTGAGATACCCGGCATTTTGTTCGCTGAGCCGCACACTGGCTATTGCTTTCCTTGCTTTCGCGTTCACGGCAACCGTCACGGCCGCCACAGAAAAAATTCTGCATAACTTTATACCCCAACCCGACGGAGTAAATCCGAGTTCTGCGCTCATCGCCGATGCCGCAGGCAATCTCTATGGAGTGACTCCCCAGGGCGGACGGCACGGCGATGGCGTCGTCTATGAACTTACGCGGGGCAACCAAGGGCAATGGTCACAGAAGGTCCTGCGTGACTTCGGCGGAGTACCAGATGGCCGCCAGCCTCAGGGCCGCTTGGTCATGGACGCCGCTGGCAATTTGTATGGAACCACCGAGTACGGCGGTGACCCGAATTGTTACGTCTTCGGTTGCGGTATTGCTTATGAGCTAACGCCGACTGCGCACGGTCCCTGGAAAGAGACGACTCTTCACACCTTCTACTCGTACTATCCTGATGCGCAGTATCCGTTGGCGGGTTTAACTCTCGACAGATTTGGAAATCTCTACGGCACTACTGTCGGCGGCGGTGCCACTGGATGGGGCTCTGTTTTTGAACTCAGTCCGTCTTCCAATGGCTTCTGGAGCGAACAAATCCTCTACAGTTTCACGGGCAACGATGCGGGCGGGGACGCGCCCGAGTCCGAAGTGGTCTTGGATGCAGCGGGCAATCTCTACAGCACCACCATCAACGGTGGGGATCTGAATTGCAACACCGACTTCGGATATCCCTACGGCTGCGGCCTGATATTCGAACTCACCTCTGGCGTCAACGGCTGGTCAGAGTCTGTGCTGTACACGTTCACCAGCGTCGAGCCGACCAGTCGACTGCTTATCGACCATACCGGAAATTTGTATGGCGTCGGTGATGGAGCCATCTTTGAATTGCAGCCCACAACTCAGGGCATCTGGACGTTCACCGCTCTGCAAAGCATCTCCTTTGCCGCCCCGAATGGCGACCTCGCGCTCGACGGCGCAGAAGATCTTTACGGCGAAAGCCAGCTAGGAAACACTTGCAATAACTCGCAATGTGGCTCTGTCTTTGAGTTGGTGCATAGTGCGACCGGCTGGTCGCAAGTGACCCTGTACGCTTTCCAGGCTTCCGGAGACGGTAAGTTTCCTGAGGGAGGTATCGCCCTCGACGCGAACCAAAACATCTTTGGCGTTACCTTCCAAAGCGAGAATCAACACGATTTGGGAACCGTCTTCGAACTTACGCCCTCGTCGAGCGGCACTTGGCAGGAAAGCATCCTCTTTCAGTTTCCCCAGGTCGATGGCGACGGTCCGGCGGGCGACTTGATTGCTGACGCCGCGGGTAATCTGTACGGTGTCGCCGCTTACGGGGGCACCAACGCGAATTGTCCGCCGACTGGACTTTGCGGCGTCGTATTCAGAATGAGCCTGGGCAGCACCGGGCAATGGCAATACAACATCCTTTATGACTTCAGCCAAGATGCGGGAGGCGGACAGGGACCGCGAGGTGGTCTCATCTTTGACTCGCAAGGAAACTTGTACGGCACCACCTGGAGTGGAGGACATTTTGGCTATGGCACAGTGTATGAGCTGAGTCCAGACTTTTCGGGAGTTTGGCATCGAAAAACTCTCTACTCGTTTGGAGCCGTTGCACATGACGGCTTCGACCTGTTTAGTCGGCTCGTCTTCGACACGGCGGGAAACTTGTACGGGACAACTGGCGCCGGGGGCCAGTACGGCTACGGCACAGTCTTCGAGCTTTTGCCGGAGTCTGACGGCAGGTGGAGAGAGTCCGTCTTATATTCATTCACTGGCGGAAGTGACGGGGCGCAACCGATCGCCGGGCTCTTGTTTGATACCGTAGGTAATCTTTACGGCACTACGATTTACGGTGGGGGGCCTTTGTGTGGTTACGGCTGCGGCGTTGTCTTCGAGCTAAAACCGAACGGCAACGGCCAGTGGACCGAAACTGTGCTTCATACCTTCGCGCGGCTTGATGGCGGCTATCCTGAGGTTCCCCTTGTCTTCGACTCTGAGGGTAACTTGTACGGCACCACCAACATAGGCGGCCCTGGAAATGGCGCCGGCACGGTGTTCGAACTAAAACCGACGGGGTCGGGTGCTTGGACCGAGTCTATTCTGCATTCGTTTCACGGAACGTCTACAGACGGATCGAGTCCTGCAGCGGGCGTGAAGTTTGATTCCGCGGGCAATCTCTGGGGAACTACTTATTGGGGCGGCGCTTCGACCATCTGTTCCTACAGTAGCGGATGTGGAGTTCTCTTCGAGCTCACGCCAGTTACAGGCGGCTGGAATGAGCGAATTGTCCATTCCTTTGGCGTGGACGGCGACGGCATTGAACCAATCTCAAACGTCCTGATTGACGCGAGCGGGAATCTTTTCGGCATGACTTGGGGCGGCCCCGGAGACAACTGGGGCGGGACCGTGTTCGAGATTACGCCCTAGACCGGAATTGGGGTCAGGCCGACCGAGGGCAAACCGCACGCAGCTTGGGCAGTTAAGGCTCCGGACCGTGGATTTTGTCGAAATCTATACGAATGACGATGCCACGCCTTTCGTGCCTTTTGAGAAAGGTGAGAATGTACACTGCATGCTTTGCTGAAGAACTGCTTTGGTGTGGCGCAGCGTTTCAGCGCTGCGATAGACCAGAAAATTCCTTGCCCCAACCCGAAATTCCGCATCTAATTTAACTAACGCACTCGATCTTTGAAAACCAAATAGCAGCAACCATAACTCCAGCAGATGCAATACTTTACGAGCTGGCCACTGATTCCAAAGTGCTTAGCGCCGCCGAAATCTCCTAAGTCCTTTAAGCGGAATATTTTACGGGCAACTCCTTTCGATCCAAGAATCTAGCGGCAGGGTACCCAGATCAAAATCGCGCAAGTCGTTGATTCCAAGAAATTAAGCCGATTTTAGTATTTTTTTCAAGGTATATACCCGCCCCTCGCACCTCTCGAAAGTCCACCTCAAAGCGCCGCATCCATTGCGAAACTAGTGGCCGATTTGCTGTCTGCCGATGGTCCTTAGGTGCCTTTCCCATCTGCCGATCCAGACGCAGAATGAATTTGAAAGTGGAGCCCGTCCCCAACATGGATAAAGCTTTCGCAACCGCCCTCGCACCCTCCCCCATCACTCGCAAAGCTGCCGCCCGCACTGCGCTGGTGGCGATGAACGATTCGTCCCGCGTACTGCTGGCCGAGTGCTTTCGTCAGCACGCTATCGAAACTGTGCCCATGGCCGCCAACGCCGCCGAACGCCTCTCGAAAGAGAAGTTCGAGGCCTGCGTCGTCAACCTGGGCGAAGGCGCCGACGCCGTGATGGAAGCGGCGCGCAGTTCGCCGTCAAACAGCCGCTGCATCATTTACGCCATCGGCGGCAACGCGCAGCAGGCGATGAGCTATTCCAAGTACGGCATTAACGCCATGTTCGCCGATCCGCTGGAGAGGCACTCCGCGCTGAAGCTGATTCGCGCCACCCGCATGCTGGTGCTGCACGAATTTCGCCGCTATGTTCGCGTGCCGGTGATCACCGAGGTTTCCGTGGTCGGCGACGGACGGCGCTTGAGCGTGAGCAGCATCGAGATGAGCACCGGCGGCATGTCGGTGAAGACTGCAGAGGACTTCTCGGTCGGCGTCGGCGTCGAAGTATCTTTTGCGCTGATGACCCTGCCGCGCGTCAACGTGCGCGGCGTGGTTAGTTGGCGAAAGCCGAAGTCGGTGGGAATCCGTTTTGACCACGGCGATGAGCGCCGTCTGCGGGTCAAGACCTGGATCGATTCGTACCTGGAGAACTAGCGGTTCCGGGTGGCTTCTCTGCTACCATCGCTGATATGCCGGAACAGAAACGATATCCGGAAAACGCGCCTGGATCGTTTTATGTTGAAGATGACCTTTGTATTGTTTGCCGAGCGCCTGAACACATTGCACCAAATCTTGTGAGCGGAAATGAGCATCATTGTTATTTCAAGAAACAACCGAAAAATCCAGAAGAGCTTGAGCAGGCGATTCGGGCGGTTGAGGCCTGCTGTTGTGGTGCTTACCGATATGCCGGCGACGATCCAGAGGTGATTGCGCGATTGGGCCCAACCGTCTGCGACAATTGGAGACGTGGTTCTTAGGTTCTCCGTTGCCGGCGTAGTTGCCCTTTAAGCGTTGTCCTCCGCCCTTCCCGTTACAATAGCTGCGTGAGCGAAGCAAGCATCCGCGAAGCGCCGCCTGCCGCGCCAACTGAAACTGGGCCGCGCCGCTTCACGCTCCGCCAGCGCATCGTTCTACGCATCATTATCGAGATTGGATATTGGTTCATCCGCATCGTCGGGCCGACACTGAGAGTCTGCGTTTCGCGAGAAGAAGGCGCACAGGAAACCGTCGAACAGCGCCCGCTCATTGGATCGTTTTGGCACGCCTGCATTATCCCCGCGACTTTCATGTGCCGAAACCTGGGCGTGCGCGTGATGAGCAGCAACAGTTATGACGGCGAGTACATGGGCCGCATCATCCGCAAGTTTGGATTCGTCGCCGTGAAAGGTTCCAGCAGCCGCAATGCGGTTCGCGCTTTGCTGGGGCTACGCCGCGCGCTGGGAGATGGATGGTCAGTCGCTTTCACGCTTGATGGTCCGCGTGGTCCGCGCTACAAAGTGAAGCCGGGTCCGGTGGCTCTGGCCCGCTCATCGGGAGTTCCGCTCACCATGTTTCACATGGCGGTCGATCGCGCCTGGGTGCTGAATACCTGGGATCGGCTGATCATCCCGAAACCGTTTTCGCGAGTGCTGATGCGCTTCGGCAAACTGATTCCAGTGCCAGCCGACGCTACGGACGATGAGTTAGAGCGCTATACGGACGAGTTGCAGTCCTCGCTCGATCGTGTGCGTGAATTTGCCGAAGCGAATATCGGCAAAGTTGGGGCAGCGGAGTGTCCTTACTACAACCAGCCCTAGGGGCCGATTTTCGGGGACGTATTGTTGTTCAAAACTTTACCTCGACCATGGCGGTCGACTCCCTGGAGCTCGCTTCATATTTCCACGCCTTGACAGCCTTTAGCGCAGACTCTGCCAACACAGGATGACCGCCGATGTATTCCAAACGGCGCACAGTGCCGTCGGGACTAATCCATATCTTCAGTTTGACCGTGCCGTGAAGGTTCATCCTCGCGGCAATCGGTGGATATTCTGGTTCCTGACTGCGAACAACCTTGCGCTCCTGATCCGCAGCGACCGCGCTACCGACCAGAAGACTTACCCAAAGCAGGATGTACATCAATTTCGTCATCGACTTCCCTGTACTCGTTTGACCGGCTAGAAAGTGAGTCTCACCGCCACTTGAATCAACCTCGGGTTTTGCGCTCGACTTACTCGTCCAAAAGAACTTCCGTCGGTGATGTTCCCGTCAGGATTGAAGAATTGTGTGTGATTGAAAGCATTAAAGAGTTCGGCGCGGAATTCCAGCTTCGTGTTCTCAGTCACCGCCAAAATTTTGTGAGCAGCAAAATCGAGATTGGCCATGCCCGGACCGCAGCATACGGTGCGCGGCGCATTGCCGATCTGGCCCAGTGGAGGCTCGATAAACGCCGAAGGATCGAAGGAGTAGCCCCCGGATTTTCGTGGATTGACACGCCGCAGTGGCGCGATCTGGTCGGGCTCGCCCGGGCTTTCAAAGTCGAAACTGTTCATTAGCTCCAGATCGCTGGTGGAGGTCATGCGAATCGGGAAGCCGGACTGCAGCGTGAGAATGCCGCTGAGAGCCCACCCATTGACCAGGTGATGCGCCCAGTTCGAGATTCGCCAGTCGGGAATCCGCCAGTATTCACTCGCCACCAACCGTTGACGTGCGTCAAACAAGGAAAGGGAGCGCGACCGTCGCGGATCGATCGGGTTCACGGCATTTTCGAAACTGGAAGCATTGTCGATCGACCGGCTCCAGGTATAGGAAACCAGAAATTGAACTCCGTGCGACAGACGCTGCTTCAGGAGAGTCTGGAAGGAGTTGTAGGACGAGTTCGCGACCGGCATCTGTCCAAAGATGCTGCCGAACACCGGAATCCCGTCTGGCGGACACCCCGCACCCGTAGTGGGCTCGCAGAGCGGTGATGAGTACTTGCGAAGTCCAACCAGGGTAATCGGATTCGCATTCGGACCCGTCACCACCGGCACGGAACCGTACGGCAAGTGCAGCGTGACGCCCGGAGGAATAGCGCCGGCAGGAATGAAGTGGTAGGCGTCCGCGCCAAACGGCCCGCAGGATTGTCCCGGAACTTGATTCAGCTCCAGACAAGTTTGCGCGTTGCCGTAATTTTGGTCGAGGGTGGCCAGGAGGCGGTGCCCTTGAGATCCTACGTATCCAAACTGCCAAAGCGTGTCTCGTGTCAACTCGCGCTCGACGGTCAAGTGATAATGGACGGAGTACTGATTGCGCAGGGTTGGTGGGAAATTCCCATACAGAAAGATGGGACGAAACAAGGCGAAATCGACAGGTGAGCCCGGTTCAGGGTCCAGGAATCCGTGGAATGGATTGGGTGTAACGGAACCGTCCTGACCCAGAAACGGTGTGTTGAAAAAAACATTGCTGATCGAAGTGCTGCCTCCGAAAGGTGGCTGGGCGGTGAAATTCGCCAGTAGTTCCTCGTTACTGTTGTAGAACATCCCCCACCCCATGCGAACGCTGGACTTGCCCGGTCCGCCGGAGACTTTCGCGAACCAGCCGTCGGACCAGTTTGGCGACCAGGCCAACCCCAACCGCGGAGCAAAGGCTCGCAAGTAGTTGTTCGTCAGTCCCGACGGCACTCCCGGATCTCCCGGGAAAACGATGCCCAGCGGGAAGACGGAGCGGGCGGGCCCTTGCGGGGAGCAGTTGCTGCTGCCCAGCGAGCTCAGCAGCGGGTCCGACGAACTCAGAACACAAGGGAAAATTCCCGTCGCCTGCCCTGGACGGAAGGCTTGGATTTGGTTCCCGGCGTCCGCTTGAGGCGTGTTCCACTCCCAACGGAGTCCATAATTCAGCGCCAAGTTGTGCTTAAGCTGCCAGGCATCCTGGGCGAAAAGATCGAACTGGGAAGTGCGCACGTCCACCCCGCTTGCCGATCCCTGGGAATACGAGTCAGGCAGACCAAGAAGATAGTTAGGGATGAGACTGCTGAAGCCGACGTCGTTAGGACCGCCGCCATTGAAGGAAAAACCACCACTGACATTGTAGAAGTACACCTGATGCATGCGCTGGTTACGGATGTCAGCTCCAAACTTCAGTGTGTGCCGGCCCACGATACGGCTGTAAGTATCCAGCACCTGATAAACGTTCCCTGTCTGCGAAAAATTTCCCGCTTGGTTGTTACCAAAAGCAAAGCCCCCAGCGAGAGAAACAAAGGGAACACCTTCGTAGCTGGCGCCAAACCCGGGTGTAATCCCAAGGTTCGGGTTCGCCGGATCGGAAAAACACTGGTTTGCCGGAACCACAACACAGGAGGCCTGGACCGGATTGGTGCGGGCCGGGGCCAACAACTCGCCCTGCCCGTTCCGGTAATAAACAAAACGGAGCTCGTTGCTGGCCTTCGCGGTGATGGTCCAGACATGAGACAGGTTCATCTGCTGAAAGCGGCCCTCGGTTTCGTTGCCAAATCCGGGCAGGTTGGCCCCGCTGGCCAGGAAGCGGGAGAAAGGCTCATCGTCAGAGCCGTTCGCGAAGTAATAGTAGAAACTGAGTTGCTGCTGGCTGGTGAAGTTATGGTCCAGGCGAAATGTCAACTGATCCCGGCCGACTTGTGCGTCGGGCGCGGCGCGGAACGTATCGCTTCCCAAGTTTGCGCGAGGAACAAACTGGTTCAGCAGATCGAGAGCGGTGGCATCAAAGCACTGCGGGGGAATGATGTTGCCCGGGAAAATGGCCGCATAGGACGAACCGGCCGCGATGGGCGCTCCCCCCTGGGCTTGTACAGCCGCGGCACATCCGGACCGGTTGCTCAGAGCCTTGGCGACAGTATTACTGTTCAGCACGCCGGAGAACGCAGGCCCGGCGGAAAAATCTCCGGTGCGCTCCGTCGATGTGGGCACGCTCACCGGATCGGAGCTAATACCTTGCCGCACACGCCGGCCTTCATAGGAAGAAAAAAAGAAAGTCTTGTCGCGCTGGATTGGGCCGCCAAACGTGCCTCCAAACTGGTTTTGTTTGAAGTCCGGCCGGATTGGGTCGAAGTAGCCTTTCGCGTTCAGCCTGTTGTTCCGCAGAAACTCATATACGCTGCCGTGAAACGCGGAAGTGCCCGACTTTGTAATCACATTCAACACCGATCCGGAATTGCGGCCCAAGGCAGCCTCGTAGTTGTGGGAGATGACCCGGAACTCGCTGATCGAATCGGGCGAGGGCTCGATGGAAGGCGAATTGACCATCTGGTCGTTGGCGGTGCCGCCGTTGACATTGGAGTTGTTAGAGCGGGGTCGCCCGCCGTTCACTGAAACCACTCCCGGTTGGTCATTCCCGAAGAACAAATCCGCGCCCAGTGTGCCCTGCACACCCGGTTGCAACTGGAGCAGGTCGAACGCATCGCGAGATTTGAGCGGAAGCTCGGTAACGTCGAGATCGCTCATCACCACGCCAAGTTGAGCATTGCCCGCCTCGACCATGGAGGCGTTCCCAGTCTGCGAAGAGCTTGGGAAGTCTCGGTTTTGTGAAAGGACGATATCAAGATTTACCACCTGTCCGATGCTGGCGCGAACACTGGTGGCTTCAAAGGCCACAAAACCGTCAGCCTTCACCGCGAGTTGATAGCTACCGATAGGTAAGGCAGCAAACTCAAACGCCCCTGCCTCGTCGGTGGTCGCGGCCCGCATAAGGGACGTATCCTGAGCAGTGACAACGACAAATGCGCTCACTACCGGCTGGCGGGAGCCGTTCGTAACTTTGCCCCGCACTTCGGCAGTATTTTGAGCCCACGCAGACACAGTAAGGCATGGGCAAAAAATCAGAGCATTCTTCAACCACCGGTAGAGTCGTTTCATCCCCTTATTCCCCTCCCGGGAGGCACAGAGCGCGTTGTTCTTTATCGGGCATCTCATCAGGCATCTCAACTCTCGACAAGGGTGCCTTAAGCGGCAAGATAGCTATTGGTGCCTAATCAAAGAGACACCACTCCATCCCTTACCAAGCGGGAAGTGGTTGCACACAATGATCCGACGTAAGTGATTGAAGGCGTTTGGTATCCAGGCCTAACGCCTAATGAACACTGTTCGGTTCTTGAACGTTGTTCCGGAATCAGCACACATTGAACGTTTAGGGAATCGTCGTTCCCGAACCGTCGATACCCGTTAGCCGGCGTGGTCTGCAACGCCGAATCCGAACGCGGGGTGGCTGATTGCACGCGAGACCAAGGCCACCCTTGCCATCATCCAGAGTGCAGGTGACTTCGGTACTGCAGCCCCCTTGGGTGACTATCGGCGACGAGGAGTGACAGCTTTACCGGCCGATGGGGTGCGTCATGGCAATCATGCCACCTTCTCTCCACCGGATCTCGTTGGTTGCTAACTGCGAACTCGATTCCGGGCGTGTGGCCGGCTAGACCGAAACTGACTTCACTGCCAGAACCGCCGGTTGACTTCCACAGGTGTGGCCCGTTAGATTTCTTCCCACGGTAAATTCTTAACGCCGTTCTTTTACAGCATCCTTCGGAATGCGCGTCTTTGCCTTGCGGCGAAGACAGGGAAGCGGGTGGGAATCCCGCGCTGCCGCGCAACTGTAAGCGAGGAAATGGTCTGTGGCCACTGGGATGGTCCCGGGAAGGCCGTAGGCGGACGTGAATGGCTCAAGCCGTTCTTACTCGCGAAGCCAGGAGACCGGCGCACTCCGTATCCCTCAATCCCTTTCGCGTGCAAAGGAGAATCGCATGTCCGCATTCCGCGCTGTTTTGCTTTCGTCTCTCGTTTTGTTTCTGTCTCTGTTTCTGTCTGGGGCTGCGTTCGCAGCCGAACTCAAAGTCAAAGTCATCGATCCAACTTCCGCTGCTGTTGCAGGGGCGCAGGTCACTCTCGCCGAAGCTGGAGGAGGCGCGGTAGTGGCCGTGCGCACGACTTCGGGCGATGGTAGTGCGACCTTTCACATCCCCGACCGGGGACCAATTCAAGTGGTCGTTTTAGCCGCTGGATTCGCCGCTGCGACGCTGGATTCGATGTCTCAAGGGGAACTCACGGTAAGTCTGCATATCGCCGCCGCGCCTGAGACGGTCGTGGTAAGCGCAACCCGCACGCCGGTTGCGGGCGAAGCCGCGGGCGCGGATTTCGACAGTCTGAATAACGAAGAGCTGGCCACGATGCAGCCGAACGCCGCCAGCGATGCGGTTCGCTTTTTCACCGGCGCGGTGGTAAACACTTCGGGGCAGCGCGGCGGATTGTCGTCGCTTTTTGTGCGCGGAGGCGATTCCACCTATAACAAAGTCATCGTCGATGGCGTGACCATTAACGAGCCGGGCGGAACATTCGACTTTGGTACTTTGCCGATGGATCAGGCCGACCGCATGGAATTTGTTCGGGGTGCGGAGAGCACGCTCTACGGCAGCGACGCGATGACCAGCGTGACGCAAATCTGGACGCGAGCGGGCAGCACGCACACTCCAGAATTGCGCCTGGGTGCAGACGGAGGAAATTTCGGCACCGCGAACGGCTACGCTTCGCTCTCCGGCGCGCTCGGACGATTCGACTACAACGCCTTCGGCACTCAGTACAACACCAACGGATTCGGCATTAACAACGCTTATTCCGATTCGCTGCAAGGCGCGAATGTAGGAGTGGCTCTCAGCGATAAGGTTTCGCTGCGCACACGGATTCGGCACTCCAACAGCCACACCGGAGTTCCGGGGGAGTGGAGCTTCAACGGATACGATCCGCTCGTGCCCTTGAATGGCACGTCTCAACCCAGCGCGCCTCTGCCACCCGATCCGGGCGAGTGGTCGCAGTACAACAATCTTCTGGGCAGTGTGGACTTGGCGGTGGCTGCTCCCAGCGGCTGGCAGCATCACCTCACGGCTTTCGACTACGTCTACCGCTACAACGAATTGAACCTTACAGGGGATTCGAACCGGATTTACCAATTCCTGCCCGGGCAGTGGACACCGTTCGATTTTCCATCGCACGAAGTGGATCGGATCAACCGCGTCGGCTTCGAATACCAGGGCGATTATGCGGAGCGCACGTGGGCGAATACCACGGTCGGCTATCGCGTAGAAAATGAAAACGGATTTGTGGGCGACGTCGGATTCGGCCAGACCCACGGCCAGCGCCTGAACAATGAAGTTTACCTGCAACAGCAAGTCACGCTGGGAAGACTTACCGCAATCGCTGGCGGACGATTCGTGCACAACAGCGCCTACGGCAATACTGGCGTGCCCCGCGTGGCGCTGGCTTTTCAGGCGCTGCGCGGCGGAAATATTTTCTCCGGAACGCGGCTGCGTTTCTCTTACGCCACCGGCTTCAAAGAGCCGCGGCTGGAAGAAACCTTCGCCGGATTGCCTTTCAGCTTCACCAACACGGGGCTGAAGCCGGAGCGGGTTCGTGCCTTCGAAGCCGGAATCCAGCAGAGTTTCGTGCACAACAAGTACGTGTTGAACGCGACCTATTTCAACAACCTCTTCCGCAATCAGATTAATTATGTCGAAGTCGATCTGGTTCATTTCATTGGGCAATATCAGAATGTAAACCAGGCATTTGCCCAGGGCGCGGAGATTGAGCTGCAAACCAACCTGCGGCAACGCCTGAGACTGACCACGGCTTACACATACACCTCAACCCAGATTCTGGATAATCCCGCGCCGGTGAATGCCCTCTACGATCCGGGCCAGCCGCTGTTGCGGCGTCCCAGGCACTCTGCGACTCTGTTGTTGAACTATTTGGGTACGCGTTGGGGCGCGAATCTGGCGGGCAGTTTCGTGGGCCGCCGTCCGGATTCCGATTTTCTCAGCTTCAACATCAATCACGCGGCCGGATATGTGCGCGCCGATCTCGGAGCCTGGTACGCGTTTCGGCCGCGCGTAACTTTCTATGTGAACGTGGAGAACGCGCTCGATCAGCACTACAACGAAGTCGTAGGCTACCCGGCATTGCCGATTAATTTCCGTGCAGGCGTGAGGTTCCGAATTGGGGGAGAGTAAGGACCGTTCGAGCGTGACTACAATCCGGCAACATCCTCTCGTCGCAGGGTGCGTGACTAGGCGGTCGGGACAACAACGATCAACTCTGGAAACAGCGTGAAGTCTCGTTCGTTAAAGGTGTAAATCCTGCGAACGTTATTCGCCTGCATGGTCGCGACAATCTGGAGATCAAAAACCTCACCGCCAGTGACAGGATGACGGCGCAGCAGTTCCATCAATATCGTTACGGCGCGGGCGGGGCTTGGCAGAAGACGGATGCCCGGCAACGCCAACAACACAGAAATGATTCCTACAGCCTCTGGTGAAGATGATGGCGCGGCCACGCGTCGAGGGTTTGTGATAACGGAGTAAAACTCACAAAGAATTTGCGAGGTCACGAAAAGCGTTACGGAGGGGTCCCTGGCGTTGTCGAGCAAAACTCGCGAGGCCCGATGGTTCGGTGCGTCGGCGTTCGCCGCATAGGCCAAGACATTTGCGTCAACAATTCCCGGCTCAACGGACGTCATCGTATAGGTCGCGGCGGTGCAGGGATTTCATCGCGCCGAGATGTAGAACCGGCAATTCAGCCACCAGGACAGGGGCTTTGCCTTCATCCTCCAAAAGGCGCAATGCGGCATCCTGCACCAAACGCTCGGCATCCGTGCCGACCTTGGTTGCAATCTGTGCCAACTGCGCTTCTTGCTCGGGCGTAAAATGCACTTCCATGTTCCTGAAGATAAGTGAAAAACCGCTGTGCCGCAAGTTACGTTTGAAGGCATCCGTATCAGGTGCCCCCGCGGAACCACTGTCGGACACGATGCCGCAATTGGGTTGCGGGGTAAGAGGTACCTCCGCAAGAATCTTCGCTACTAGCTGACTTTTACGGGCATGCGCGGGATGGGCATGGAGGATGCGGCTTTCGCGCCGAAGTATTTGGTGCGGGCGAGCAGGAGTTTCTCTATATCGGGCTGCTTCAGCGGCTGCTGGCGGCCGAGGAGATGAGTAACCAGAGCGATCTGCGCAAAGTGCTCCACGGTTTCCATCTTCATGTAGGAATGTTCCAGGGTATCGCCATAGGCAACCACGCCGTGATTCGACATGAGAATCGCGTCATACTGCTCGACGTAGGGCTCGAGGGTCTGTCCCAACTCTGATGTGCCGGGGGTTCCGTAGCGGGCGAGTGGAATGCAGCCCAGGCCCATGACCACTTCGCAGACAAGGGGCTCAGTAAGAGCCATGCCGGCGGCGGCGAATCCAGTAGCGGTCGGCGGGTGCGCATGCACGATGGCCTGAACATCGGGCCGCATACGGTAAATAAGAAGATGCATACCCAGTTCACTGGTCACGTTGCGGCGTCCAGCGAGGCGTTTTCCCTCGGGATCGACGATCACCATATCGGCAGGGCGCATGGCGCCTTTACTCACGCACGTAGGCGTGACCAGGATTCGGTCCCCTCTCAACCGGACCGACAAATTGCCGTCCATAGCGGCGACGAAGCCCCGCTCATGGAGCATGCGCCCGTACCGGACAATCTCTTCCCTGTGTTTGCGCTCTGTAAGCATGAGTACCGGGTCACGGGGGGGCAATCAAAATCGGTCGTACTCCAGCCCCCGCATAGTATCAGCACCCAGCGTACATAGACAATCCAATTTACAAAAAATCAGATTTAGAAAAAATCAACGACCGCAAGGACGCAGGCATCTGCGGGGGCGGACGTCCCTATAATCGAATTCGTGCTGGTCTCCGCCTTCCATTTCGAGCTTCCCGAAGAATTAATTGCACAGCAGCCTTTAGCGGATCGCTCAGGGTCGCGGATGCTGCATCTTGATCGCAGCACGGGCCAGATCACGGATCGCCAGTTTCGCGAATTTCCAGACCTGTTGCGCTCCGGCGATCTGGTCGTATTCAATAACACGCGCGTATTTCCTGCGCGCCTGTACGGACGGCGTGCCGGAATTCAGGCCCAGACCGTGAGCGCTCGTAATCCCGCAGCCCGCAAATTCTTGCCGGGGCGGGTCGAAGTCTTACTAACCAAGCAGATCTCACAAGACCCGAATGAGTGGGAGTGCTTAGTGCGCCCGGGGAGAAAGATTGGCGTGGGGGAGCGCATTATTCTCGGGGAAGGCGGCCTCGGTGAAGCCGGCGAACTCGAAGCGGAGGTAACTGCCCGTGGCGACTACGGCGCACGGCGGCTGCGCTTCGCGCCATCACAGGATTTTTTTGCCACGGTCGAGAAGATCGGGCACATTCCCCTGCCGCCTTATATTTCACGAGACGATTCTCCCGCGGACCGCGAGCGCTATCAGACGGTCTATGCGCAAGAGCGGGGATCGGTCGCGGCACCGACGGCCGGGCTGCACTTCTCGACCGAGATTCTGGCACGCCTGCGGGAGCGAGGAATCGAGACTGCCGAAATTACGTTGCACGTTGGCCTGGGAACCTTTCAGCCCGTGCGAGTGGAACGAGTCGAAGAGCACAAGATTCACTCCGAGCGCTACAGCATTTCCGTCGACGCGGCGGAGAAGTTGAATCGAGCCTTGACGGACTCGCGGCGCGTGATCGCGATCGGCACTACAACGGTGCGCACCCTGGAATATGCGGCTACCCAGTACGGCGGAAAGTTGGGCAAAGAGTTCGGAATAAGGTTCGGCGCGAGCTCGGGTGAAGCGAATCTTTTTATTTATCCCGGATACAAGTTTCAGGTAGTGAGCGGCTTGCTGACCAATTTTCATTTGCCAGAATCGACGCTGCTAATGCTGGTGTGCGCACTGGGAGGCCAGGAACTCGTGTTGCATGCATATCAGCACGCCGTCGCGCAGCGTTATCGCTTTTACTCCTACGGAGACTGCATGTTTGTGGAGTGAAGGCGCGGTGATTGAAAAGCTAAACCCGCGGAGATAGCCAATCCTCGAACCTTGGCCGTATACTTTTTTTCGGAGTCTGACCATGACAGTAATCGCGAAACAAGTTTCTATCCGGAATCTGGTCGGAGAGTTGCGCAAGTTTACCGCCGATGCGTTCACCGAAATCGAGCCCATCCGCCGCTTTCTACGCGATACTCCAGTCAGCCCGGATTCGCTCGATCCCTATCTTCTCTGGGATCGGCAACACTACACGCGCAATCTCATCGACAAGACTCCGCTCTATGAGCTGATCGCCATCTGCTGGGAGGTCGGGCAGGCGAGCTCCGTGCACAACCATAAAGACCAGAACTGCTGGATGGCGGTTCCCATTGGCCGCCTGCAAGTGGAAAACTACCACCTCGTGGAGCAGGATCTGGAGGCAGGCTGCTGCAAGCTGGAGCCGACTGACATGGTTGAGATGAATCTGTCGCATCCCTGCGCCGTCGATCCGGCCGACCCGGTGCACCGCGTGCTGAATCCGCGGGAGTTCAACCAGCGCGCCGTGAGCCTGCATGTATATTCGCGCCCCTTCGATACGTGCGTCGTCTATTCTCCCGAACAAGGCACGTGCGGCGAAATCAGCCTGCACTACACCACCGAGTACGGTAAACCGAAGTAACAGAGGCGCAACGAGAACCGTGGCCGAAGTCTTTCCTGGGGAGTAGTTTGGAATTTCCAGAGGAAGACGTATGAAGAGAATGTTTCCTGTGCTCGTGATCGCACTCGCCGCGATCGCCGCATTCGGCTACATGCGTAGCCATTCCAGCACGATGGTTCCACACCCAGTTGCCGCGGAGGCTCCAGAACCCGAAGCGCCCAAGTCACCCGAGGCTCAGCAGGCCGAACAAATGGTGACCATCGTCGGCCCGCTCGCAAATTACGCGAACCGCCAGGAGCGGTCCAGCGAGGTGGCCGATCCACCGCGATCGAGCACGCTGCATTATTCCGATCACATCAGTCCCTCGCCCGTGGGCACCAGCAGCGAGATCGTGCACAAGACTTTCTCTCTGCAATGGACGGTGGGCTTTCCGTTCAACATTCCCCCGCACGCCGTCAGTGCGCGTCTGCAGGGAAAATATGAATCGTATGTCCACGCAGGCGAGGCGGGGGACGACACCGCAAATATTGAATTTCTGCTGATGAACGAGCGCCAGTTTCAGGACGCGCAGAGTGGACACGCGCCGGAGGTAGTGATGTCGGCGGATCCGTCGCACTCGCAGACGGTGGACTTCTCACTTCCGGCTACGCTCGATCAACCCGTGAAGTACTACCTTATCTTCCGCAACAGCCCCGAGGGCGGCGCGAAAAAGTCGGTGCGGGCGGATTTTACCGTCGATTTCTGATTGCCCTTCCGCTGGTAAACTAGCTTCTTGCCGCCCCGCAAGAAATCTTCGACCTCCGCTTCATCCTCGGGTTCATCGGCGCTCACACCCGCGTCTTCCGTTGCGACACAAGCTTCGCCTACACCAGCCTCTGCTGGGCGCATTTACCTGATCGACACGATGTCGTTCATCTTCCGCGCCTATCACGCCATGGCGCGGCAACGCTCCATGTCGACCAAGACCGGACTGCCGACCGCCGCGATTTATGTTTTCGTGAACATGCTGCGCAAGCTGCGCGACGATTTTTCGCCCGAATATCTAGCCGCCGTGTTCGACGTAGCCGCGCCCACCTTCCGCGACACGCAGGCTGATGCAATCACCAGCGTTCGCAAGTTTGACATTAAGACGCAGACTTTCACCGAAGTCGAATACAAGGGCTACAAGGCCAATCGCAAGGCGATGCCTGAGGACTTAGCGCAGCAGGTGCCGTACATTCGACGCGCGCTGGAGGCCTACCGAATTCCGATCCTTGAAGTCTCCGGATTCGAGGCCGACGACGTCATCGGGACCCTGGCACGAAAGGCTGCCGCCGCGGGCCACGACGTGTACGTCGTCTCCAGCGATAAAGACATGATGCAGCTGGTCAATGATCGCGTGCATATCCTGAATCCGCCCAAGGACAATTTGATTTGCGATGCGGCGAAGGTGGAGGAAATCCTGGGCGTGCCGCCGGAGCGAGTCATCGATGTGATGGCCCTGCGCGGTGACGCCATCGATAACATTCCGGGCGCACCCGGAATCGGCGATAAGGGTTCGGTCGACATTATCAAGCGCTTCGGAAGCGTCGAGCAAGCGCTGGATCGCGCCTCTGAAGTGGAAAAGAAAACTTACCGCGAGTCGCTGCAAAACAATCGCGACACCATCCTCTTCAGCAAAAGCATGGCGACGATCGACACCAACGTCTCCATCGAACTCGATGTCAATGCAATGCGTGCCGGCGAACCTGCGCTGGAGGCTCTGCGCGGGCTCTTCACCGAACTCGAATTTACTTCGCTGCTGAAGGAGTTGCTGCCGGTCGTCGAAGTTGCCGAAGCGCATTACAGTGAAGCCGTATCCGCCGCGGACGTGGAAAGCGTTCTTCAAGTGGCTGCGCAAAGGTCGCTGGCGGTCGCGATTGAGAGCAAAGACGCGGACTTGGCGCTTGATAAAGATGAAGACGAGGGCGAGGAGGCATCGCAGGGAGGATTTCTGCCTCTGATGGGCGGATCTCTTCCCGAGCCGGCGGCGCAACGGGCCGCGATCTCGGCGGCAGCGGGCACAGCCACCGTGGTGAAACTGGATGCCGCCGAAGCAGCCGCTGCGTTGCGCACGGCTCTCGCCGATGCGGCCACGAGCAAGACCATTCACGATTACAAAGCCGCGATCCACGCTCTGGCGCCGCTGGATATCAATCTCGCGGGCGTTAACCATGATCCGATGCTGTATTCGTATCTGCTCGATCCTACCTATTCGTCGCACCGGCTTTCCGAAGTCGCTTTGCGGCGATTCAACCTTAAATTAAGCGGCGATCTCGCGGAGTCCGCCGACATTGCCGGAAGGCTCGCCATCGCGTTGCGCACGGAAGTGGAACAATCCGGACTCGAGAAATTGTACGAAGAGATCGACCTGCCGTTGGTCCCGGTGCTGGCGCGCATGGAGCAGGCTGGCGTCAAGATCGATACTGCCGCGCTCTCGCACATGTCGGGTGAGCTGGAGCGCGAGAGCGCCCTGAAGGCAAAAGAAATTCACGAACTGGCCGGGATCGAATTCAATATCGGCTCGCCCCGGCAGCTCGGCGACGTATTGTTTAACCGGATGAATCTGCCCAAGCCGGTGAAATACGGCAAGGGGCGCACGATATCGACGGCAGTCGATGTTCTGGAAACTCTGGCGGAAGACTATCCCATTGCGCGGCTTGTGCTCGATTATCGGCAGCTCACAAAATTAAAGTCGACCTACGTCGACGCCCTGCCCGCCTTGATCAATCCGACGACCAAGCGCCTGCACACAACCTTCGGGCAGACGGGAACTGCGACCGGCAGGCTTTCGTCGGCGAATCCGAATCTGCAAAATATTCCCATTCGCACCGAACTTGGCCGCGGCATTCGCGCCGCCTTCATCGCCGAACCTGGGCACGTCCTGCTCACCGCCGATTATTCGCAGATTGAATTGCGGCTCCTGGCGCACTTCTCGCGCGATCCGCTGCTGGTCGAAGCGTACCGGCGAGGCGACGACATTCACACCCTGACCGCCTCCCAGGTCTTCGGCGTTCCTCCGCTCATGGTGACGCCCGATCATCGCCGCCAGGCGAAGGTCGTGAACTTCGGCATTGTCTACGGACTCTCACCGTTTGGCTTGTCGCAGAACCTTGGAATCGAGCCGAGCGAGGCCAAACAGTTCATCGCCAACTATTTCGAACAATACAAAGGCGTCCGCGCTTTCATCGACCGGACGCTGGAGGAAGCGCGTCGCGATCTTAAAGTGAAAACGCTGCACGGGCGCGTGCGCCCCATCCCCGACATCAACAGCAAGAATTCCAACCAGCGCGGATTTGCCGAGCGCACAGCCGTAAATACCCCGCTGCAGGGCACAGCCGCGGACTTGATCAAGGTGGCAATGATCCGCATCGACGCCGCGTTGCGCGACCGCGGATTGAAATCGAGGATGACGCTGCAGGTCCACGACGAACTGGTCTTCGAGGTTCCAGAAAATGAAGTAGACGCAATGCAATCGTTAGTCCGCGAGCAAATGGAGAAGGCCCACGCGCTCACCGTGCCGCTGTTGGTGGAGATGGGAGTGGGGCCGAATTGGAGAGATTTGGAGTAGTCGGAAACATCACGAAATTGTCGTCGAGTAGGTTCCTGGCCGCAGGCTGCTAGCGGATGTTCAGGTCGGCATAGTGAGCGAAGCTGGAGAGCGCCACTTCGTCGTTGCCATGTAGGTAGAAGCCGAACTTGCCCTGGCTGAGATTGACGCCGGGCTGCGTCCAGCGATCCAGAACGATCCAGCTGTTCCCTTGCTTGATCTGGTGGATGAGCTCCGTGGGGCTCACGCGGATTTGGACCGTGCGGAAGCTTTTCTTGTCGCCTTTGTCGGGAACTATGATCTGGTCCGTTTTCTCGCCGTTGCGAATGACCGCGCGGTAGAAGTTATTATCGTCCATTTGGAACAGGACGTAGTTCCTGGAGTCGCTGTAGTTGAGCACCCACTGCAAGAGGTGACCCTTGGCAGGCATCGCGGAAAAAACAAATGTGCCCGACGCAGGAACGACTCCGTAGAGGACGAAGCCCCCCCCTTTGCGAGTGAAAGAATCTCCCTCACGTTTCCAGGCTCCTGGGTCATCCCACTTCGACATACCGCTTGGGGCGAGAGACAAATCTACAGTCTTGGATTGACCGGCTACGATTTCGAGCGTGGACGAGCGCGTGAACCTTTCGGCGGTTCGTGCAGTAAGTGTGTAAGTACCGGCGGCAAGATTGAGCGGGACACCGCTGCTTACTATTTTCAGAAGATCACCTTTCACGATTGCCACTGTGGCGTCAGCGGGCGCGAAGGTAATTTTCAACTCGCCCAGCGCAGATTCCGGTGCGGCTTCCAGCGCGGCATCGGCAGCAGCGAGAGCTACGGTTCCGCCCGCAACGAAGTGTTTCTGGAACTGCCGGGGCTTGAATCGGTCTTTGTCTCTGTCTCTGCGCAGTTCGACGGTATGGTCTCCGGGATTGACGGTGGAAACGGAGAGCGTGCCATCGGGCTGAATGGTGCCGACGAGAGTTTGATCGACCAGGACCGTGGTTCCGGGAGCACCGCCCTGGATGGTCAGTGAGGCGAGGCGAGGCTGCGGTTGGAGGTTCTTGGGTTGAAGATTAAAGACAAGCGTGGCCGGTTCGCCGTTGCGAATGTGGATCCTTTGCTGCGGAGGATCCTGAAAGCCGCTCTTGGAGACTTGTACAACGTAGTCCTTGAGCTCGAGATTCGGCAGGCGCAACTGGCCGGCTTGAGTGAGTTGGCGTTGAAGTTTTCCGTTGAGAAAAACTTTTGCGTCGTCTTGTCCGGCAACGACAAGAAGCGTGCCGAGGTTGTGACCGGACTCGGCGGGCGGCTGATAATTGCTGGGCTGATCATTGCTTGGCCGATCATTGACTGGCCGATTATCGAGCACGACTTTTCCGGCGGCGGTTTCGGAAGAACCTTCCGAAGCGGGCGGAGACGATTCGGGAGTTGTTGGTGCCGTCGCCGGGACGGCTGCACCGGAGACCGCAGGCGCTGACACAGTGGGAGCGGTAACGATGGGAGCGGCTGATGGGGTCTTCGCCACTGGCGGAGCATAATGTTTTCGCGTGAAGAAGAAGGTCGCTCCGACAGCGACAAAGATTATCGCGGCGGCAGAAACGAGAATCAGCGTCGTCGAGTTCGACCTCGTGGACTGTTTTGCCTTGGCTGGTGTGGAGGTAACTTTGGCCGCCGATTTGGAATACGCGGCGGTGGCAGGAATGGCGGTTTGTGGCTGAGGTACCTGCGGCGGTTTCGGCGGAGTGGTCAGGACTAATTGCACTGGCGCAATGCTGGGCGGAACCTTGCGCGGACGGACTTCGCTCTGCGGAACTTTACTGAGTGGAGCTTCGCCTGGTGGAACCGAGGCTGGTGCAACAGAGGCTAACGGAGCAGCGGCGGTCGGAACGTTCTGGGGCGGCGCCGGGTTTTCCGGAACCTTGCTTGGCGGAGCTTCGCCGGGCGTACTCTGACTTGGAGGAATCTGCCGTGCAGCGTCCGGTGAAGCCTCCGGGGCACTCGGCCGCGGGACGTGAAGAATTACGGTCGCGCCTTTGCCGCGCGGTGAGGAACTGGAACTCTCCTGCGAGACTAATCCCAAGCGAAGGAGCAGGGCATTGGCGATGGACAAGATTTCGCCGTCCGTCCAATGTTTGGCGGCCACCGTTTGTATGCGTACGGCTAAACCTTGTTTTGCGGCAACGTCGGTAGCTCCATCGATTTCGCGCTGCAGGCGCCGCAGGTCTTCCAAGTCGCCCCGGCGGGCTTGCCGTCGCCGCGCCTCCTGGTCGCGCTGTATTGCTTCGTGAATCTGAAGCAACTTTGGATCGTCGGGATGAACCGCCAATCCCTCTGCAACCCAAGCCAACGCCGCGAAAAGATCGCCGGAGGACTGCAGCTTGCGCGCTCGCGTAACCCAATCCTCCACAGAGCTTGTTGTTTTCCGCTCTACGATTAAGCTGTGGACAGTTTTGGCCGTGGGATGCGCGGGGTTCAAGGCGAGCGCCTGATTGGTCAGCGTCTCGGCTTCCAGCCAATCGGTGTCTACAACGGACTGCGCGTGCTCGACCAGGGCATTGGCCAGGATGGCGCGGGCGAGAGAATTGGTTTTATCCAGATCGTAGGCTTGGCGCAACAACTGAATCGCTTCGGCGGGCTTCCGCTGTGCAAACAGTTCCTGGCTTTCGGTGATAAGACGGTTGGCTTCGGCATTGCGCTTGACGCCATCGTGGGCGAGCTTTTCCAGCTCGGACAGCTGCGCATCGTTATCATTGGGGAATTCGGCGGCTGCGCCTTGCAACAAATCCAGGGCGCGAGGGTAGTCCCCCGAACGCACGCAGGTCTTGATCTGCTCAATGAGCCACACCTTGGATACGGTGGGCGTTGGCTGATCGCGTGTTTTCTCCAAGCTCTAACCTCGAAGGTCAAACCTGGCGCACGACAGTTTCGTCGGCGCGGCGGTAGACGAGGTCCTTGCCGCTCTTTCTTTGCCGCTCCGTCCAAAGACTTGCCGGACCTCGTAACAGCCTGCCAATCTCCTGGGTGAACAGGGGATTGCCATAGCGCAGCTCGCTGTGCGGGAGCCTAAAAAATCTTACTCGATTGGGCAGAAAAGGCTAGTGTCCTTATGGTTGCGTCGCTGGCCGTATCCTCTATGGTGAGCCCCGTCCTTGTCTCTCCGTTTCTGGAGAGAAAGGGCGGAGATTTTGATATTGGTCGCTGCTGATTCGCATTCACATGTCGCAGTCAGCGAAGGGGACCGCGACGATCTGAAATTCGTCTTCATACACCACGTAACCGGGCCGTATGGTCTTGATCATGCGAACAGGTATGTCGTGGTGCTCTAACAACGCGGCCATTTCACGCATCTTGCCAATGTGTTCTTGCGCTGAATCTTTGAACCACGAGATTCCATTTTGCCTTTTGCGATAATAGGGAGGCTTGGCAGAAGTGAATCTCCGCGGTTTTTTTAGGTGGTCGCTGAACCAGTCGCGAACTTCTTGCAGAAACGATCCTTCGGCCTGCGAAAGTGCGCCGCTATCGCGAAGCTCACCAGCGGCATGAAAAAGGCCAAGTTCCTGATGGGATTCACTGTGCAGTTCGCCGATCACGAAACGAAGAAACATAGAGTTCGACTCAAGAAGATCTACACTCCCAGCGCCTTCTGAATCTCCGCCGCAATCCCCGCCGTCAGCGCCTGCATCTTCTCTTCTGACTCGGCTTCCACCATCACGCGCGCCAAAGCTTCCGTCCCCGAATATCGCACCACCACACGCCCGTTGCCATTCAGTTCCCGTTCAGCGGATTCTATCGCTCGCTGAATCTCCGGCACTTGCGCGAAGGGAATCTTCTCCCGCACGCGAATATTCTGGATTTTCTGCGGGAAGACTTTCAGATCGCCGATCAGTTCCGCCAGCGACTTCCTAGTGCGCACCATAATGTCCATCAGACGCAGCGCAGTCAGTAGGCCGTCGCCGGTGGTGGCGTCGCCGTCGCGAAAGATGATGTGTCCCGACTGCTCTCCGCCGAGAACCGCTCCGGTCTTCAACATTTCCTCAAGCACATACTTGTCGCCCACGTTGGCGCGCAACATGCGAATACCCGACTTCTTCAGCGAAATCTCAAGCCCCATGTTCGACATGGTCGTCGACACAACCAGCTCGCCAGTCAGTTTGTTCCGCGCGAGCAAATCGCGCGCGGCGGCGAGCAGCACGCCGTCACCGTTCACCACGCGGCCGTTGGCATCACAAAATAAGGCGCGGTCGGCGTCGCCGTCGAAGGTCACGCCCAGGTCAAACTCGCCCGGCGAATCGGCCACCAATTTCCCCAGCGTCTGCGGATGCAGCGCTCCGCATCCCTCGTTAATGTTTCTCCCGTTCGGCGTCACATAAATGAAAGTCGCTGGCACGCCGAGCTTGCGAAACAACTCCGGGGCTTCCTCCGCCGCGGCACCGTTGGCGCAATCGACGAGCACGCGCAGCTTGCTCAAATCGCTCGACACGTTGGCCGCGAGCGCTTCGATATAAGCAAGCCGCAACGCGGCATCGCCCGGCAGCGACGGTCCCGCGACTTTCAGCGCGGTGTCATCGCTCGCATTCCCCAGCTGTAGGAAAATTTCTTTTTCAATGGCGAGTTCGCGCTCGTCGGAAAGTTTGTAGCCATCGCCGGAGAAAACTTTGATACCGTTGTCGGTCCACGGATTGTGCGAAGCGGAAATCACTACACCCGCAGCCAGCCCGCGTGACCGCGCCAAATAGGCAACTCCGGGCGTGGTGATGACGCCGGCGCTGAGCACATCAACACCCACAGCAGCCAGCCCTTCCGCGACGCGGTCGGCGATCCAGCGGCTCGATTCGCGCGTGTCCTGACCGATCACAGCCTTCGCATTGCGCACGGACCGCATCAACTCGTGACCGAGGGCACGGCCGATTAAATAAGTGCTCTGCCTGGTCAGCGGAAATTCTCCCGCCACTCCGCGAATGCCGTCGGTCCCGAAAAGTTGTCGCGTTTGCTCGGTCATAGAAAAGTCTGGTGAATCGAGCGCAAGGAACAAGGATGATAAATGAATGCGCCGCTCCCTGCTATTTATGGCTTCATTTTCGGCGCTGGTTCAGCGTTTGAGGCCGGTTCCGCTTTCTGCACGGTGACGGTCACGTGGATCGACATCGGCTGTAGCACCTGCACCAGCGGATCCGCAACGTAGACATTGGTCGTGAAAGTTGCCCTGCCGCGAGTGCCGGAAGCATCGACCGGATCGGTGGTCGCGGAGTCAACCTGTTCCACATGATGGCGAGGACCGATAATTGTGATCTTCGCGGGATCGACGTCCACCTTGGAAATTTGCCCGCCATCGGCGAACGAGCCGGTGACGCGCGCATGAATCTCGACCTCGCGCACGAGTCGCGTGTCGAAGGCAAGGTGCAACTGGCTGGGCACAACCTGCTCGATGTCGAGGTCCCGCGGGTGCCGCACTTGCTGCGAATTCAGGTCGTAGGTGCGTTCCCCCGGCCGTGCGTTGCTCAGGTCGATCTCTGCATGAACATCGTTGGCACGCAGTTGGCGGATGACACGGTCCGGCCCGCGCACACGGATCTGCGCCTCGGGAATCGATTCCGTGCTGATCTCCAGCGAAGGCGGCACGTTTTGAAAAACGATGGGGGCGCGCACTGCAACTTCAGCCGGTTGCTCGTCGCGAGAAATCATGAACCACAATCCCGCGGCCAGAAGCAGCGACAGCAACTTCAATCCGAGATTGTGAAAAATATAGCGCTGAAGAAGTCCGATCATGATTGCGGCTCCGCATCCGAAGCGGACTCATGAGCCTTCTGACTCGTAGCGCGCAAGGGCGAATCGAGCGCCGCGTCGGATTCGTCCAACGCAATCGGTGTGGGCAGCGTGACCGCAGCCATGTAACGCCGCAGTTCGCCCCCCAGGCGCTCACGCAACTGTTCGACCGTAATGTCTCGCTCAATGTGACCACCGACGGCCATGCTGATGGCGCCGGTTTCTTCCGACACGATTACGGCGATCGCGTCCGTCTCTTCGGTGATGCCGATTCCCGCGCGGTGCCGCGTCCCCAGCTGCGTTGAAAGTAGCGGATTCATGGAAAGCGGCAGAAAGCACGCAGCGGCCGCGACCCGATCTTTCTGCACGATGACCGCGCCGTCGTGCAATGGAGCGCTGGGCCGAAAAATAGTCGCCAGCAAATCGTAAGAAAGTCGCGCGTCGAGCGGCACGCCGCTTTCAATGTGCGTGCGTAAGCCGATCTTCCGCTCGATCACCACCAGCGCTCCGGTCTGGTGCTGCGAGAAAAGATTCATCGCCAACACGATGTCATCATAGGTATCGCCGTCGGACGACGAGCCGTGGAGAAAACTCAAGCGTCGCCCGAGATCGGCCAGCACATGGCGAATCTCCGACTGAAAGACCACGATCAGCGCAAACACAACATAGGGCAGAACCCGGCTGACGACCCAGTTGAGCGTGGTGAGGGCTCCCATTCGCGCGAGGTAAAAAGCGAGCGCTACCGCCGAAAGGCCCGCCAGCATGGGGGCAGCACGAGTACCGCGAATCATCACCAGTACTTGATAGATGAGAACCGCGACCAGCAAAATGTCGAGCGCCACCCAGACCCAGGGCGAGAAATACGCCGACCATGGCGCGAAGGTTTCCGGCACTCGAAAAGCTCTCCTGATAAAGCCGAGAATTAACGCCCGTGAGAATGCAAAGCCGAAAGTTAATTGTAATGCAGCCCTACGCCTGCTTTTTGGTGACCGCCGCCTGAATTTCACCGCGAGCCAGGCGTGCCGATATTTCCTGACCAACTTGCAGGCAGCTCGCGTCTTTTAGCAGCTTGCCTTCCGAATCAAACACCAGGGCGTAACCACGCTCCAGAATCGCCAGCGGAGAGAGCGATTCCAGCGCGGTTTGCAGGCGCCCGCTGCGCACCTTGTGTTGCAGCAAGACATTCCGCATGATGGCCGCCAGCGCCGCGGTCCCACTGTCGAGCTGCTTCTTCATGCCGGAGAGTACGAGGCGCAGATCATAGTGACGCACGGTGGCGGAAATCGTCTCCCAGCGGCGGCGCATCTGGTCGAGCATTTGCCGCTCGGCACGCTCCGTGCGGTAGGTCAGGTCGTCGAGCTTCTGCTGCCGCTGGCGAATGAGTTGCATCATGCGCGCGAAAGCCCCGTGTTGCGCCAGTTCAGTAAGCGCCTGCCGACCCATTAACAGCCGATAGCGTATCGCACGTTGTAGCCGCTCTTGCAGAGCCGACGCGTGATCTTCCACCTGCTGCCGCGAGCGAATCACCAACTCCGCCGCCGCCGAAGGCGTGGGCGCACGCAGGTCGGCGACAAAATCGATAATCGTGAAATCGGTTTCATGCCCCACCGCCGAGATCAGCGGAATCTCCGAAGCGGCTACGCTGCGCGCTAACCCTTCATGGTTGAAGGCGGCAAGATCCTCCGCCGAGCCTCCGCCGCGAGCCACGATGATAACGTCGACATTATCGTGCTGATTAAAGTAGCGCACGCCGGCAGCGACTTCGGCGGCGGCAGACGCGCCCTGCACCTGCGCGGGATAAATCAGCACATTCACCGAATGATGCCGCCGCCGCAAAACATTCAGGATGTCACGCAGGGCCGCCGCCTGCGCGGAAGTGATCACGCCGATGCGCGCGGGCAGCGGCGGAATCGGCTTCTTCCGCTCGGCGGCGAACAATCCTTCGGCCTCCAGCTTCGCCTTGAGTTGCTCGAACGCCAATTGCAGCGATCCCGCGCCCATGGGCTCAATGTGCTCGGCGGAAATCTGCAATTCACCACGCTCTTCATAAACCGTCACCCGCCCGCGCACCAGCACCTGCATTCCATCCGCCGGACGAAAGCGCAGCAGCCGCGCCGACGAGCGAAACATCACCGTCCGCATCTGCGCATTGCCATCTTTCAGCGTGAAATAAAGATGCCCGGAATCGGGCGCGCGAAAATTCGAAATCTCGCCTTCCACCCACGCGTCAGAATATTCGCGCTCGATGTGCGAACGCACCGCCGCCACCAGCTCCCGCACCTTCCAAACCCGCCGCTCCGGCGGCCGGAAACTGAACCCCATCTGATCGCTGAGGGAAGACATTGAGGGCAGTCTACCGCAACTCGTGTCATCCCGACCGAAGTCGGAGCGAAGCGACGGCGCAGTGGGGGGACCCGGTGTTTGGCATTTGTGTGCGGAGAGGCGAGCGTAGACACCCTTGCAACTTCCTTCATCTTGACCCGCGCCGCAAGCCCTGTCAGACTCAATCCCCACGTTCTGTCATCCCGACCGAAGCGGAGCGATAGCGAGCGAAGTGGAGGGACCTGGTGTTGATGTTCAGGTGGCACTACGCGAAATTTGACCACAGCCTATGTAGGGACAGCCGAGCAAAGCTCGGCAGTAGCTTGCAGCACCTTATGCTAGCCCTGGCCACGTTCTCCACTCTCGCCTTTGCGCAAAATCCAGTGCCGCAGATCGTAGGGCCCGTGAAGCCCACTGCCGTCGTCCCCGGCAGCGAAGCCTTCACGCTCGTCGTGTACGGGGCAAATTTCGTCTCCGGTGCAGTCGTGAACTGGAACGGCCGGCCACGTTCCACTACGTTTGTTTCAGCCCACGAACTGCAAGGTCAGATCCTTGCCACCGACGTCGCTACCAACACAGCTGGCACGATTTCAGTGACCAATCCGCCGCCCGGAGGCGGCAACTCCAGTGCGGGATGGGCCCAAGTGGAGGTCCACACGCCTACGTCCGCCATTGCCGTCAATCCGCCCTACATCGTACCCGTTCCCTACAACTTCACTTACGGCTTCTTGATGGCGGATTTCAACAACGACAATAAGTTAGACATTTGGGCGGATTCGATCCTGATGTTGGGTAACGGAAACGGCAAATTTCACTTCGGCTCATTAGTTCCTCATTATGCTTTTCTGGACGGAGCAGCCTACGGCGACTTCAATGGCGACGGAAAATTGGATCTGGTTTACGTCTCGGGAGACTTGGGAATATTCAACTTCGGCAAGCGGATTGTGGTCGCGCTGGGGGACGGCAATAGGAAATTCACGGTTTCTTCGACCGTGACGAGCTTTATTGGTTTTTTAACCCTGGCGACCGGCGATTTCAATGGCGACGGCAAGCTCGATGTTATTTCCGTCGAGGGCAACCGGCTGGCGGTTTTCCTGGGCAATGGAGACGGAACTCTAGGTGCGCCGATTTCATACACTTTTCCGGGCTCGGGAGGAGGCGAATACATTGTCGCCGGAGACTTCAACGGGGACGGCAAGCTGGACTTGGTGGCCGAGGATACACTGGGGGACATTTACCTGTTTCTCGGCAAAGGCAACGGTAAGTTCCAGACCCCGGCTATACCGGTGTCCACGGGGCAACACTGGACGTGCGGAGGAACCAACGAGCCGGTCGTGCTGCCGAGCGATTTCAACGGGGATGGGAAGCTGGATCTGCTGACTTGTACGCATAATGAACTTGCAGTCTTCCTGGGAAACGGAGACGGCACCTTCCAGCAGTCGAATTACTCCATTTCATCGGGCGAGAATTTTCTTGTGCCGGTGATTGGAGATTTCAATTCGGACGGCAAAGTCGACCTGCTTGTTAGTGAGGTCGTTGGCAGCAATGTGCTGGTGCTGTGGGGAAATGGCGACGGCACATTTCAGGTCCCGGAAGTGGCGAATATCTACGATCTGGGGGAATTGGGCATGGAAGCAGGTGATCTCAATTCGGATGGCTTGGAAGATATCATTGTTCTTCAAACTAGCGGTGACGCGGTCGTCAACATTTCAACAGTAGGCTCGAACAGATGTGAATACCTCATTTCCCCCTACCGTCGCCACCGCCCAATCAAATACAGCACCACCGACAGCACCACGCTCACCAGCAGCGAAGTGGCCAGCGGAAAATAAACCGTCGTATTCTTCCCGCGATAAACAATGTCTCCCGGCAGCCGCCCCAACGGTACATGCGCCCTTCCCAGCAGAACCAACGCTTCACCGGCGAGCGCCAGTGCAATTCCCAGAACGATCAACACACGGCCAAAGTCCGCCATAACCGAAGTCTAAATCACGCGCGGGAGGGCGCTCGATCGAAACTCGCTTTCGTCTTTGTACCATAAAGTACTTGACACTTTCCACATCGTCGCGCTAATCTGCCTTCATGCACGACCCCCAGCCGCATCGAATTCGGCGGTTTCACCGTTCCGTGCGGCCTTTGCCGGCGCGGGCGGCGGACGATCTTCGCTTCATTCGCGACACCATGGAACGCTCGGCGGCCTTCACGGCTATCTCCGGCTGGGGACAGGTCATCCTCGGGCTCACGGCATTGGGTGCGGCGGCGCTGGCGGCGCGCCAGGCGTCTCCGTTCTCGTGGCTGCGAGTCTGGCTGGCAGAGGGGCTACTCGCCGTAACCATCGGACTGATCTCCAACACCTGGAAAGCCAACCGTCGCGGCTTGCCGCTGTTTTCCGGTCCCGCGCGCAAAGTTGCGTTAGGACTGGCGCCGCCACTGGTTGCCGGAGCCTTTCTCACATTCCTTCTACTGCGCATGAGATTGCAGTCGGCCCTCCCCGCCACCTGGTTGCTGCTCTACGGCGCCGGCGTGATGACCGGCGGCGCGTTTTCGGTCGCGATCGTCCCCGTGATGGGACTGTGCTTCATGGTCCTCGGCGGGATGGCCGTACTCGGCCCGGCGGCGTGGGGAAATTATTTTCTGGCGGCCGGCTTCGGCGGACTCCACGTCATTTTCGGATTGCTCATCGCGCGGAGGCACGGTGGCTAGACCTGCACAGGATCGCGCGAGGCACGATCGCGCGGGACATGATCGAACCAGCAACGACCGCAACAGAAACGATCGCGGCAAGCCCGCGAAAGCCGCGCCAGTAGCTCGTCCGCAGGCTCCCTCGCGAACACCGGAGTTGCCGGAACTCAACCGGCTGATCCACGAGCGCATTCGTCTCGGCATTGTCAGCGCTCTGGCCACCAATGAGTCGCTAAGCTTCAACGACCTGAAGCGCGTGCTGAAGACGACGGACGGAAACCTCAGCGTGCATGCCCGCAAGCTGGAGGAAGCCCAATACATTTCCTGCGTGAAATTTTTCGAAGGACGCGTCCCCCGCACCGAATATCGCCTAACCACGACCGGCCGCCGCGCCCTGGCCGAGTACCTCGATCAAATGGAGGAGTGGATTCGAGTCACGCGCGAAGAGTAAGCGAACTCTTTTTTGCTTACGAACTTTGCACTACAAAGAACATTGCAAGCGAGGACACGTACGATGCAACTTCAACCTTCCGCTAACCAGAGTTCCGCACCGCACTCCGCTCCCCGTTTCTGGGAGCGTGGCCGGCTCTATTACAACCTGATCCTCAGCATCGTCGTCCTCCTCTGGCTGGTTCTCACCTGGCCACATTTCCGCCCGGCGCTTACTCTGCCCGCCTTCGCGGCTATGGCCGTGCTGGCCCTGCTGGCCAATCTTTGTTACTGCGCTGCTTACCTGGCTGAAATCCCCATCCAGCAATTGCCCATCGAATATTGGAAACGCCTTCGTTGGGCAGTCTTTGTCTTCGGGACTCTCCTCGCCCTGCTTCTCGAAAATTACTGGATCGCCGACGAAATCTATCCCGACGTCACCCAGGGTCCACCTCATCCTTTCGGAGGAATGAATCACATGTCATCCGCAATCGCCAGCAACATGAACTTCCCCGCACCGCTCGCAGTCCTTGGGTTCCTCGCCGCCAGCGGCGGACTCCTTATCGCACTGGCGTCGGCTCTCATCTTCTGGTTCGCCCGCAAGCCTCGGTTCGCCCGCATAGCCGCCGCAACCCTTGCTGCCGGCGCCGTCGTCTACTTTGGTCTCCTCTTCGGATTCTCCGCCGCCAGTCATGCCACCACCCTGGCCCGCGGCCAGGAGAAATATTTCTGCGAGATCGACTGCCATCTCGCTTACTCGGTGCTCGACGTGAAGACGCAAGCCCGAGCCGATTCGACCCACTATGTTGTGACTCTGCGCACACGCTTTGACGAAACCACGACGTCGCCTTCGCGCCCGAAAGATGCGCCGCTCACGCCGTCGCCGCGCCTGGTGAGACTACTCGATGCAGGGGGCCACGAATATGCGCCCGCGGTCGAGACCGGCACTCCACTCCTGACTCCGCTCAAACCCGCGGATGCCTACACCACGCAGCTCGAATTCGCGGTCCCTAAAGACGCCGGCGCGCTGTCGCTTCTTGTGACCACCACTCCGCAATGGCCCGACCACTTTGTCATTGGCGACGAAAATAGCCTGGGGCATAAGAAAACTTACCTGAGTCTATAAGGACCAGCACCCTACTCTCATCACTCGTTACACCGCCGCCCAATCCTGATAAGATTAGAGGACAGGAGTCCATTTCAGGCATGCCAGTTCCGGTTTCACAGATGTGGACAGTTGCGTCTTACGTGCTGCGGCAGAAGCTCGCGGGGCGTAAGCAATATCCCCTCGTACTGATGCTGGAGCCGCTATTTCGCTGCAACCTGGCTTGCGCTGGATGCGGGAAGATTCAGTATCCGGCGCACATTCTCAAGACGGATCTCACGCCCGAAGAATGCTTCCGCGCGGTCGACGAGTGCGGCGCTCCCATGGTTTCGATCCCAGGCGGCGAACCGCTGATGCATCCGCAAATCGGCGAGATCATTGAGGGCCTGGTCGCGCGCAAGAAATATATTTACCTGTGCACGAATGCGCTGCTGCTGAAAGAAAAGATTCATCTCTTCAAGCCCAGCAAGTACCTCACATTCAGCGTGCATCTCGACGGCCAGCGCGAAGAGCACGACCTCGCAGTGTGCCGCGAAGGCGGATACGACATCGCGGTTGACGCGGTGAAAGAAGCCCTGCAGCGCGGCTTCCGCGTCACCACGAATACGACTCTCTTCGACGGAGCTGAGCCCAAGTCAGTGCGGGCATTCTTCGACGAGATGATGGACCTGGGCGTCGAGGGCATGATGCTCTCGCCGGGATATTCCTATGACAAAGCTCCCGATCAGAAACACTTTTTAGGCCGCGCACGCACGCGGCGGATGTTCCGCGCCATCCTGTCGAATCGCAAGAAGAACTGGCGCTTTAACCTGTCGCCACTGTTTCTCGAATTCTTGATGGGCAAACGCACCTATCCCTGCACTCCCTGGGGCATGCCCACTTACAACATTTTCGGATGGCAGAAGCCTTGTTATCTTCTGCAGGACGGTTACGCCGAGACTTTCGCCGAGCTGCTGGCCACTACCGAGTGGAGCAAGTACGGCACGGAGTCGGGCAATCCGGCGTGCGCGAATTGCATGGTGCACAGCGGGTATGAAGCATCCGCGGTAAACGCGACCTTCAGCTCGCTGAGCGGATTCCTAGCCACGGTGAAAGGCACACTGTTCTCGGGCTACCGCGACGACGAAGCGTTGCGAATGTTGGATGAGCCGGCCAGACCTGTGCATCCTCTGGTGCAGATCTCGGCGCCGAATAATTCGTCGTCGTTGCACGAAACTCGCGCGTAGAGCCATAAAGTTCTGTCCTCCTGAGCGAAGCTGTCGTCCGCAAAAGCGGGCGGCAACCGTAGAAGGAACTCGGGCCAGCCAGCGTCCACGGCGACGCATCAAGAAATTTTCATCCCGATCTTCCGCGTATCGAGGGTGATCGCAGGTATAGCAAAATATGACAGGAAAAGAAGCCGGCCACATCGACCACGCCTCGCCGCAGCAAACTCCTCCGCACGCGAACGTGCTGAACGCCGACGCCCTCGAAGTCGCACCCGGAACGGCGCACGAAAAACTCGAAGGATGGATTCCCGCTCTCGCCTCTGAAGAAGAAGTCCGCAGCGCACTTGAAAAGGCCTTCGACTACCGCGGCGACGTCACCATTACGCGCAAAGACGGCTCCGTCGTCGAAGGATATTTGTTCGACCGTCGCGCCGGACAAACCCTGGCGGAGTCGGTAGTGAGGCTGTACCCAAAAGATTCTCGCGAGAAACTCTCAGTGTCCTACGCCGATATCGCAGCCTTGGCCTTCACCGGCCGCGACACCGCAGCCGGCAAAAGCTGGGAAGCCTGGATGAAGAAATACGCCGAAAAGAAAGCCGCCGGCGAAACCAATATCGCCCTCGAACCCGAACCGCTGGACTGAAGCCGGCAGCCCAGCAGGAGCCTGAGCCCGTCCTGTATTCGGGCAGAAACCTTAGGCGACTTACCCGGCATCCAAGCATGCTGTAACCTAAGTACCAGGAGGTTGTTCATGAAAGCCATCCGCATCTTGGTTCTCCCCTTGGCAGCATTCGCCATGTCGCTGTTTGCCGCCGCTCCGCAGATGCCGGCGGAAACGCCCGAGCATTGCCAGCGAAGAGTCATCCACGCCGAGCACGAACTGCACGAGGCCATTGAGCGCCACGGCCGCGAGAGCCGGGCAGCCGAGGTCAAACGCCACGAACTGCACGAGGCCCGCGAGCGCTGCTGGGCCGAGCAGCATCGCTGGTGGGATGACCGCGAACACCGTTGGCATACCGAGCGCGACTGGGACGATCACGATCGCGACTAGAATATATCGCTTGGAAGTTTGGAAGTGTGGGCCGGCCCGAATCTGATCGCAGATTTCGGGCCGGTCTTTCTTACTTGCGACCTATTTGTGGTTCGCCTTCGGAGGCGGGCCAAAGGTAAGGCTATCAACCAGCTCCTCCACTTCATCCTCAGTCCCGCCAATGACCGTGAACGAAATGGCATAGCCCTGAGCGAGCATTGCGAGAGTCCCCTGCCGCAGCACACGCGGGCCCACGTCCTTCTGAAAATCACTCCGCACCAAAGTCTTCTCGCCAATGGCGATTTCGTAAGGCTCGTTCGTCACCGTCAATCCCTGTGCGCGGGCAACTTCGGTGAGCGGACCAAAATATTGCGCCGCATCCTTGAGCCCTGGATACAAGGCGACGCTTTCCGCCGCGATCAAGATCGACGAGTTCACGTCCTCGGCCTGAGCCTCCGGAGGCCGCGAGAACGCAGCCAGCAGCACCTGCCCGCTGCCCGCAGATAAAGCCTTCGTAGCCTTCGACGCAGGGTCGCCTGCCGCAACATCATCGTGCTGATTCATCTCTTCCGTCCGCAGCACCCATCCCGCCGGAATCGGGCAGGAAAATCCGAGCGTCTTGTTGCGGTAAACACCATTCGTGATCGAGCCAGGATCGATCGCTGGCTTGATCGGTGCAGCCGCTTTCTTGGCATGTTTCGGAGAAGACGAGGACGACGAAGAGTTCGCCGGAGGCTGTGTCTGCCAACCCTGAGCCTGCGCCAGAGCTACCGCAGCCATCAACGCAATGAGCAACGACACAGCGCAGCCGGGAGAAAACTTCACTCCACTATTTTACCGGACGCGACTCGCCCCGCAGCGCAAAGTCAGGAACAACGCGCGCTACGCTGCTCGCCCCAACACCGGCTGCGCGCAGTGAGCGCAGCGATGGGCATCAATGGGAATCTCGCTCAGGCATTCAGGACACTTCTTCGTCGTAGGGTCGGCAGGCGCGGGATCTTTGCGCATGCGAGCAACCAGAGCGTTCACCGGAGTCACGACGAAGAAATAAATTGCCGCCGCGATCAGCACGAACGAAACGCACGCGTTAATGAAGTGCCCCAGAGGAAACAGCGAGCCGCGAACCGTGAACTGGATGGAGGAAAAATCCGGCTTGCCCACCAATGCCGCAATCAGCGGAGTAAGAAGATCGGTGGTGAGTGCGGTGACAACTCCGCCGAAGGCCGCGCCTATGACAACACCGACGGCCATATCCACAACATTTCCACGCAGGATGAACTTCTTGAATCCGCTCAGCATAGGGAGACCCTCCAAGAACTCAGGTGACCGCCACTGTATGACACGCGGGGATGAAGGTCAAGACCGGAGCCCGCTTGGGGTGACGGGAAGCGAATAAAACTCAAAACGCAGAAGTTACTCGACAGGGGCAATGCACCGGCACCCGCGCCCTTCCAGACAGCGGCTTCAGATTCTCATCGGCATCACAATATACCGATACTTATAATCATCGCCCTCCGCAGGCCGGAACTGCCCGGCGGACTGCGAATCTTTTAGCTCCAGGCGCACTTCGCTGGTGCCCGCAGCCTTGAGAAAATCCACCAGATAGGCCGCGTTGAAGCCGATGGTGAGCGGCTCGCCGGTGTAGGGAGCTTCAATCGAATCTTCTGACTCGCCCGATTCGGTCGACGAAGCGGAAAGCTTCACTTCGCCCTTTTCGAGCTTCAAGCGGACGGCGCGCGAACGCTCGTCGGCAAACTGCGCCACGCGAAGGATCGCAGAGTTCAATTCGTCGGCGTTGAGCGGAATCACTTTACTGTTGTCCTTCGGCAGCACCGCTTCAAAGTTGGGGAATTGGCCGGTAAGCTGGCGCGAAGTCATCAGACGCGAGCCGACGCGAAAGAACAGCGTCGACTCATCTTTAGCGAATTCAATCGTATCGGCATCAGTGGAATCGAGCAGTGACTTCAACTCGTCCATCGCCTTCTTCGGAACCAGAGTTTTCATTTCGCCAGAGACGCCGTCAAACTTTTCTCCGCTGCGCTCACAGTGCGCCAAGCGGTGGCCGTCGGTCGCCACCATCGTGATCGACTCCGGCTTCAGCAGCATGAGCGCGCCGTTCAGCGTATAACGCGACTCTTCACTGGAAATTGCGAATGCCGTCCGCGCGATCAAGCCTCGCAATACCTGGGCAGGAATCGAAATGGCGCCGGCCGTCGGAAACACCGGCAGGCTGGGGAAATTCGACTTCGCCATCCCCACCATCTTCGTGTTCGACCGCCCGCAGCGAATGCTGACCCAGTGATTCTCCAGCAGCTTGATGGTGATGTCCGCGTCGGGCAACAACTTCACATAATCATGCAGCTTGCGCGCGGGAATGGTGCATGAACCTTCCTTCTTCACCTTGACACTGCACGAAGTGCGCAGACTCAGATCAAGGTCGGTCGCGGTGAGAGACAGGCGGTCTCCGGCGGCCTCGAACAAATAATTCGATAGGATCGGAATCGTGGTCTTGCGTTCGACTACGCCCTGCGTGGCGGTCAGTTCGCGCAGCAATTCCATCTTGCTGACTGTAATCTCCATCGTCCCCGCTGCAACCGCGGCTTCGACCGGCATAAAATCCATCCCCCGTGTGGCGCTGCTACTTTTAGTACTTCCCTTATATCAAATATAAAACCTATAAAACCAGCAGTAACAGTAGGCGCTTCGGAGAAGTGGAAAACTTTCCTAAACTCTCAATTCTCATCCGCTTCCCGCTTCGCCCTTGATGTTAGAAATCGGTCCCGAACTCTGCGGAGCCAGCCCTAAAAGTTTACTCCTCCACCCGGTGCCGTCGCGCCTTGCACAACTTCCACATGCGATCCACAGCAGTTGCGAAGGAAGATTGGACAGTTACGAGGAAAACCCAAAAATCCGCGCGCCTATCCGCCCAATTGCTCGGTCAATTTATTGATCAGCCTGTTCAAATCCTTGTCATTCTTACGAACGTTCTCGATCTTCTCCACCGAATGCAGCACGGTGGTGTGGTGCTTGCCGCCGAACTGCCGCCCAATTTCCGGCAGAGACGCTTCAGTCAGATGCTTGGCCAGATACATCGCTATCTGCCGCGGATAGACGATGGCCCGCGAATTATTCTTGGCCTTGATCTCGATCAGGCGCAGGCCAAATTGTTCGGCAACCATCTTCTGGATCGATTCGATCGTGACCTTGCGCGCCTGCGAGTCGATGAAATTTTTCAGCACCTGCTGCGCATATGGCAACGTGATCTCGGCCCCAATCAGCGACGAGTGCGCCACCAGCCGAATCAGCGCGCCTTCCAACTCACGAACATTCGACCGAATGTTCGACGCCACGAACAGTGCAACATCAGTGGGCAGCGTGACTTTTTCCTGCTCGGCTTTCTTTTGCAGGATTGCCACCTTTGTTTCCAGATCCGGTGGCTGAATGTCTGCGATCAGTCCCCACTCGAAGCGGCTGCGCAGCCGGTCTTCGATCTCCGCTAACTCCTTCGGCGAACGGTCGCTGGCAATCACGATCTGCTTCATCGACTCGTGCAGCGCGTTGAACGTGTGGAAAAACTCTTCCTGCGTCCGCTCTTTCCCCGTCAGGAACTGAATGTCATCGATCAGCAGCACGTCGACATTGCGGAACTTGTCGCGAAAGCTGGTCATCTTGTCGTAGCGCAGCGAGTTGATCATGTCATTGGTGAACTTCTCGCTGGAGAGATAACAGATGGCCGCCTGCGGCATCCGCCGCTTCACTTCGTGACCAATCGCCTGCATCAGGTGCGTCTTGCCCATGCCGACGCCGCCGTACAGGAAGAGCGGGTTGTAAGCCTTCGACGGACGCTCGGCCACGGCCTGGCAGGCCGCATGTGCAAACTGATTGCCCGAGCCGATCACGAATGCGTCGAACGTGTAACGCGGGTTCAGTTGCGCCGCCCCGTCCCAGTCGAAGCGCGATTGCGCCGGAGCCGTGCTGGGCGCGGAAAGCCCACCATCGTGCCGCACCGGCGTATTCGCCGGATCGTCTTCCGGCGTTACGAATTTCACGTCGCTGAAGTCCAGGCCGAGTACGTCGATCGCTTCCTGAATCAGGTCCGCGTACTTGTCGCCCGCGTGCCGGAACTCAACCGTAGGAACGCGGACAAACAAAATTCCGCCGCTGGCGTGACTGTAGCGTGTCGGCTTCAGCCATGTGTCGTAGGAATGGCGATTGATTTTCTTTTCCAGCGCATCAAGAATGCGCGCCCACGGATTCGGGGAAAGCGTTGTGCTAGGAACTGACATATATGAATTGCCCACCAAGGTTCCCCGAGGCTGGTTGGGGGGAGCCTATTCTTATGACTGCCGTTTAACAGCGAAGCTTCTGAAACCCGCTACCCGTGCGGAATGCGCCCTGTTTTGTGTGCGCCCTTGCGATCGATGAAATTAGAAACTTTAAAAGCAGGATCAGTCCGGCATACTAGCACAGATTTTTTCGTTGTGTGGAAAACTTCTCACGCGATTTTTTGCGCCGTTCATTTTAAAAATCTTAATCGACTCCGCTGTCAAGTACCGCGCCAGTAACTGCCGCGTGAATGATGCAAATTTACGAAAGGGTTTCACCAACGTCGCCGACCTACCAAGAAATCTGTCATCTCGACCGGAGCGAGCGAAGGCGAGCGCAGTGGAGAGACCTGCTTTTTTGCTGTCATCTATCTCGCGCCTGCCAGCCCATTTCAGGAAGCGATTTGTTACAACCGCACCCGCTCGTTTATACTTAACGTTTGTCCCAAGACCGTTGAACGAATCAGGAGCAGCTACTTTTCATGCCCAAGCGTACATTCCAACCTAACCGGCGCAAGCGAGTCAAGAAACACGGATTTCGCACGCGCATGAAGACCCAGGGCGGCCAGAAAGTATTAGCCCGCCGCCGCGCCAAAGGGCGCAAGCGGGTCGCGGTGAAACCCGGCTTCCGCGATTAGACCGTTGTACGCGCGGCTTTGGCCGCGCAGCTCTCGCGTACTCCATCCGCTTTCCGGAAAGAAAACGTGACCGTCCGTCCATCGAAGGCTGCATCGAGCGAAGGTGTCGCGCCTTCCGGGAAATTAGCCAGTTTTCCCCGCAGCGCGCGGCTGTTGCGCCATGCGGATTTTGAAAGCGTCTACAAGCAGGGCCGCCGGCACTTTTCGCCCTCCATGACCGTCTTCTACCGGCAACGGCTGGAAGACGCGGGCGCAAACAGTCCGGCCGTGAACGGTGTACGTATCGGATTCACGGTGAGCAAGGCTCTCGGCGGCGCGGTACAGCGCAATCGCATGCGGCGGCGCCTGCGGGAAGCGGTTCGGCATTGTCGCCCGCTCGCGGGCGTTTCGGCCGATGTGGTCATCAATCCGAAGAAGGCGCTGTTAGTCGTCGACTTCAGAGCGCTCGTGAACGAAGTGGGCCGCGCTTTCGTAGTGATAGAAGAGAAGCTGGGCAAGTTGAATAAGCCGGCTTCAGGAACCGCTCAAGCGTGAGATCAATGCCGATGCGTGACTTCGCCAAACTCGTCGTGCTGCAAGTGCTACGGGGATACAAGTGGGCGATATCTCCCATGCTTCCGCCGGCGTGCCGCTTTGTGCCGACGTGTTCCGAATATGCGATGGAAGCGGTTGATCGTTACGGCCCTCTGCGGGGTGGAGTAAAAGCGCTGGCGCGGCTTATGCGCTGCCATCCATTTGCAAAAGGCGGATACGATCCGCTGGTGAAAAATCGCCACGCGGATAGCTGTTGCGAACGACCGTTCTTACCCTGCCTTGAGCCGCGGGAAGGGACGAACGACGAACGACCAACGACCAACGACCAACGACTGCATACGCAGCCCTGTAGCGCAACTTAAGGACACTCGAAAACTTTGCCTGACTTTCAAAATCCTCAACAGGAACCCGGCGCCGAACGTCGGCTTCTTCTCGTTTTCGTGCTGACCTTCATCGTCATCCTGGCCTTTCAGCCGATCCTGAAAAAATATTTGCCGCAGGCCACCCCGCCCCAACAAACCCGGCAGCCCGCACCGCCCCCGCCCCCAGTTTCCACCGCAGTCGCGACCACTCCCACGGCTGCGCCCACAGGTGGAGCGGCCAAGCAAGCCTCCGCCGAATCCGAGACCGTCATCGAGAACGATCTCTACCGCATCACCTTCAGCAATCGCGGCGCGCAGGTTAAATCCTGGATACTGAAGAAATTCGACAACGAAGCGCAGAACGGCAGACTCGATCTAGTGAATCCAGTCTCGGCGCCGAAATACGGTTACCCGCTGTCGCTGTGGACTTACGACGAGTCGCTCCGCAACCGACTGAGTTCAGCGCTTTACGTAGCCTCGCACGAAGGCACGCTGTCTGCGCCCACCTCGATCACATTCGAGTACGCCGACGCCGATCTCGCCGTCCGCAAAACTTTCGGCTTCGACAACTCGTACGTCGTAACCGTGCAAACCAGCGTCACCCAGAACGGCAGCTCCGTTGCAGCTCTCCCCGCATGGCCAGCCGGATTCGGAGACCAGACCACACCCGCGACCTACGCCGCCGGCCTGATCGATTATCAGTTCAACAAAAACATCGAGCGTGTACCGCTGAAAAAAGTCGGCGGCGGCGCAACCATCTCCGGACCCTTCCACTGGGCCGGCCCCACCGATCAATATTTCGCGGCGGTCTTCGTGCCGGACGATCCCAATGCCGCCGCCATGGTCACGCTGCATAACCAGATCGACAATCCGCAGGATGCGAAGCGTCCCTTTGAAATTGTCGGCGCGGCCGTCGGCAACTTGCGTGGACCCACCAGCGAGCGCGTTTTCGTCGGCCCCAAAGAGCTCGGCGTCCTCGAAAAAATTCCCGTCCCCGGCGTCAGCGGCGCCGACAACGACCTCAACGGCCTGGTCGACTTCGGTTGGTGGGGCATCATCGCCAAGCCGCTCTTCCTCTGGCTCAAATGGACGTACAGCCACATCGTTCCCAACTGGGGATGGGCCATCGTTCTCCAGACCTTGATCATCAGCCTCGCGCTTCTCCCCCTGCGCATTACGCAGATGAAGTCGATGCTCAAGATGCAGCGTGTCGCGCCCCAGATCAAATCGATTCAGGAAAAATATAAGAAATACAAACTAAACGATCCGCGCAAGGCGCCGATGAACGAAGAGATCAGCGCGCTCTACAAAAAAGAAGGCGTCAATCCCGCGGGCGGATGCCTGCCCATGGTGATCCAGTTACCATTCCTGTTCGCCTACTACCGCATGCTGAGCACGGCGCTCGATCTGCGCCACGCCCACTGGCTCTGGATCCACGACCTCTCGGCGCGCGATCCCTGGTTTCTTTTGCCCGGCCTCATGCTGGTCACCTCCATCATCACGCAGCGCATGACTCCGCAGGCCGGAATGGATCCCGCCCAGCAGCGCATGATGACCATCATGATGCCGCTGATGATGGGCTTCATCTTCTTCAATCTGCAAGCCGGGTTGAACCTGTATTATGCCGTGGTCAACTTGATCGCGATCGCCCAGCAATCGGTAATGAATCGCACCGCCCTCGGCAAAGAAATGCGCGAGATGATGGCCAAGCGCGCCCGAAAGAAAGACAAATGAAGCGCTCAGCCGTCAGCCGCGAAGCGGCGTAAGAATGCAGCCCACGGCGTAAGCCGTGGGTGAGAGATGCGAGGAAAGCAAAAGCCCCGAAGGGGCGAAAGAAAGATAGTTGTGCGCACGAATCACGCGCCGTATCTTCAACCGATAAGATTCTGAGCCAAGAGCCAAGAGCCAAGAGCCAAGAGCCAAGAGCCAAGAGCTGAACCCCATGCC